>Ga0302271_10001133_pt1 | contig 26076 bp, 9 predicted proteins | sample III_Bog_N1_1_FD_198767 | JGI IMG/M metagenome (GOLD analysis project Ga0302271, IMG submission 198767) | Peat permafrost microbial communities from Stordalen Mire near Abisko, Sweden - III_Bog_N1_1 | ecosystem: Environmental > Terrestrial > Soil > Wetlands > Peat | place: Sweden: Abisko... | reverse complement strand
CCAACCCCAACCCCAACCCTAACCCCTTTGAAATACTATTGATAAACTCTGGCAAAAAATATCCGCTGGAATGAGAAGAATTTGAGTTATCAAAAGAAATGAATCCTAAATTATTTATTTGTTAATCATTTGATTGTTAAGGTGAAGCTAATAGATAGTTAATTGATAATGAATTTGATTAGAGACATTGCTAATTATTGGTAAATGGATTTCCATCAATCAGTAGTGTGTTGTAGTTTTTGAAACCCATAAGTGAGAAACAAAGAAAGGTTACTCACAAAGAAAATCAATAGCTTTTGCAGTTGATCAGATGTTGAGTTTCACTTGGCTAATTGTGAATTTAACAAATGAGATATACTCAAAAAGAGCTATTAGAAATATAGATGTGATAACCACATTAGTTATTAAAAATAATTCTCTTTCAGTCTTGCATCATAGCTTTGATTCATAAATATTCTCTGCGAAATCTGTAGAAGCTTTAAACACATATTAGCATTTCCCACCACTTTCTCTTTACAATTTTAGCCATTCGTGAAGGAATCCTATTATTAAAAATAAAAATTTATTAAATTACATAAAATAAAAAGCAAAACAGACAATCCATTAAAATTATTACATAAACAACAAAGTATTCAAAGAATGATACACTCATGAAATCAATCATCATAAATAGCTTCAAAGGTTTATCTGTATGTTCAATTAGCTATCTGATTCTAATCCAACAGACATCAAGGTTATCTCACAAAAGACTAGGGGAGACAATCTTCCACATATGTTACTTGTTAGGTATCCTTGGATTGTTAGACTCAAATGGTTGAAATACCAGTGATTAATCTCTAAATAAAAGGAAACAATATTGATGGATTGTTCTTCACAAAGATATTGGATTTGTAGCAATAAGAGAAAAGCCGATTCCTGGTTGTGGTAGTTGTTCTTAAGATATCCTGCAAATGTACTATTAAATCATTTGGGAAAAAAAATCAAAATAGCTCAAAATAAGCCAGAATCTATTTAGTAGAGTTAAGTCATAGCTTTTTGAGATATTTTTAAGTCAAGCTTATGCTGTGGTGCTTGAGAATGAGCTGTCTGAATCCTAATATGAAAGTAATGGACTTAAAGCAGCACAAGAATCTTTACACAAAGGAAAATCTAATAAAATAAATGTACCTGAGCATAACATAGCTTAATAGATGCTCCTTAGAAAACTCATCATAGTCTTGAATATCAATCAATGAAGAACAGAAAAAGAAATAAAAGAAAATAGGAAAATATTAAAAAAAATCAAATTTAGCAGTTGATAACCTAAAATAGCACACAGCATCATAAGCATACAACAAAAATAGTAATATTATGAATGGTTTATGCCTAGTAAGATCAGATTAGAAATATCACTCTCTTTGGGTGTTTTGTTCTCACATCCCTTTGAATTTTGAGAAGCTATTTGGGCTGTTGACTCTCCCATGATATTGCAGAAAATCCCCTTATGAGAGACTCCAATCGTATTTAAGAGCTTGTAAAAAAGTATCGGTGACTTCTTCTTGATCTTCATCAATAAATAATTATTCCTCATCATCATAATTCGGAAAATAAAACTCCAAATCAAGAAGAGTTAGCATTTTATCATAAGCGATTTCCATTTTATCTCTCTCAACATGGACTATATGTTTGTCACTGAATACACCTCTGAGTTTCATGATAAGATTTATTAAAACTTCATTCTACTGATTAGTAGTTTCATTACCTAAAACGTCTTTAGTCCATTTCTTTATGATCTTGAGAAGAATTATAATTTCTTTGTTTTCATTTCTGATCTTGACTGAATTAGAGACAGATTCACAATGGAAGCTTTCAAAAGAATACGTTGACATTGATCAGAATAGAGTCTGTGGTTCAAAGATGATTGTCTTTGTTATTTTATGGTGATTTATAAAAGAAAGTAGTTTTTAATCGAAGATTGGGGGGATGTATGTGAATGTTTTAAAAGAAATTTAAGTAGAGGAAAGGAAGGGAGGGTAATCTGGAGGAAGAAAATATTTCTCCCTTAAGAATGGAATGAGCGTATGTGTTTTAAATAAAATGATTAATAGTCCTCTACTGTGAAATATTCATTTTAGCTAAATTTCTAGGATATGCTCTCAGTGTAGATTTAGATACGGCTATGTAGGAATGAACTCATAAAAACTCTCCTGAAGCAGTGGTTGGAGATTATTAGCGCGTTTTACGAAGTTTTTCAAAATAACCTATTGATTGATTTGAAATTTTAATGCAACTTGAGCGAAATATGTGCTAGATATGAATAGGTGCTGCTGCGTTTTGTTTTTGTGACATTTTATTGTTGGTAGCTTTCTCAGGAAAGATGTTTACAACAAGAGCATTAAAGTTTATTTTCTTTGGTAAGTGTTTTTGTTATCTAAACATAACATACAGCTTATTATTCCCTTTTTGCTTTATGTTTATAACTCATTTCAACTTAATTCTTTCATGGATAGGGGTGGAATCTCATAATAAATCAAAACTTAATCAATTACAGCCTTGATTATTAGATGAATGCGTATTTTAATAAATAAGGAATTACTTGTGATTTCAATAAATTCGACGAATTATTTGTCTAGTAGAATTAATCTCTTCTCTTTTTTGTAGGTAAAATAAGAAATCTGAAGAATAAGAGTAGTTAATGCTAGAAAAAAGAAAGAACATATTTAGGATGTTTAAGGAGCTGTAAAAAGTTAAGAATTTAAGAAAATTATTTAAAAATGATACATAAGATACAGGATAGATTGAGATTCATCTTAGCATGATGGAATGGATTAATTCATGGTGATCAAAGAATGCCTGTTAGAAAGCAGTGAACAAAACTAATAAAATTCAATCGATTAATTGTATTATTATTTATTATTATTCTCCCAGAAGATAAGATTAATAAAACCTTTATCTGATTTGAAGGTTATTTTAGCTGTAAAGAATCAAAATCATAAGTGACAAACATTAATAACAAAAAGCATCGAATCTGAAGATTGCTTCTTATGAATTATCTGACACATTGTAAGCTGGTGTATCTATTTTAAAGTAGCTTATTTTATTTTAATGGAAATAAAAATAATACATTCCATCACTTTCTCTTCACAATCTAAGGAATTCGAAGAATTATCTTCCAATCAAAATAATATTTTCTTAATTTACAAAAGAGAAAAACAATACATTAAAATGATTGTTTTAAAGAATGATAAACGTAAGAAACACTAATCATAAATAGCCTCAAAGGATTATCTTTTTTTCAATTGGCAATATGCTTCTCATCAACAGACATCAAGGTTATCTACATATTCTTGAGAATATACATATATCTCCCTAGGGGAGGCTATCTTGCTGGTGCTCATGCTAGTAATCCTTGGATTGTTAGATTTCCTGGTTCAAATTGTTGAGATTAATCTATCAACGAAATGGAATTATATTGATAGGTTGTTTTACACAATGATATTGGATTTGTAAAAATAAGTGAATAATCATCCTGGCTGTAGTAGTAGTTCTTAGATATCTTGAAAATGTTCTCATAAATAGATTGAAAGGTTGTCACAGCTCAATATGGGCAATTCATTTAGTAGAGTAATATCATAGCTACTCAAGATATTTTTAAACCAAACTGATGCCTGAGAATTAGCTGTTTTAATCGTAAATTGAAAGTAATGGATCAAATGTTATCAAACTGTTTTACTACAATAGCTTATTATTTCTATTTTTCATCACAACCAACCGCTAAAAGCACAGAGAATCTTTATACATAGAAAAGGTTAAGAAACAAATCTACCTTTTAGTATGACATAGATTAATAGAATGCTCCTTAGAAAGCCATCATTGTCTACATTGGAATCTTGAATGAATATCAATGAAGAACAGAAAAAGAAAAGAAAAAGCAGGAAAAATATTACAAAAAAAATTTAGCAGTTGATAACATAAGTAGTACAGCATCATAAGCATACAACAAAATATAGTAATATGTATGGTTTATGCCTAATAAGATCAGATTTTCTAAAGCTGTGTATGTTAATGTGTCGCTCTCTCTCTCTTTTTTTTGCTCTCACATCCCTTTGAGTTTTGAGAAGCTATTTGGGTTGTTGATTCTCCCATGATATCGAAGAAAATCACCTTTTGAAGTTATCCAATCGTATCTAACAGCTCGTACAAACGCACCGATATGTATTAGGTCGAAATAAATCGCCCGATTTGCACCATTATTGAAATTCAATTCAAGAAAATGTAGCATGTTGTCATAAGCGACTTCCATTTAATCTCTCCCAACAGTGACTGCGCTGTCTTTGACCAAGACTCCTAGTTGAAAAAATGTAACATGTAATAAATCATTCTAATGATAAGTAGTTCGACCACCTAAAACTTCAATAGCCCATATCGTTATTGCCTGTAAGAGAGGATTTAGATCTTCTTCATCGCATTAAATGCTCCTCATTAAGGAGTTAAAGAAACGAAGGCTAGGGAAGTAGACAGAACCTTACGCTGACATGGAGAAAGATTAGAATTTTTAGAAAGATTTTTAGAAAGGCCTAGAGATGATTGTCGTTGTTATTTAATAATATTGTTTATATGAAAAATAGCTTTTAACCTAAAGACTGGGGATGTGTATGAGTGTGTTCAGAAAGCAAATAGATAGAAGCAGTTTCTTTTGGGCAAATTCATTTTTGTTTGAAAAGAAGATAAAGTATTTGAGGGAAGGAAGATATCTGGATGCACTTGAAGGAAATATTTAAAATAACGATTCGATTTGATTTATTGTGAGTTTCAAAGCATTTTTAGCAACAAATATGTACCTGCATATAAATAGGTGCTACTGCATTCTATTTTGGTTACTTTTTCTAGCTAGCTTTATCTCTTGTTGGCAGCATTTAGAATAAAGGTGAAAACACAAAGTATTAGTGTTTATTCTCTTTAGCATTTGTTTTTTCATAATTTTATTTAAAAGAAGGATGAACTAAGGAAATTATCATCATTTTTGAGTTCAAATAGCATCCAGCTAGCTATTTCTTTCTTGCTTTATGGAATAATGTCATATTTTGAAAAATAAGGAATTATTTGTGATTTCTATTGGTTCGATGAATTATTTGTCTAGTGGAATTAATCACTTATTTATTATTATGTATGATAAGAAATCTGAAGAATGGAAGTAGCCTATGCTAAAAAAGGACGAAGCATATTTAGGATGCTTAAGTACATAGTTGTGTACTACGTATTCAAGATATTCTATTTAAAAAGGAGATAAAAGTCACAGGATCGACTGAGATTCATCTTCGCAGGAAGGAATGGAACTTCAGGTGTTACATTGTAATTCTAACCTACCTTTCAATCCCTCTGTCTTTTTTAATATTCTTAACTCTAGTATCTAGATTAATTCCTGGTGACCAAAGAATGTCCGCTAAAAAGCAGTGGACAAAATTAAAATAATTCGATCGATTAATTCATTGGATTATTTATTATTATTATTCTCTCAGAAGGTAAGATTAATATAATAATACCCTCTGTCTGAAATTTGAAGGTTAATTTAGCTGTAAAGAAGCTGATCAAAAATCATAAGTGACAAACACTAAATACAAAAAGCATCGAATCTGAATATCGCTTACTTGTGAATAATCTGACAGATTGAAAGCTGCTGTATCTTTTTTAAAGCAGCTTAATTTATTTTAAAGGAAATAAATAATAATATGTATTGTTAATTATTTTTCCTTTTTGAAAGCGAAGATAATACAGTAATTCTAAAAACAATCACTTAGTTTGCTTAGATAGTAGATTGCTCTTGAAAATTGTGGGGTGTAAAGCGTATCTCTGTTATAACCCTCTTTTTAAAGCATATACATTCCTTTGTATTCCCCCTTATCTCCCCCCTCAAAGATAATTTAAAATCCTTTTGAAGATAGGACTGAAGCTAGAAATTAAACCATTGGCTACAAATCAATTATTTTGAGAATAATTTGAAAAAAAGAATAAATAATTTAACACCTGATTTATCACAATATTACAATTCTTCATGAGATAACGAAATAAACCAATTTATTTGGATGTTTAAAAATATCTCCTTTCACAAGAAGCTTGGTAGATTAAGTAAGTAGACTCCTTTTTTTTGGTGGTTAAACTGGTGGTACTTGAACCATGGGATTATTAAGGTTGTACATTGCATACTGATTTGGAAGATTCTACCCATTTTATCCCATAAATGGATTGAAACCACCTGAACTCTAAGTGTACCCCTGCTGCTCAAGCATTGCAGCTCTTTGTTAGTTTGCTAGCAAAGTTTACTTTTGGATAGTTTCCTTGATTTGCTGCATTCTCCTTCTTCTGATGCATCTAATTAGAAAAAAGAATGCGATCAGCATTACAATAAACCCAACAGAAGAGCAGACTGTGGAGACGATCAAAGTTGTCTTCGATCCTGATCCTGATCCAACACTTGTAGAGGTAGTAGCTTATAGACGAATGTACAAGAAACTGTATGAAGCAGACTTTAGAGCATTAGAAGGATTAGGATCCTTGGGAGATTCAGTGATTTCATTTTTTTCCTTCTTTTTATGATATGTATTTTTGTGTCTGTTTGGTTTTTTTTGAGTATGAAATTGCAGTAATTATTAGTGTTTCCTAAGTTTCAAGGGGATATTTAGAAAGCCCCAAGGAAATAAAAATAATAAATACACTGATCGATTGAGTGGACATGGGTTGTTTTTGTTTTTACTGTAGATGAGGCAAATTCGAGGGTTGGGTGCTTGATTACATGCGATTTGGGTGGAGTTTTTTGAATACAAATGCTTTTTCTTCTTCTTGTTTATCAAATATGTTCCTATCATATGTGTTTATTTAAAAAATTAATTTATTAAATCTCCCGGATAATAGTTTCAATTTTAAAGGCATTTTATCATGAAATCTGATGGTTTTTGTATGTTTTCCAGCAAGGGATAAGCTAATGCAGGTTTAGAATAATCATATGGATGGATGAATGACATAGTCAAATAATTAATTTTACAAGAATCTCATTGGAGAGTTCTATTAAAAGCTGATTTATTCTGATTAGAGACTAGTAATCTCTAATTAATAATTACAACTAGCTGAAAAATAGACTCAAAAGCTAGAGTTTCATTTGGGAAGTAGATAATTACTCTTTCTTTTGACAATGAATCATCTGTTTTTGTATGCAATTTATGATTCCGTATGACGTAAAAGAAATGAGTAATAAAAATGAAGTAATTTTGAATCAGCCGTGAGATAATGTTTAATTTAGACAATTAAATGAAGAACAAAAAGCTGCAATAATTAATCATACTTTTTTAGCAAAAACAGTAGAATCATAGGAGATTATTTCCATTTATCTTAATAAATCATTAGTTTGTCATTCAATTATGCAATTTACTATTTATTTTTTGGTTATCAAATCATTTTCTATTCAGAAAAAATTCTGATGTTGAAAGGGAAAAAAAAAGATACTGTAATGTCTAAACTCAAACGACTTTTTAAGTTAAATCAATAGAGCTCTAATATTTGAGTGAGATTATTCAAGATAAATAGTTTTTGATGTGAAATATTTCAATAATTCAAGTTAAAATAATTATCAAAATCAGAATTAACTATAAATTCCTCGAGGGTTATTAACAAACATAAATAAGATATGAAAGAAAGGGGATTATTGGAGTTTTTCACAAATAAGATTGAATCAAAGTTTTATTTTTTGATCTTTCAGCCTGAGAAATGAATTTTCTCAATACAAGAGATTAATGAATTAATAAACACAATACCTTGAAAAAAAGAGTAAAAATAATAAATTTAACATAGTAAAAATAGTTAAAAAATCAAGTTACCCATATTCTCAATCAGTTGCTTGCATAAAATAGAATAAACCATTTGAAAGAAATTCCAGCCCTATGAAGAAGATCTTCATTTAACAATATACAAGACTATTGCTATCTTTGAACAAATTAAACAACTTTAAAGATTTTACTAATGACAATATTTTATTCCAATCAAAATGGCTTAATTAATTTCTTGAATTCTTTAATATTTTAGTATTTTTGAGAGGACAAAATGCACTTATTTTCCTGATTAGCAAGCACATAAAAATTTGATCTAATAAAAATAAAACAACAATTAAGCTCACTGAAATGATCGATATGTTATTTAACTTCTTGGAAATATTGTTTCATTCATTTTTTCTTCTTAAGTAAGTCCTTGAGAGGATCGAATGGATCATCAGCTATTAGGTAAATAAGCATGGTTGTTAAATCTTAGTTTCATTAAGAGGATAGAAATCAAAATACAAATTTCTTCTCTTGCTTTAATCTTATTTTTTTAAAAATAAACTCCCTGGAAATTATTATGATTAGTTTCATTTTTCGATTACCTCCCCCCCCCCTATTAAACAAGTCCTGAATGTCATTTCTCTCCAAACAAGCACAATTTGAAAAATAAATATTAGAATTCTTACGTGGGGTCCATTTCTTCTTTGTCCATCCTTTGGGAAGCTTTCTTTCTAAAGGCTTGAGATCAGGTTGTTTATGGATGTTGTTTGCGGCGAGTTTGATGGTCTCGAGAGTTCTGCCTGTCCCGTATAATTAGTTAGTTGTTTCATTCGCTCCTTTTTTTAAGCCCTCAATATCCTGTTTTTGATAGAGAATGAGTCAACAAAGCCATGTACTTGATTCAATTTGGATTCTATTATTTCTAAGATATTTTCTTACATTTTGCACTTTTTATATTTGCTCATCTATGGAATAACTTTTAGTAGCATTCTTCACATCGAGATGATCAGCACCACCAGCTAGAAATCCCCAATCTTTATGCCATGCGGATGTACAGTTCAATTCATTCTAGACACGAGCTATCCAATTCCTATCATCTGCTACGGCATCACTGTTCTTCACGAACTTATGGCCAGCTTCACCCATAATAATAAAAACGATTCTTAAAACGAAACTATTAGCAAAACTTATTAATAATCTCTCTCTCTCTTTCTTGATTTATCAATAACTCTCTCTCTTTCTTGATTTATCAATATCTCTCTCTCTCTCTTGATTTATCAATATCTCTCTCTCTCTCTTTGATTGCAACTATTCCTAAGATATTAATAAGGGATTTATTAGACCCTTTTTTTTATGTTTTTCTCGTTTTAAAATATGATGCTTTTTTCAATGAAGCTCAACATTTTTATTTGGGTTACACTTAAAATAAAAAACAAAAACTATGATCAATTGCCAAATCAGCTATGATATTTATATGACGATCAGCTCATTAATGAGTAATTATGATTTAATTGTTTAATAATATTGTAATTATTTTTAACAAAAAATAATGAAAAAAATATCTTATTATTCTTTTGAAATTCATTGATTAAAAATAGGGTATTTATTAGTACTATGTGGGATTTAGACAGCCCCCACTCCCCAGTTAGGTTATATACCCATTTCAGTAACGGTGTCTTTAAAAAAAACCAATGGCTCTTTACGCAACAAATTACTGAAATGATAAATATCAGCATTTGACATGTAAAAAAGTAAATCAGAAAAAGAATTATTCTCAATCCCTAGCCACACATAAATTTCCAAATGATCCCTTTTTTCATTAAATGTCTTGATCTATCCCTTTATTTCCTAAGAAGTACCTTGAATAGCAAATTTTATTCTTTTTTATATCTTCGAATTTGAGTTAAATACAAGAGAGCTTGAACTGCTATAAAGATAAGCAGTTTTTTAAATTAATTTACCTCTTGCCAAATCGAAAGATTGTGGTGTGCTTACATTCTATAATTTTGTTATCCCACAGAATCAGTTTTTCATTCATAGAAAATTGATTATGCTTTTCATGTAATCCTTAAAGATCATTCAGTTTGATGGAAAAATACGAAGAAAAAGATAATTTTAATCTGATCCTTCTAGGTATGCCAACTATAATTTATCAATGAAAAGAGCATTTATCAATGAATATAACATTAGTGGAACAAACAAAAAAACAAAGCTGATTTTTAGCTAATTTCGAGAGCAGAAAGAAATTTAAAACCCCATGCTTAACCCTCCCCAGTTTGTAGATTTTATGCTTTTTAATTAGTTCTCCTAACCTATGCTTCTATCTTTGTGATTATTTAGTATTTCAAAAGAAGAAAACGAGAAGAATAATAACTATTTAAGAATTACGAAAAAAACTCTAAAGAAATAGCATTAGTCTTTCTTAGTTTATTCATTCAGTGTTTTACTTCTTAGCTAACCCATTCAATTCCTTCCTTATCTGTCCCCGCAACAATCAATAATCAGACTTAAACATAAAGATCAGCTAATTTCTCTGAGCACATAATCGATTTTTTCTTAGACAATTTACACACACACGCACACACAGCTAGCTATTTCTCCAGCTATTTGAATGCAGGTTAAATGCTTTTGCATATGCAGATTGAACGATGGGTAAATTCTATTTGACTTAAACAGGACTGGTTCTCCTTTGAATTTCCTATCTGCTTCACACTTCTCATCAAGGTTCTTTCATTAGAATCTCCAGAACAATACTAACTCTGAGATGGATAAACAATTATCGCCAAGTTTTTCATCACAACAATAGTAGCCTCAACAACAAAAGAACTATGAAATCAATCGCACAATGTTGACTACCGCAGATGAAGGATTTTATTTCTCGTTTATTGATGAAAAGGACATAGTTTATACGGGTAAACATAAATAGTCTTAAAAAAAGAAAAATCTATTTTTTTTAAAATTAATGCCCTTTCTTTTTTGAACAAAGCTCTTTGTGAGAGTGAATTCCCTCTGAAGCAAGCTCAAGTGTTGCTTAATGTAAGGGAATTATTTAAATTAGCAAGCATTAAGTGATTGATGGTTTTGATTGTGGATTTATAGAGGATTAAAAGAGAATTGAAGAATATGCCTGATTACTTCCGTTAGTCAGTGAATAGCATACAGACATTTGCTAGGACATTCATTGTGCCTATAATTTCACAGATGGATGAAGAGATTGGGAGGACATCAAATGCGATGATTGGTCCAAGATAAAGATAGGAAGGGAATTAAGATAAATAAGAATAGGTGTAGAAATAAAAATAGTAATAATAGAGGTAAAATGATGGATAAAAAGAGAAGGAGTAGGCTTAGTAATAGTTAAGGGTTTAAAAGTAATAATAGTAATAATAATGTGGAGAGGAAACAACCATCATACAATTCTTAGAGAATGAAGAGGATGATGAAGAGGAAGCTGAAGAATAAAAACACATTGATGAGGAGTTATAATATGAAAAACAAGCAAATTTAGCTGTTGAAAGACATCATCCTCAGTAGCAACCAAGCAAATAAAACAACGAGCAACCTTCCAAAACATTCGAAAGCTCGAAGAATTAAGCAATCTGTGATAATGATATGAATCACACTAACAATGGGCTAAGTAGAAATCGCAGAATAAAAACAATAAATTATTTTAAAAAAGGCAACACAAACCAGCCTACAGAAACCCTAATAATATCCAGTAAAAATGAAGATAGTAAAACTAGTAATTTACAACTTTAAGATGTTATTCATTGTCAAGGCAAGAGCCAAGATGGAAAATTTCTTAAACCTTAATTTAATAATAATCACCAAGACTTGCTTGAAGAACTACCTAAAGAGACATTTGCTTCTAGTCCTAGTGAAAATCCTGTGATATTTATCTCAAATAGTAGTGGAAATCCAGGGATATTTGCATCAACAAATGGTTCTTATGATCCTCGCAAGGAGTTGCTTAGTTCAAACAAAAAGATAAATGAAAAATATGAATGCACAAGCGTTCAAGAAAATATTAAAATTACTGCTTTTGAAGATGGCTCTAGCAAATTCATTACATCTACAGATGCTAATAATAAACAAAGAATTAAAGAAATATCTATTTCTCAATTAGATAGCTCTAAAGACAACAACAATAATATGTTAAAAACAGCTAAAACTTCAGAAAAATATGCAATTTTTTCTTCATGCAGGGAGATAAATTGCTCGATTAAAGAAATCGATTATTAGTCATCAGGTTCTTCGCAGAAGAAGCTATCGCAGACTTGTTCTGTGAACCATCCCAAAAATCAAGAATATTATCTTGATGACATCCAAATTTAAATTGATAAAAGTCATAAATTCAACACTGAATCATCAGCGCATCCTTCAAATTTCTCTGTACATTTAAAATACATCAGAGCTTTTAATGCAATGATTGCTTGATAATTAATTTATTTTTCTTACTTTTTTTAGACAGCTGATTAGAAACAAACAGCAGATATGCTAGTATTAAAGTAGCTGAAACTGAAAGACTGTGGTATTTATGATGAAGAACAAAACCGCGAAGATGCCAAACAGCATAACAAAGAAGAAATCGAGAAAATGTAATAACAATAAATGAAAAATGCAGCAAATCTAAGAAGTATAAAAATTAAAGTTATCGCATGTATCTTAGTGCTGTCAGTAGTGCTATCGATTGCACTGCCTTTGATCAAATGAAAGGAAATAGGATGATATTATTCTAATATTATATGCTCATCTTCTCTGTTCTTTTACAATAATAAACTGAATTGAAAAATCACAGACTAAAAATACTAAAAATCTATCGATTACTCTAAGAAAACTGCAAAGCTACCTCTTTCTAGAATAAACCACAATTCAATAAATTAAATCCTCAAAATCACTTGAGTTTTGTTGTTTCTCTTTAAAATATCTTCTTTTTTTTAAATTAATAATAATATTTCAGTGTCTATCTATTTTGTCTTCTCTTTTAAATAATACCAATCAACAAACAAAAGAAATTTTCTGTTGGATATGCTTTGAGATAAATCTGCTCTATGTCAGCTGTAATGTGTGTGTGTGTGTGTTTCTATCCTTTTTAAATAAGTTTATAAAAAAACGATATTTATTTGTGTCTACAAAACGCGTCGTTTGGGAGTTAATAAGGAGATAAGCAAACAAATCTTTATTGTTAATTCTTAGAATAGTAGTGTATGTTTCACTGCTTGTTTTTATCAATATATCTGTTTGTTTGTATTTGGTGGATATCCAAAATCTTCAAGATTCTTGAAAGTATCCAGAAAAGTTAGTGTAATTTAAAGATCTTTGGGGGGGGGGGGGAGTCATATGCAAAGAGGGTAAGTAAGATTTAAATAAAAAGAAATAATAAATCCTAAAAAAACAAAGCTAAACAAAGTGCGTCTTCTAAAGATAACAGCAAGAAACAGAAACCAAAAGAAATAGCAAAAATAAGATTTGTAAGTGAAAACAAAAAAAATGGATTTATTCTTTGATTCAAATAATATTTCAAGTTAAAACTGCACTGATGTTATGGAATGATAATAAACATGTTTGATTATCTCCAATAGGTTGAACAAAGCAGTTAAGAAATAGCAAAGAAGAAAGGATACAAAGTCAACAACTGAATTGATACATAATACCATAAAATGACTAGCGAACTTGACACAATCATTGAGACACTTAGGAAATGTGAATGCATTAAAGAGAATGAAGTTAAGAACTTATGCAATAAAGCAAGGGAGATCCTAGTCGAAGAATCAAATGTGCAAAGAGTTGATGCACCTGTCACTGTAATGCAAATAAAATGTTTTTGGAAGAAGTAAGAAAGAGATGATGAGGGTGAGGGTGAGACAAGGCATAAAAAGAGCATTCGATTGTTAAAATATCACAATAAACGATGATATTTTGGTTAAATCTGCTTACTTTCCCTCACTAATATCAAGGGAATCTTCTTAAATTATTTACTGTTTTGAAATTAGATATGTGGTGACATTCATGGTTAATTCTATGATTTAATGGAGCTGTTCAAAGTTGGAGGCGAGTGTCCAGACACAAATTATCTTTTCTTGGGAGATTTCGTTGATAGAGGGTTCCATTCCGTGGAAACATTCCTGCTGCTCCTTGCACTCAAGGTATTAGAAAAAAGAATTGAGAGTTCAAAATGTTAAAAAGAAGCTAAATTGTTTATTTTGACTTTGCATTTGGAATGTAGATTTGCTTTAAACTCTAATATTTTTTATAGGTTCGTTACCCTGACAGAATCACATTAATCAGAGGTAATCATGAATCTAGATAAATCACATAAGTCTACGGTTTCTACGATGAATGTCTCCGTAAATTTGGATCTTTAAATGTCTGGCGATATTGCACTGAGATCTTCGATTATCTCTCACTTTCTGCGATCATCGAAGAGAAATTCTTCTGTGTCCACGGAGGGCTCTCACCTTAGATTAATACCCTTGATTAAGTAAAGATAAGAGTTCCATGAAGAATTTTGCTGTAATTCTTTGCTTTGTTTCTTCTTGTAGATCATCGCGATAGAGAGAAAGCAAGAAGTACCACATGATGGTGCCATGTGCGATATTATGTGGAGTGATCCTGATGGTATGAATATTCAAATAAAGCAGTTTATTTAACTAAGTTAATTAATATTTTTGTGTAACATTTATTATAAAAAGACATTGAGGGTTGGGCAGCAAGTCCTCGTGGTGCTGGATACTTGTTTGGTGGAGATGTAGTCGAGGAATTCAACAAAGGGAACAATATTGACTTGATCTGCAGAGCACATTAACTCGTCATGGAAGGATACAGGAATATGTTCAATGATTAGCTAGCAACTGTATGGTCAGCACCTAACTATTGTTACAGGTAAAATGATTTGATAATTGAGGGGATAATTATAAAAGAATGCTTTTGTTAGTTAATTATGTCTTAATTTTGGGGTTGTTGTTTTGTTTAACTTTTTGAAAACCTATGATTATGATACTTCAGCTAGATTAAGGATGAATTTGAACCACTTTTGTTGATTTGTTTGTTTGGTTTGATTTAGATGTGGTAATGTAGCAGCTATTTTGGAACTCGATGAGAATCTCTAGAAATCCTACAGGACATTCGAAGCAGCGACGTAAGATAATAGAGGAGTTCCAGCAAAAAAGTCAATCCCAGAATATTTCCTGTGAGCTGTGCATAATGTGAGATGAGGAAAATAGGAATCAACACAATAAGAGCAGGGAAACTGTATCGATTATATGACAAAAGAAATTCCAGATGTGTTGAGAGTCTAAAATATCTAAAGAGTATGACTTTTTGTTTGTTTTTGTTTTGGCTTAAAAATTATTTCATTTAAAAGTAATGTTAAATTCAATAATAGATTCCATAAGGATTGCTTAAACACCCTTTAATTAGGTGTCCTACTTCTTGGATTGCTATTATGGTGAAAATATACAATAATTGTGTCTATCAAACTTTGTGCTCTAAAATGAAGCAATGTCAGAAAAGAATGTTATCGATGATTTATACAGATTATTGTAGTTTTAAAGAACTTTATAACCTTGAAAAGATGAATCATAAACACAATATGAAGTACAAATGCATAATTATCCTGTTAATCCACTCTCTTTGTCTCTCTATATCTCTCTCTCTGTCTTTTTCTTCTTTCAAGGTAATTATGAAATCGAACCAATCGAATTCTTCGTTTCACTTGTGTACTATTTCTCACTGCTACTGTTATTATTATTGTGATTGCTTGCTTTATCTTATGTCTGTTATTCCTCCTGTTGTTCAGCGAAATATCTCTACAAGAAATCCTTAGCTTTATTGATAGGGTCCAGTTTAGAATAACTCAGTGCTTTAGCTTTCATAATTAAATTCCTCACTCGTTCTCCATTGAGCATACTGAATTTCAAGAACAGCTTCCAGAAATCCTTCCCAATTTCTTTTAAAACTGCAACATCTTCTTTGTCAGTTGTTGTCTGAAGTATCAGCTGAAGATACTAATAGTCAGCATGGAAGGAACTAGAAGCATTCAAAGTTAAATCGTCCTTCTAGGGAGTATTAGAGTTGTTGTGAGGGAAGCTACTCGATTGTATTTATTCACATAACGAATACATTTTCTCACGGATTTCAGATACTGCACCAATCATTCCTGTGAGTTCTTGACTTAGCTGCTCAAGTCTCAAAAGAAATCGCTCGTAGCTTTAGTTTGCAAGCTGCTGTTCATCCATAAGGGAAAGCAAAAAGGGGGAAATAAGTAGTGGTTGAAATATGGGTAAAGTTTGTAACAGAGTGATTGATTTTTTTGATGTTGCGAAACTGTAGAATTTATCTTAATGTGTGATTTGATTTCAGTGCACTTTTGATATCTCCAAAGTCAAATAATCTGCAAAATAATTTAAGCAATAGCGAAAAGCCTTTTTAACAATTCCAACAAAAAATACATAATAAATTATTCCATAAGACCAAACAAATCATAATGGCTTCTTAGCTTGAGATTCATCAATTATTTTTTCCAATTAGGCATTACCCAACAATAACAACACGATTGTTGAGGCAATACGCTTTTAAAGTTCCTGAATTAACGTGTCGATCATCTACAGCATGATAGTACTTTGTTTCCTGATGGTTTAAGGGATAATTACTAGTAAACTTCTTTGGACAGTTTGTGTGACTTGTAATATTGATTGAAATGAAGGATTTGAGAATAATTTGATTAAAAGCTTAGTTGGTTTTTAATCTCAGCAAATCGTATTACACACAGAAAGAGAGAGAGAGATATTATATAAACGCACTAATTCTCCCAAGATAAAGCAAACGATGGCTCATGATTGGATACTTCTCAGGAAAGTCTCTTCGTTTCTGAGCTCCACTCAAGGAAGAGACAAAGTAAATACACAGAAAAGGAGTCAAATCATGGGATTACCCGGGGAATTCATGGTTTAAAGCTGTTTCAATATGTTAATGAACTATTTTTTTATGGGCAGACTTGTAGACTCATTTAATACATCGGTATGCTAGCTGCATCAGTAGAACGAAGTCGAAGAAAGAATGGATAACCTTCTCCATGTGATCATGTGTAGAAAATGGAAAAACTAGCCAACACCATGAGCATGACCAGGAAAGTAAACAACAAAAGAAAAAAAAATAAAATATTATTTGCCATGCAAAGGGGAACAAAGAACCAATCGAATGCATAAATACTTCGTTTAAAATTTGAAAACAGGTGTTGAGGATTGGAAAACCTGTGGGAAACTTGATGCAGGTGATACTTGCAGTAAGAAAGATACTGAATGAGGGCAGTAGAAAACCTCACGAGACTAAGCCTCTCCTTGGGTTCAAAGCAGGCAAAGATTCATTGCTGATTCTTTACTACCTCTGTGATCACCTTGTTTGGCTAAGCAGGGTAAAAAGGATGCTTGAAAGAATGACTGACTTGGCTTTGGATGAGCAGAGGGAGAATTTTGAGGAAGTTTAAATGAAAAATATTAATTCTTTAGTTGTAAGGAGTTGAATTATTTTTGACTATGGTTGTTAACATACAACAGATAGGAATCCTGAACAAAGAAGGCTTGAAGAAGAAAATGGAGCACTATGGATACATGAGCTGGTTGCTTGCATTGTTCTGTACTATAGCTTATGAGCTATTATTCCTCAAGATTTCTAAAGAGCTCGAAGGCTAAATGGTATGAGAAAGACATAGTTTTTTTTACAGAGACTTAAAATAATGAGGGAGATGTATTTGAAATTGAGTTGAAATGTTAATAATTTTTTTATGAAAATGATTGTTCTTAGAAGGATGTAGACGAGAGCTATGCTAACAAAGCAAAACTAGAGTAGAAAGCATGCTTTACAGAGCTAGCTAGAGTTGTACTAGACTTACCTGTAAGATGATACAAATAATTAATTAGCATAAAATGAGTTCCAAATTACAAATGGGGATGATTCAAAAATACACACTTAATAACAACAACTCTTTAAATCTGTAATTCTGTTTGTTTGAATATCTTCTCATAAAGGTGGCGACATGGTATATCAACAATGATATGGTTCCAGAAACGCTTGCAGGAGCACTAGGTCTTGTTACGTCATGCATTGGATGCTACCAGCATTGGGTGAAATGAACAGATAATAAATATTTTGTTGTTTGTGATTGTCTTATCTGTGATTTGATTCTCCTTGCGTGGATGGGTGTCTGTATGTGAGATAAATTGAATTGATGATGATTGTTAGAAGAAATACTTTCATTTTTTTGTTTAAAATCGGAATGGTATTTATCTTAAATTATTTATCAGCTCTAAATCAATGTTACTTGTTACACAATAGGATTTAGATTGAATGCTAAAGTATATTTCTGAGTCGATGTTAAAGGGGAATATTAACCATTTAGAATGCTATTGTTGTATGGGAAAAAACACAAAAAAAGCAATACAAGAATTAGCAATTTTCTTAATTAATTACAATTTTAATAGGGAATAAGTTGAATTGAAAAGAGGGTATGGATAGGCAAATTGTCAAGAAAGATAAGAAAAATTGAGATCTTAATTGACAGCTGTGATAATCGAAAACCCTAGGGAAGGATTATTACAAAGAAGAATGGCTGATTATCTCCGAGGAATGAGCAGAATAGTTCTCAAGAGTGATGCTTAGAACACACTTTCTGCGTTGAATCTTCGCATTCTTCATCAATCATTGAGGCGTTTAATTATTTCTGAAAAGCTTCTGCTGCTTATTAGCTTACTGATTCAGCATGCATGTCGTCACTATCATCCATAATAATCTTGTTATCGATTACTTCCTCTTTGATATGTTCTCGGTTAGTTTAGTTATTATCCCAATTTGACTCCGTTTCCTCAACAATTTCACTTGTATTTTAGATGTTAAGTATTTCTTTTCTTGTTTCTGAAGCAATTTTCATTGGCTATTCCTATAAACTCAGAGACGAACTGTCAGCAAAATCAGATTCGATTTTAAAACCAGTAATATTCTCTTTTTATTACTCCTTTTTGCATTGAAGAACATTAGCTTAGACATTCATAATATTCTACATCTTCTAAGCTTAATTCGGTATATTTCTCCTTTGTTTCGATAGGGTATTAAGTTTGATTTTCTCTAATTCCGCTTCAAACTGACGACTATTATTATTAGCATTCGATGTGACTGCTGAAGAGTAGTATCTATCAAGAATTTCATTGTTTTTCGGTTGAGCAATGACACAATTGCTTCCCCATCCTTTGATTTAATGCTAAATACTCCCACCCTATTATTACTGATATTCAATCTTCACACTTTTCTAAAACTAACTTGTATCAATCTCTCTATCAATACCATTTCTGTTGAATTAACTACTTTAAGTTAATGGCTACATCTTCCTAGCCTTGTAGAGCATATCCAAATGGTGTTATTCAATCTAAGGAAAATAGAATACAACGACAGAATCCTTGAATAATTCCCTCGGTAACCCATATTTACTAGCAAATATCTAATTCCCAGGATGAGTTTATATCTGCATATTCACCTTCACACGCAGGGATATGCCTTCTAATGTCACAATATTACACTCACAAGTAGTTCTTTCGTTTATCTAGCATGTCAACAATTCTTAACTCGATTCTTGATCAAAGACTTCAGCGGATTTCATCTTCAGATAGGAATGCTCAAAGTTCTCTAACGATCTCGCTAGCAGTAACATGAGTTTAGCAGAATATCCCAGAGAGCTCTTTTCTTAGACAGCTGCAGGGTAGTTATTAGTAGATATTGTGTAGAAAAAAAATTCGTTTTGTTTCGTAATTTCATTCGATTTGGTGTTCTTCTTCACTTCCGATAAAAACTATTCTCTTAATAATCCTAGTTCGGCGCTTGCGGTTTTGTTCCTCTCGATAAGTTCACTGACGGTTCTCAGCAGGCGAGTCTACTAATCAACGATTTAGCTGAAGCGTACCATTGTCTCACAGAAGCGGCGGGATTACTATTGAGATTATTAATTAGAAATTGAAGAGTTCTGTTTAGTTGAAAGGGAATAATAGTTATTCAGCATATCGAGAACGATTTTCTCCTTTCCTTTATCGATTGGTTTCTTCCTTCCAAGTTGTATTTCCATGATTTTTATGGTCTTATTATATTCTTTTCTTGCTACGGAACGATAGGAATGCCAAGTTGCATCGTATTAAGAAGGAGAGAATTCAATTATAAAGTCTCCTCCCAAGCAGAATCCACTTTGGATACCACGCATGATAATGTTAGGCTCTTGCTTCACACATGAAGCCATAATTACTATTGCTATGATTTCTCAGCAATGATGCAGGGCGAAAAAAACAAACCAAAAAGAGAGCAATGGCAAGCCACCACAGTTAAATCAGGGCCCAGTGTGCGTGTAGTCGAAGAATCACAGGTGTTGTTGCTGTTTTAGATACGAGCCTTTATGCGCACAATGTCAAAATTATCTAAAAGCGTTGGTTGTTCTCCTACTATTTTTTTCACTTTTTTCTCCTCCCCCAATTGGAAAGTTATTTGACACTTTTTTATTTCGCTCAATTAATTAAATACAGTGATTATCTCTCTTTCTTCGCTTGACTTTCACAATTATTCATGCGCTTTACACACACGCACATCGAAATTCGACCTTCTTTCACACAACAACTGCACACATTTAAATTCATCTATCACCACTGTCCAAGAGACTCTCTCTTTCTTGTGGCAATTTAATTCTGTCTTGACAATCTGCAGGAACCCTTACTCGGTTAACCTTAAACACTGTCAGAGTCGTTTTGGTTACTAATAAAATCATCTTTATTTTCCATTTGATAGAAATTACAATATTATTATTGACATTTTTTTTAATTTATTTCTGTAATTCAGGCTCGAATTTAGATTTTATTTATCTCCTGCTGAAGTAGACGCAGATGCAAAAAGCTAGAATATTATTAAATATGACAAGAAGATAATTTTTATAATTTATTTCATTTAATCCATCAAATAGATGCTGATTACGCATCTTCTGCAGAAATAACATTTTCAAATTGCAACATGGAAATTATTCAAAAAAACTAATTAAATGAACTAATTTCTTCCATAAACTACCCAATAAATACTGTTTTTATTCTAAGATACTAAAGACTCTCATTTAGACTTATTAGTACATTAAACTGTTAGATTTATTGACTCTTATCTAGATTTTCAATCAATTTAAAAATAAAGATTTGTGTTGCAATTGTGACTGTACTGATAAATTCTAATTGGCGGGAGGTTCTATTATTTATTTTTTATGAGATTTTCTATGTTTCTGTGGTATTCTTATTGCTTTCTTCTATATTAAATATTAATTTACTTTGAAAATAATCAAACTGATATATGTCTAGTCTTCTTAAATTTTACTTTTCGACAAACTTCCATCCATTCTCTCTCTCCTTCTTGTTCTTCCTTCAGAGCACTTTAAACGTAGCCCCTTCTGAATGAATAAGCATGCCTTCTTACAGTGGCCATGGATCTGAGAACTATTCATTCTTGTTTTGATCAAAACTCTGTAGCTACACAAATGTTCCACCTGACGAAAGGTGTTTCTAATCAGGGATATACTTCTCACAGAGTTTCCAACGTTTTTGTGCGTCATACACGATTTAGCAATGAAATCTAGAGACTTCCTTATCTTCGAAAGGAAACTTATTACGTTGATCTCTGCCGAAGGTTATAATCTCTCTATCTTTGATAACGTCAAACCGTACTTTCCCAAGATCTTTCCCATCAGAAGTCTTGTAATCCCCCGAAATACAAGAGATCTCAATGAAAGGGGAGACTTGAAAAGTACCCAAAAAAGCAAAAATGAAAAGTTTAGAATAATTTTTGGCAGGAATTTGGAGTGGATTCAAAGATTACTTGTTTTCGTTGATGGTTTTGAGTTGTTGTTGTTGGTTGCTTGATGGTTCTTGGGGTTGAATGTTGATTCATATGATTTGATACTCGAAACAAGATCATTATTGTGAGGGATATTCTAGCTGCTATTCTCAAGACAATTGATTTCTTGAATCGACTATGGTATTCCCTTGAGAAGTAGCTGCATCTCTGAGTCAGGACTGTGTGCTAATTTGATTAATCTTGGTTGGCTAAGAGAATACTCCATTGGATCGAATAACTCATTGCAATCGTCTTGCATTCCGTGCGATAAATCATTTACTAAAAATTTAAAGTCTGCTATTCTAAACACCATGTTCGGTTGTAACTCCACTGGTGATATCTCATTGAGTCTCAGCAGCGTAGGATTAGATGGACTTGTGCAGACTATCGAATAATAATCCATGGTGTTCCAAACGATTCGGAATTATTACCTCGATACTCTCCATACTTCCGGCTTGAATTGCACGTCATTTTGAATCCCACACATGTTACGGTGGGCAATGTTGTTAGTTGCACTTGGTATCCCTTGCTGTTTGTCTTTCTCAGAAGGTATATTTGTATCTGGAGATGTTATCCCAGCTGCAGTATTTTTAACTGTTTAGCTAGGATTATTATTCTTTGAAACACTATTCTTCGATTATCTACCAAAACACACAATGTTCTTATGACTTAATGGCTACGGCTGATTCGCACCAAGCTGCACGGTATTCGGTGTAATTATGATATTCTCTGATAAGCTTAATTAGATGAGATCAGTTTAGCACTCAATCATCTAGAGTGTAATCGAATATGGTGGTTTATATGAATCATCCATCTCGACAATTGGCAATGTGAAATCTCCTTCCGATTTCAATTAACTTCTTGAAATCATCGCTTTGCTTTGTAGATATTAACTTGTTTAGTTGTTCATGCTGATACTGCCACTTGGGATGATATTAAACGATGATGGATTCTCACAGCTGACATTGCTGTTGATAAGATTCTTTGAATCCCTTTGAGAAATGCAAGTCGCTGCGCTGGTTATGTTGTTATTGCTATTCATGTTTATTTCCTAGCTGCTGCTACGTAAATTAATTCCAGGGCTGTTTTACTAATTCGATGAGAGATTTGGTAGGAATTGGTGGGTTTCTTCTTTCGACTAAGTTTTTTAAATTGAGAGTTGTTGCAGTTGCTGTTATTGCTAAAGAAGTTATGAATAGAGCTGTTACTGCTAGGATTGCTGTTCAGTTCTGATGAAATATGAATATTTTATGATCGGATTTGAGAAAATCAAAGGGAGGATTTCATTAATATCTTGTGCATTGAAGTGTCCTGCGGAGGTTTTACTAACAGATACACTTAGTGCATTGCAGATACTCTTTTCAGCTAGGATCTGCAATAAACTTCCTTCTGGTAATCGCAGACCTTCTAGTTTATTAGAGAAGCTATCTAATCCTCTCTCAAATTCATTAACATCTACTTCATTTCTGCCACTCGACAAGCAGATTGTTTCTAATTCAGTGTACCAAAACACGATAGTTAACTCAGATTGTAGGTCTTTTCTGCGGGGTAGTTATTTCCACTTTTATTTGAGTAATTCCTTCATGCAATCGAGATGCTCGAAGATATCCAGTCTCATACCGCTGTCCGATGATATCTGCAGAGATTTAAACCATTTATTGATGGAACTATTGGATTTCTATTTTTTGGGAGGATCATTCACTTCAAGCTAACTTTTAGAGGTTTCAGATTAACAACTCTGATTTTTGTTGGTTTCTTATGTATTTCTGCAAGATTCTGAATTCTAAAACCCAGATTGCTCGAGTTTTCTAAGAAACTAATTGAAAACTAATGAAAGGGCTTAATATGACACCCAGTGCTTGGAATTCAAAGAAAAGAACTCATCAAATGAAGGCTTGCTTTTCAGTTCTATCAATGCTTCCCTGACTTTAACTAGACTCTCCAAAGCACCAGAGTAGTCCAATCCTTTGTTGAACTCAAATCTGAAATGGTATTCGCCCTCTAAGATGCCTAGCCGCTAATATATCATTGAGACAAAGTATCGATGGAATCTAAATTATCTGCATCTCTCCAAGCAGTCCTCTAAAGTACTGCGAAACTCCATATTATCTATTTATCTTGTGTTGGTTTCCTATTATCCTCTCTCTCTTTCTCTGCTTTGGGAGCTCTAAGGCTATTTTCTTCTCCTTCTTGCCTTCTTTCAAAGGTATATAATAAGTATGTATGTATATATTCTTAGGGGAATTATTAATGTTTTTGTTGTAATGATTTACCCAGAAAACGCGTCAAAATCATAAAAAGAACCTAGAAAACCTTTCCTAAAATGAAATTGATTGTTCTAATCGCAGAAAACCTTAAAGTATCTATGATTCATATTTAAAAATCACAAGCAATTAAGATGTTTCTACTCCCAAAGTAAGCATAAACACTTCTAATTCAGCTTAATAACATTATTATTAGCCCTTTTAGCGTATCCTTCTTTTGAGTAATTCTTTCTCTAAAATGAAAGATCCTCTTCGTGCTAAGGAAAAATTAAAAATATAACTTTGAAGAACTCATTCTCATCGGCCTTTTACCTTTATCTTAATGTTCTTAGTCTATCATGCGTCTGGTTGCTTTTTAAATTGCTAATTTACACTTTTATCTTTAGCAGTAACATCTAGCAATTACTGTATTCGGGGAGAGATTCTCCCACACATTTCACAATGTAATCCACTAAATCAACCTAAATACTCCCTTACACATTATCAAAGCTTTTTTTCCTCCCCACGCTATTGTAGGTAACTTTAACCCTTCTTCTAGAACCTTTTTGGTTTAAAAATCAATTCTAGATTTCCTCGAAGCTATTAGATTTATGGTCTATAGCAGAAACAAAGGAGAAAGAATGTTCTTGGCATGATGTGTAGATTTGGATTAGACATTTTAAAAAGAGCTTAAAAAGGAACAGGTACATTAAAAAACACATTTCCTTAAATATTATCAGAAAACTTAATAAATATTTAAAATCATAACAAATCTCCTTTTTTCTCTAATAAATGGATCCTCATTATTATTTCTTTTGAATATGTTTGTATGTAATTCCAAAGTAAATAATAATAATAATAATAATACTTAATCTAAACATTTAATAATATCTCTACATAAGCATAAATAGAATAACTCTATAAATGGCACAACAACAATACTAAATGTTTGAGAAATATTTTTCACTGTGGTGATTCTCCTTAGCTGTGTCTTGAATTGCTTCTAATCAGACTATTTCTGCTGCTTGAATTAAATGAAGCTGATGATGATAACAATGATCTTCTTTTTCGTTCAGTCTCATTGGGTTTGAAGTCTTTTTGGTTTGGCAGAGTTTTTATTGTCTCACAATAGACTAATTTGAAGTAATTCATTTCTTCTATTTGAGATTCTTCAAGAGTCCCAAGCAGGCTGGGATCTTTTAGGAAGAATCAGCAGAAATCAAGAATAAATCATATTTTAGAAGAAGAAAAATGATAAAAATATGTTGATTGTAAGTTAATAATCTTTTTTACTCTTTTCGAAGATTTCCATTTTTTAGATCATCTAGCACACATCTTCCTTTTGTCCAAGATTCCCTCCACTCTAATAGAATAAGCAAGATCAATAGAATTAGGAATATTTTGAGTGATTTTCAATATCTTCATTTTTTACAACACACATCATATCTCCTTGTTACTTCAGGTTTACGAGTGAAGACTCTTTGCCTGATACGCTTTTAAGCACCTCCAAACCAATTCATTTCAAAGACAAGTATGGAATGAAGCTTTTTGATGATAGTTTTAGAAAAATATTAGTATTTTTTGAGTTAAATTAATTGTTTTTGGATTTTGGTAGTAATTATTAACCTTTTGATTTGTTAGTTTGCTTGATTTTTGGAGTGATTTAGAGTACAATCTAAGATCAAAAAGTGGATAAATATCTCAAGATTTCCTCAACAAAAAAGATCATAAATCAACTAAAATTGATCAAACTCATTGTGGTAGGAAGAAGCAAATCTTAATGAAAAGAAAAGAGAAAACAATTAAATTGGTTTTATATGGTTTTGGGGAGGACATGCATGAAGGAGTAGTATCACAACAATGAAACAATATTGCAGTGCCTTCGATGATATTCTCTCACATTTCTCTGATGTTTTCTTCTTAGGACTTTACCTAAAATGTTGTGAAATCTATTTTGAGTTTTGTTCAGTTACTCCAGGTGTATTCTGCGCCAGGGGAAACGAACTAAGCTAAGGCAGCTTGGAGAGTTCCAATAGCACGTTCTTGTGCAGCAGGAGAGTACCAAGCAGCGAACTGATAAGCAAACACAGTGTTGAAGATCAAGAAAGGTACCAATCCAGCATATGTAGAAGCTCCTTTCATTTTATAGACCT
>Ga0302271_10001132_pt1 | contig 26083 bp, 30 predicted proteins | sample III_Bog_N1_1_FD_198767 | JGI IMG/M metagenome (GOLD analysis project Ga0302271, IMG submission 198767) | Peat permafrost microbial communities from Stordalen Mire near Abisko, Sweden - III_Bog_N1_1 | ecosystem: Environmental > Terrestrial > Soil > Wetlands > Peat | place: Sweden: Abisko... | reverse complement strand
CAGAGGTTTATGACAAATATAATCCCACAAAGTATGAAAGAACATACCAGTTATTAAACAATGTAAGAGTTGATATTAAAAATGGGTTTACATATGTTTATGTAAACACAGGTAATATGAAATATACATCTAATAGCAAAAGCGGAGAGGATTTTACAAGTGCAGTCCCATTCGTTATAAATTATGGACATAATATAAATGGTCAAGGCGGTAAGTTTATGTATGACTACTACCCTTCAAGGGATTATATGAGAGTAGCCAAAGAAAGAATTGAAAGAGAGCTTGGTGTAACAGTAGAAATTATTAATAATGAATTAGTTTAAAGGAGTGTCGTTTATAGGCACTTCTTTTTCTATTATTTTGAGAAAGGAGTGAAGTATGAATGGCAAGTAATCCTTTACAAGCACTTAAAATTAATCATAATTTTGCAGACGTAAAAGGCGACTTTGATAGATTAATTGAACATATAAATAGCGTTGCTAAAAATCCGATCAATTTAAATTTGAATTTAACACAGATAAAAACTCAAATGAACGAATTAACCAGTCAAGCAGCAAAGTTAAGCCAAACCATGAATTCATCTATGGGGAGTTTCGGTGGGAGTAAAACCACTCAGGAATTAGCCAAAATAGAAGGCGAACTCCAAAAGATTCGTTCTGAATATGATCAAATAGGGAAATATAAGATAGTTCCTCAGTCGTTTGATAAAAATGGAGAATTAAAAAGTTTTATAGTTCAGCTTGAACAAGCCGAAGGGTTAATGCAGAAAATAAGATACAACAGCATAAGCAAAGATGTAGGTGGAGTAGCAACGCCTTCGGGAGCTTTCAATGTAACAGGGATAACCCAAACGGACAATACTGCTGCGGTTGCTGAGAAACAAAGAGTAGCTAACGAAAAAGTAATCACAGACAAAATGAAATTAGAACAACAGGCGGCTGAAACCCAGAAGAAATATTTAGCAGAAGAATTAGCTGCTGTTGAAGACACAGACGCAAAAGTAGTAGCCTCCAAACAAAAAGCAGTTGCCGAAGAAATGAAGTTAGATGAGGCTCAAGCCAAAGCTGTAAATAAAGCACTTGATGAAGAGTATGCTCGTAAACAAAAAATGGCTCAACAGACAAGCCTATTAGGTACAAAAGTGGATGACTCCAAAACGGGGGCATTAAACTACGATGCTTCTACTGCAAGTATAGAAAAATATTTAAAAGCAAACATGGGTTTAAAAGCTTCAATGACAAGCATAAGCGACGTTACAGATTCTTACGGAAACAAAATGAAAAAGATAAATTACACAATGGATGAAGGCGGGGGATTTGTCCATAAGTATCAAATGACAATGGATGAAGCTACTAAGAGTTCATATAATTTATCAAAAGGCATAGAGAATGTAGGATTGAAAGAGGGTAACTTTACCGCACGTATCAAAAATGCTATTGTTGCGGTTGCTTCGTTTGCTACTGTAACAACTGCTTTATATGCGGCTGTTCACCAAGTACAAGAGGGCATTTCCCTTGTAAATAACATGAATAAAGCACAGACAAATATTGGAATGATCACAGGTATGACATCATCCGAAACTCAACAGTTGACTAAAGATTATTCTGCTTTGGCAGGACAATTACACGAAACAACAGACTCAATTATGACAGCAAGTGAGGAGTTTTTGAGAGCAGGTAATAGCATAGAAGATACAGCAACATTGCTAAAATCTTCAACAATTATGTCAAAGATCGCAGGACAGACACAAGCAGAAGCATCACAATCTTTGATAGCTGTACAGAACGCATATGGAATGAATGCAGGAGAAATGATGAATGTCGTTGATAAACTTGTTGCTGTCGATAATATGAGTGCGACTTCTACTGCTGAATTATCAGGTGCATTAAATAAAAGTGCGTCGTCAGCTCAAACGGCAGGAGTATCATTTGACCAACTGGTATCGTGGATTAATACACCAGTCCCTCTATTTAGTAATAAATAGATGATAAGTTGGCTTCTATCGGGAAAACACCAAAGACAGGTCAATTCCGAGGATAAGATTAGCATATGTTTTATGCTAAAATCCGTAACGACTCAGCATCATAATGGTAACATTATGGTCACGCCAACCTTCCATAAATATGGAAGATGATAGAGTCTACTCTGCACTAATAGTCTATTTTAAAAAGGTGCAGAATTAGGAAGAAATTCCTAATCGCCATAAGATATTTGTGGTCAGTAGGTAATTGAAAAATTATTGAAAGTAATAGAATGTGGTACAGTTAGTTCGGTTACAAGACAAAGTGCATCAACAATAGGTGCAGGATTTAATAGTATATTTGCAAGGTTTCAATCAGTAAAAGAAGGAAAAGAGTTCGATCCCGACAACCAACCCTTAAATGTGAGGGGCATAGTAGCATAATAAATAAACTACTATGAAAATTTTCTCTTATATACGACGAAGTGCCAGTGATGGTTAACGTCTTGGAAGATATAAAAACATTTATATCGCCAACAACGACTTATCGAGAAAAGCCTATTCCAAAGATAGGCATGTAAAAGTCTGAACTCACGCAATAATCTAATAATGAAACGTGAGAGGAATGGTCGGTATGAAATAATTACCTAAAGAAGAACCATTCCCGCCTATATATCTATAGGTCATAAAAGTAACAGAATGTGAATAATGTCGAGAAAGCACTAAATAGAGTCGGTATTGCAATGAGGTCGGACAAAGATACATTTAAAGACTTCAATAGTATATTAAATGAGGTATCAGGAAATTGGGGTAAATATACCGACGTTGAAAAAGCAGAAGTAGCAACCGCAATCGCAGGTAAAATGTGTGCCTGAGTATACAGTAATGTATATATAGAAGTGAGCTATATCGGTGGAACTCCTAATAGGTAATGCTAAGGACAATACCGAGGGAAGGCTATTTAATTAAGATAAAACCTTTAATTAAGGAGATGTATAATAAATTAATAAAAGGTGGAGTAAAGAACAAATTCAAATATTACAAGATAAATATAGCAATGAATCATGGGATAATTTAACAACAATATTACATCCATTCACGAAACAAGAGATTCAACACAAGGCATATAAATTGAAAATAAAAAGAGATGCCTTTTATTGGACTAACGAACAAATGGAATATTTGCAAGAAAATTTTTATAAAAAATCTAACAAAGAATTAACCAAAATACTCGATAAAACAACAAGTGCAATTGAAACAAAAGCCTATAAAATGGGGCTAATAATATCCAATAAATGGACAGATGAAGAATTAAAATATTTAGTAGCAAATTATTCTTCTGTCGATAATAAAGATATTATTAAATTCATAGATAGGAATATTGATTGCATAATAATGAAGGCAATGGAATTAGGGTTGAAAAAAGAAGTTTTTAATAAAAAATATAATCCTGATGAATTTCTGAACAATTTAAGCAACTATGCTAAAAAATTAGGCAGAACACCATTGGTAACAGAAGTTTTTGAACAAGAATGGGCGTTACCAAATGCATCATTAAATAGATATTTTGGTGGATACAGAAAAGTGTGCCAAATGTTAGATTTAGATATAAATGCAAATATATTCGGTTCTAAATTTCCGATATATAAATCAAATAATGGAGATTTGTGCTGGTCAAAAGCAGAGCTTTATATTACAAACTTTTTTATCGATAATTCGATAGAATATAAAAGAGAAGTTTATTATAGAGATTACGCTGAAGATGGCAGATTTAATAACAAAACAAGTGATTGGATAATAAATAACAATACTTTTGTTGAATATTTCGGCATGATGGATAAAGATTATTATTATAAAAAAGCTATAAATAAAATGGATTTATGTAGTGAGAATGATTTAAAATTAATTTCTCTTACTCAAAAACATTTAACTAAACTCAATAAAATATTTGAAGGTTTTATATCTTAATTAAATTGAACCCGTAACGACTATACGCTTGCCTCCTATAGTATTAAGAATATAGGATGAAAATATAGTCTGGACTATACAGTAATGTATAGAGAGAAACTCAAGTGTAAAGACACTTTAAAGAAGCAGTTTCTCCACTATTCTAAGTAGAATAGTCAGTAGCCTTGATAGGGTGAAAGTAACAGAAACGACATATCAGCGTAACAAGTTCCTCGCCCTCATGGATAACATGAATATGGCTCTGAAACTACAAACCGCAGAAACAGACAGTGCAGGAAACGCTATGGACAGATATGGAACTTATGCTAAAAGTACAGAAGCTAAAATGAACGACTTAAAAAATGCTACACAGCAGTTTTGGATAAACGCAGTAAATAGTGACGTAATTAACAACTTCATTTCAGGCGTTACTAATATCGTTAATAATTTACAAGCACTGCAAGCAATGCCTATTCAAGTTAGTGGAGCGATAGGCATTTTAACGGCAGCCTTGATAGCTCTTACCGTTGCAACATTCCACTTCAAAGCAGACGTAATGAGTGCTGCTTTAATGAAAATATTAACAAGTGCAGGAGAAACCGCCGTAATTTTAAGAGGAATGTCAGTGGCAGAAGGTTTGGCTACCGTTGCAACTGAAGGGTTAACTGTAGCGGCAAGAGGTTTAACTACCGCCGCCGTTGCTTTATTTTCGCCTATAAACATACTTATTGGTGTTTTAGCCTTAGTAACAGCAGGTGCAATGGGATATGTTCAGCATATGACCGACCTTAAAGAACAGACAGATAAAAACAAAGCATCTATTGAAGCTTTGACTAAAGCTATGAAAGAAAATAATGCTGAAGCTATGAAATCTGGTTCAACAGACTTAGAAGGGCAACAAAGTAATTACCGAGAATTATTAAAACAAAAACAGGTGGCAGAAGCAAACTTAAAGAAGGTAAGTAATACTACAACAGGCAATGCTTTCACAGATCAAAATGCACTTTCAAAAGCACAAATAGAACTTGAAAGAGTTAACTCATTATTATCAGATCAGAAGCAAGTTTTAAAAGATGCAGGAGCTGGATTCAATGAGTTAACAGGCGAGATATATAAAGTTACAGCAGCACAAGCAAGGCTCACAGACCAAAAGATTATAACGGGTATTAAAAACACCACAAAAGCCGAGATTGACAACAAAGATGGAATCATAAAATTGTATGCCGAGTATAAAAGACTTATCAGTTCACATCAAGACGCTTCAATTCAAGCTCAAGACTTAGCAAATAGAATAGCAGGAGTAACTACTGCTACAGATGAAAATGGTAATACTGTTGTAGTAAATACTGGATTAATTGATAAAGAAATTCAAATGTTTGGTCAAGAAGGGCTTACTGTAACAGATTTAGCAAATGCGAAAATGGAAGCCGCCAAAAGTGCCATGTCATGGAACATAAACGAAACTCAGGTTACTTATGAGCAAATTAAGCAGAGAATTAAATATTATGGAGATGAGATCAATGCTTTAAATGCACTCATGGCAAAACAATCTCAACAATATACCGACGCACAGATTAAGGGCGGTATAGCACCAGACGGAACAACACTTATGACACCTGCCGAAGCTTCACAAAGAAAAGCAGGAAACGATGTAACTCAAGGGATTTATCAATCTGCACAAAACTCTATTGATGCTATATATAACAGTTTGAGCGCACCGTCAAGTTCTACGCCAACAGACGGATACCCCCCATCAGGTACTTCCGCAGACAAAGCAGCCGCAGCAAAAAAAGCAGCCGACGATGCAGCCGCACAAGCAAAGAAAAACTCCCAAGCTTTGATAGACCAGTGGCAAGAAGCATCCGATGCAGTTGTATCAGGATATGAAAAACAAATTGATGCTATAAATGCCAAAGCAGACGCAGAAAAAAGGGCAACTCAAGAATTAGAATATCAGAATAAATTAATCAAAATCCAAAACGAGTTGAAAAATACACAGAACGAAAAGAATGTTCGATTGTATAGCAATGGTGGTTGGACTTGGGTTGCAGATCAGCAACAAATTACAAAACTAAAAGATGATTTGGCAACTGCAAAGACTGATTATTCTTCATGGCAAGCTGACAATGCTAAAACTGACCAAATCGCAAGTATCCAATCGTCTATAGATGCTGAAAAAGCACGAGTTTCTGCACAGGTGTCTGCCGAACAAAAGAAAATAAATGGTTATGCGAGCGGTACAGATTATGTCCCAAAAACCGACGAGTATCTTGTAGGTGAAAATGGTCCAGAAAAAGTAATATTGGCTCAAGGTTCAAAGGTAATCCCAAATAACAAACTGAGCGAAGCTCCTACACAAAACGTAACTTCTGCAACAGGTAAATTGCTTGGTGATGTAGATCAGAGTGTCAAAAAATTTGTAGACAGCGCAAAGAATTATTCAAAGGACTTAGACAAAAACATGGGAGATTCTTTGACAGTAAATGATAAATTACTTAAAGAACCATTAGATAATCTAATATCCGATGTTAGTGGCAATATACAAACATTTGTCGATGATTCCCCCACTTACGGAAAGGACATGAATGACAACATAGGTAAAGCAATAACATCAAATGACCCATTAGTAATAAATCCTATGAATGCGGTGATAACAAAACTTCAAACTGGTATAACGGATTTTGTAAAAACAATGTATCCTTCAGGAACAAGTACCGTAAGTGAATTAGGTAACGGAATAACAAACTCTACAGATGCAATAGCTACTGTAGTTGACACTTTAACAGCTAAGATAATAACTCAATTTAAAACAGGCTTTGGAATTGCATCTCCTTCTACTGTAATGTATGAGATCGGTGACTTCATGATGCAAGGTCTGATTAATGGTATGACGGATAGCGATGTTACTACTGTAATCAATCAAAAGGTATCGAGTTCAATTACGGCGGCACAAGCAGCAATGGGAAGTGCAGGAGCTACAGGAGACGTTACAAGTTGGCTAACACAAGCTATTCAGGCAACAGGAATAGGCATGGAAAATCTAGCAGCCTTGCAAACTATAGCTATGAAAGAGAGTGGTGGCAATCCTAATTCTATTAACTTAACTGACAGCAATGCAATAGCAGGTCATCCAAGTCAAGGACTTATGCAAACAATTCCTTCTACCTTTAACGCTTATAAACTCGCAGGTCACGACAATATACTGAATCCTGTAGATAATGCAATAGCAGCGATTCGGTATATTTTGGCAAGATATGGAAGTGTAAATAATGTCCCAGGAATTGTATCTATGAGAAACGGTGGAGCTTACAAGGGATACGCAAAGGGGACAGATTATGTTCCAAGGACAGGAGAATATCTTGTAGGTGAAGAAGGCGTAGAGAAAGTAATCTTACCTGAAGGTGCAAAGGTTATTCCAAATAATAAATTGCTTTCAGGTGATTTGTCCAACAGCTTTAGAATGCCTAACTTAGACACTTTAAAAAGTGCAGCAAGTGCAGCATCTCAGAAGATAAGCAACTACAATTTTACATTCGATAAAGTTGTAGCTGAAAATGTAGATAGTTTTGTTAGACAAGCTAAAACATTTACCGCAGTTCGTAATCAATATTAAATATAATTAAATAAGGAAAGAGGTTGTTTTGTAATAAACAGCCTCTTTTTAAATTCTTAGAAAGGGGGTTTAGAAGTTGATTTATATAACCACCGATATGTCTCCAAAAAACGAAGCAAGGAACATGAGTGTAGATCAAGTATTCAGTTGTAAAATAAACGGCACAAGTTGTACAGATTATCAGTTAGAAGTATATAACAACAAAACAGGTGCAATTATATACGACAGTGGAATGATACACTTAGCAACCCCATTATATGACAAAGCTATGCTATATCATACTATTCCTGCTGGACGTGTGGCTTTAGGATTGGATTGCAAGTGGATTATAACAGTTTCAGAAATCATTGGGGGAAAAGAACAGTATGCTACTTGCGGAGAAATCTTTTTTAAGAGCATGGGAAGTCCTGTGGTTAGCTTAACTGTACCTGCGACGATAACGTCTCAATCTTATACACCCATTGCGACTTATTCCCACCCGCAAAACGTAGCTGTAAAGAAATTTAAATATTTTTTATATGACAATACAGATTATTTGTTAGCAGAAAGTGATTATATATATTCAGGAAGTATTAAATATACATTTGACGGGCTTTTACATGGGAACACCTACAAAATAAAATGTACGGTTGTAGATCAGAATGATGCAACGGTTTCTACCACCTTACAATCTTTTTCTGTAGCATATTCTCAGCCTAATGTAGATATTGTTCCACTTAGAGAAATATTATCCGAAAAAAGTGCTGCAAAAATAACATGGGGTAAAGTAGTTCAAATTGCGGGAACGACAACAGGAGCGATAGAATATACGAGATTAAGTAATAATGCAATAAATCTGCTTCCAACAATATCAACGGGAAGTTTAATAGAAACAAGAAACTCAACAGAAATTAATCCTATGGAAATTTATAATTATGCGGGAGATAGTGTTCTAACAGCAATAAATACGTTTAATAAGTGGGGAAACGGGAGCGTATCATCTGCAAATATAAACCAATTAAATGAAGTACAAATCGATAATAATTTTGTATATAAGGTAATAGAAATAGCTTCATTAAAATATGGTTTAACTATTCCTGCTCAGTTCAATCTAAAATTTAAAATAAAATTTTCTGATGGATTTAAAGGAATATTTTGTAGTTTCGGCACTAATGATGAATACAAAATAGGATATAACGGTACAAAATTCTATTTCAATAATAAAGGCTCAATTTGCTACAGTGAAGAAGTAGAACTGCCTACGGGAGCAACTTATGTTGATATTAGACCTACAGACGTGTTCGTTGGAACTACAAGAATTGGATTCTAGTGAAAGGAGATGATACCAAATGTTTTTAGCAGGTAATCTTTTAAGTATCGATTATTTAGAAAAAATAAATAATTTACCTGTACCATCCGAATATAATTCTCTGAATTTTTATGGGAATAATATAATTGATGAAATTCAATTACAGAGTGCAATTTACACAAACGAAGACGTTGCAAATTTAAACATAGATGATTATCCTGCATGGGATGGTAACACTTTACTATTAGCAAGATTTAATCAAAAAGATACTCAAGCAGGAAATATTTTAAATGTAAATTCTCCTGTCACAAAATGGAGTTTATATAGAAAAGACGAAGGCGATAAAGTTTCTAAAAAAATAGTTGACTTAGATGTAAGCATAACTGAATATATAGACTATTCAGTACAAGCCTATAAAAAATACAGCTATAGTTTGTTTCCTTGCAATTCTACTCAAATAGGTCAGGTTGTAGAAGTTGGACAAGTATACACAGACTTTTATGGTTGGTTCTTGGTAGATGTAGATGAAAAAATTGTATATAAATTTGATTTAGATGTCGAAAGTAGTGAAATAACAAACGAAACAGATATAACGACTTATCAGGGATACACCAAATACAATGCTTATTCAATTGGAAACAGGAACTATTTAAAAGGAAGTCTTAGTGCAATGTGTGGAACGATTAATTCAGATGGTACTCTTGCATACGATGATAACTACATAGACGGGTTAAGAGCGTTTATTAACAATGGTAAAGATAAATTGCTTAAAAACAGAATAGGCAACATGTGGAAAGTGAGAACAAGTAATATACGATTTAAGTACAAAGATGAGTATTCTATACAGCCCGCAGTTGTAACTTTTGACTATGAAGAATCAGGCGAGGTTTAATTATGTTAACATTTCAGGATTATATAAATGAATTAAAAAAAGGTGTGTTTAAAAAGAGAGTAAAAATAGAATGGCTGAGAAGAGAAGACGAAACCCCTTATGAAGAATTTTCCGCCGATATAATGGGTGGGAATTTGAGCATTAGTAGACAAAACGGAACAAGAAGATCAGTAAGTTTAAAATTGAAAAACATCGATGGGAAGTATATTCCAAGTGAAGATGGTGTGTGGATAAATCAAAAGTTTAAATTGTATTTGGGATTGGATATAAACGGAGAGGATTACCTAATTCCTCAAGGGGTTTTCGTAATAAGTGATCCTGTAGCTACAAGTAATTTTAGTGAAACATATATTGAATTAAATGGCATAGATAAATTCTCACTGCTAGATGGTACTTTAGGTGGTAATTTGGAAGGAATATATCAAATACCTCTTAATACAAAAATATTTGATGCAATAAACTCTATTTTGGTATTAGCAAAAGACAAACTCCCAGCGTTATTAGGGGATTATTTTAAAACCGATAAAACTCCTTATACGATAAGAAAAGAAGTTGGCAGTGCAACATTAGGTGAAATATTAACTGATTTTGCCTTTATGGTTTCTGCTAATATTTATTACGGAGATTTGGGGAACTTAGTGTTTGAAGAGGATATAGATGACGAAATTAAAGGTAGCATATGGGATTTTACCACTGATGAGTTTCATTATTTAGGGGCTACAAACAGTTACGCTTTCAGTAAAGTATATAATAAAGTAGTTGTAATCGGAGCAAACATAGACGGGAATATTGCCACAGGAATGGCAGAAAATAAAAACCTCCAAAGTAACACGAGAAGTCAGTTAATAGGGGTTAAAATCATGCCACCAGTCACAGATGACAATATTACTACGGACGATTTAGCACAGCAGAGAGCTGTTTATGAATTGAAAAGAGTAACTGGGCTACAATCTTCTATAAGTATCAAATGTACCCCGTTTTTTCACTTTAATGTTGACGAGGTAATTACTATAACAGATAAAAATTTAAAATTAGATCATGAAAAGCACTTAATTCAAAGCATTGATATAGATTTTAGTAACAGTGGAACTATGACTGTTTCTTGTATAAAATCAAAAGAATTAGCATTTTAGAGGTGAAAAGAGAATGAATGTAGGCGATATAGAATATGTACAGTTTATGCAACAGATGATAAAAGATGAGTCTGATAAAGGAATTAAAAATTTAAAATATACAAAGGCTTATCCTGCTACAGTTGTTAGTGTAGTAAATGTATTGGATTACTATGACGTAACACAGAATACAACGGGTACATTTGAAAGTTGGTTTAAATTAACGAGAACGGTAACAGCAAGTGTAAAAATTGCAGGAGATACCGCTCTAATATCAAATTTGAAAAATAAATCGGGTGTAGTGTTAGCGGAAGGTGATGATGTTTATTTATTCTCCCCAACAAACGATTTAACAAATTTATATATATCAGCGAAATTTTAAAATAAGAATAGGAAAGGAGTGGAGAGTTTGGCTACTTTAAAACAAGATTTTAATAGATTATACGCTTCAGAACAACTGAAATATACTTCTTTAGCACTAAAAGAAATGCCGTTGACTACAAGTGGTAGTGTAACATGGATTAGTACAAGTAGCGGAGCAACATATAATTCAACAAGTGGAGAATTAGGGTTAACGACTTTATTACAGAATGTATTAAAAAATTATATTGTTGGGGCAAGTGAATTTAATGGGAAATTAGATATTTTAAATCTATTAAGTGAAATTAAAAAAATAGATGGTGCAGGAAGTGGGATTGATGCCGACACATTGGGAGGGTACGCCGCTTCTTATTTTATGACCTCAGCGTCAGTTTCGGCTACAACAAGCAATATAACTTATTATGTTTCAAAAACGGGTAACAATTCTAACAATGGATTAACATCAGGAACAGCATTTTTAACAATTCAGAAAGCAATAGATAATTTACCTACAATAATAAACCACGATATAATTATAAACGTGGCAAATGGAGATTACTCTGAAGTTGTAACAATTAAAAAAATAGGAAATGGTAGTATATCTATTACTGCTGCCACGGTTAGTGACATAGATGATATAAATTGTTATTTTAAGAATAAATTAATTATCAATACCAGTTCCGTTGAACTTAAATTTAACTACATGGCATTCAACCCTCACGCAACGGGCATAGGGATTAGTATTACAGGAACAAGAGCTACTTTTAACCGTTGCTATTTTGAAGGTGGCGATTTAGATTTAAGTGGGGATACTAACATAATCCTAAAAGCAGACAAATCTAATGTAACCATCAACAACAACAGTTATATAGTACGCAATGACCCTTCTAGTTATCATTCAGATATAGGAGCTATATATGCATTATCAAGCCATTTGTCTCTTTCAAGAACTACATTTGAGTCAAATACATATGCTGTTGTATCTGATTACAGTGTTGTTTTTAGCTCAAATTGTTCATATGACGACAACGATGTGAACCGACTTGCGAGAAACGGTGGACAATTTTTCGTATCGTAGAAAACAGTATAGAAAGGGGTAAAAACTTTGAAAGCATATATTTTTAACAAAGAAAACAACAAAGTAAAATGTGTATTTGATAAGGTAAGTAAAGTTGAAGGCAAAAAAATACAGTTTGAAGACGGTAGTTTTTGCGAAGTCGGAGACAACGTAGATTTTATTGTTTCAGAGTTTTTTTATGTTGTAGGTGATACTGTTTCAAATAAAGTAAAAGATCACAAATCGAAATTTGAAGCTGTTGAAAGTCCTGATGTAGTAGCTTTGAAAAAACAAATCGCAGTATTGCAGAAAACAGTAGACGAACTTTTAACTTCAAAATAATGAAACAAACATATAATTAATAACCAATAGTCAAACTAAAGAAGTCTGATTATTGGTTATTAATATTAAGAAAGGAGAATTCTATGGCAACAGCATCAGCTTGGGGAATATATATAGGAAGCAATGTTTTAAATGTGCCTTATGATTTAGGGACTAAAGTGGCAAACAGCAAAACAGAATGTCCTATAGATTTTTATGAACAAGATTTGGCAGATATAAACAGTATACCAGTTCCTACCGATGCTTCATGGATAAAAAATATTTCACAAGAAGATATAGACTTGCTGAAATATAATAATTCTTTGAATATATTTACAAAAGATACCTTGTTGGGTACAAAAACAAAAAGCGTTTTATTTGAAGTGGATTTTTCAAGCATATGTACAAAATTATATGGCGGGGTTAATGCTACTTTTAAAAGTAATATATTAGCTTCCACGATTACTATGTTTGCAAATGGAATGGGATATAACTCAGGAGCATCGGCTAACGGGTTAACCTTAAAGATATGGAACGGCACAGCATATGAGAGTTTGGGAAGCAATATTGATTCTGCTATTCAAAAGCAAGTATTAAGTTTTAATAATACACATGTAAATAGTAGCAACAAATTATATTTTGTTTTGCTCTCAACATATCCTTGTTATAACGAAATATTAAGAAGTTCAATTTCAATATCTTACATGAACTTAGACTTGAAACTTAATAAAACAGCAGATGCAATATCTCCTATTACAATCAATCTAATATAATCACATACAATTAATAATCAAAGGTTAAAAAGAAATTGCGTAGGTTGCAACGCAAGGTATCTAATAAATACCGACTAAATATAAAAAAGGAGGAAGTTACGTTAAACAAGCAATATTATAAAATTCGAAAAATATTTGGTTTTATAAGTTTTACGTAGCGACATAAACTATGGGAATAAAATCAGTAGGTTTAAATTATATGTTGGATCAGTTAAAAGTAAGTGGCAAAATTGCGTACATGGCACTGTTTACGGACGATGCTGCAACCGTAGAGGTGAGCGGAGGTTCACCTGCTTATGCGAGGAAAGCAGTTACATGGGATGCAGCAGGAACAGGTGGAGCAGGAAAGCTTCAACTAAACAACACTTTGCCATCGTTCGATGTACCAGCCTGCACAATCCGAGCGATTGGGTTTTATGATACCCTAACCGCAGGAACTCAGGCTGTAATGTTTACCGCAGTGCCAGAGGTATTTGCAGCACAGGGAACATATACTATTACAGGAGGCTCAATCACCTCGTCATAAAATAAACTTGTTAAATTTAATGTCAGAAAGGTGGTGAGTAAATGGCAACTTTTAACGGGCAAGTTACGGCATCGGCAGACAGTGGTTATATATATCCAAGTTCCCTTGATACAACGGAAGGTTGGTGTGGATGGGATGGATCGGCACTTAACAACGCTTTTTCAAGATTTGTAAATGTAACGATACCAAAGGGCGCAACGATAACAAGCGCATACATCCAGTATAGGGCTGTGTCTTCAATAGGTCTTGCAAACGTACAGACAAGCATATACATGAGTAAGGAGGCTAATCCAACTTCTCCAAACACATACGCAGCCTACAACGCCAAGCCAACTACAACTGCGTTTGCGAATTGGGATGCTCCTCCTGCATGGGTGTCTGGAACATGGTATGGCTCTCTGGTCGACATTTCTTCTGTTGTGCAAGAGATTGTTAACCAATCAGGATGGGTAAGCGGAAATGCAATGCTTGTGCTACATAAAAATAGAAAGCCTTCGGGATCACAATCAACTTTGACTTATAACGTGCATTCTCAAGGTTCTTCTTATGCGCCTAAACTGGTGATTAACTACACGACGACAGTATTTAAATCCTTTGCCATAACAAACAGCAACACGTTGTCTATTATAGGTAAGAAAAACGCATCAATGAATATATCTATAACAAACAGCAATAGCGTGGTTGTATTCAGTAAAAATAGGTCAAGCTCATTTGATATAACAAGCAGCAATAGCGTATCAATAACCGAGAAAAAGACAGCTAAAGCTCAAGCATTTATAACAAATGACAACATATTGTTTACTTTAGGAAAGAAAAAGGCAACATTAACTTTTAATATAACAAATAATAGTGACATTGATATCACAAACGGAAAAATTAGAGTGGCGGGCGATACCATAGCTCATTCATTTATATTTAAAAATATATCATTGTCTTATGACGACGGAGATAACAAAGAAAGATATTTTGCGGTAATAAAGAAAAATTCAACCAACAAATATGTGTTCCTAAAAACAAGTGCAAATACATTTATTTTTAGAAAAATTGTGGGTGGAGTAACAACCGATCTAGTTTCATCGGTTCAAACATTTGAAAAGTGGCAAATATTCAATGTGATAATTACCGTGGACGAATTAAATGGGACGCAAATGTCTATCTTGAAGAATGGCTCTGAAGTTGAAAAAATATCTTCAAACGATATAAGTGTTATTGTAGGAACAACAAATTTATATTTGCACGACGAAAATAACACGAAACAAATGGACGGGTTTTTAGCAGAGGTAGTTTACTATCCATTTGGGTTATTTAATAAACCAAGATGTGAAAGTATTTTAAACCAAACAGACGCTAAATTTTTAGCACAAAACTTGATATCTAACCCTGCATTGTCGGAGAATATAATGCAAGTTTTCCCTAACAATATCTATGAGATAAATACAGATAAAGAATTAACAATAGGTGAATATTACAACGGCATCAAACTAAAAGAACATATTATAGAGGGCAATATAAAAATGAAGTTGCTACCAAATGTTAACAAGTTAAAAATAACATCAGGCAGTGATTTAACCAATGTAGAATGCAAACTTTCAATGCATGTAGAATATGCTAAAATAGGTGAATCCTTGATAGGAACACGCAAAGTAGGATATATAATTTAAGAGAGGGGAGGGCAACCTATATGGATTATACAAGAAATTATTGGGAAAACGGAATAACAGATGATAATGCTTTAGCTATGAACAACATTGAATTAGGTATTGAAAATGCTAAAGCAGAAATAAATTCAATGAAGAATATAGTCAATAAAGAAAAAAATATGATGTTGTGGAGACAGGCTGTTTCCGACAACACGTTATCAAAGATGATTATGGAAACATTGTTAGACGATAGCAATATTAGCATAGATTCTACAGGATATATATATACTGAGTATTGTTTAATGACTGCTTCTACGGCAAATATACTATTTAATGGATACGCAAATGCTTCTGTACCTACGCAAGCATACGTAGTGGCTGATTATACTTTGGGAACAGGAAGTATTGTTTTTAGTATTTCAAGAGATGGAGGAGTGACCTTTACAGAATGTCCATTAGATACTATGGTTGATATTTCAACTCAGCCTTCGGGAATGTCTATTGTGCTGAGAGTTGTTATCACAGGCAATGCAATACTAAATGCTGTAGGATATGGATGGAAATAATTAATAAAATCGACATTTTATCGTAATTTTATGAATAATCAAAAAATAAAACTTGCAATATGAGAGGATGTTAACACTTATTCCTCAAAATATTGCAAGTTTTATCATTTTAAACTCAATTGTTTTAAAGAAATATTGAAAAATATGGAAGAAAGAGGTGAATTAATATGGCATATGTAAATCACAGTGGTACATATTCTAGCAATGGTGTAAAAACCACAATAGCCGCTAACACAGAAATTAAATTTGCTAATGGGGTGAACTCATTGGTTTTTTCAAATGAAGGCGCAGCAAATATAACTATAAAAATAAACGGTGAAGCAAACACGCATTTGGTTAAAGTTGGATATACAGTAGAATTTGATGATCTTAGAATAGGCAAGATCACAATAGTCGAGAATGGGGCGGTCTATTCATATTCGGCATTATGGTTTTGATTTTTTATAAGAAAGGAGGTAAAAATATATGGGAATGAAAACCTATAAAAATTATGACAAAATTATAAACGACGTTAATGCGTCATTGGATAATAATGCGTCGCAATTGTCCGATGCAATACAGTACAATGTTAAACAAAGTTTACTTTATGATATCAACAATGTTAATTTAGCAATCAACGATATAGCATCAAAAATGATTTCTGGCGATAGAATGTTATTGCCACATGGTAGTTACAATTTCACATCAACGCTTAATTTTATTAACCTGCCTGAAGGATGCAAGGTAATACTAGATGGAATACTTAATGCTGTTGGAAGTTTCTCCCCTGCTATAAAATTGTCTGGTAAGAATTTTGAGTTCAAGATGAATAAGTTGCGCTCCAATATTGTGCCTGTTGCAGATTATTCCAATATTGTTAATGACGGTTTATTACTAGGTGATATTGATCTTTTCAACGCACAAATCGATATTAATATAATTGATGGGTTTCTAGCAGGTATAAAATGTGCGCCGAATAATACCAAAGGTATTCAGTATAACAAAATAAATTTTTCATACATTAGAAACTGCAAAACTCCTATACAATTTTCCGTAACCGATGGCTCAAGTTGGATTAATGAAAATACTTTCACAGGAGGACGTCTTACTGGTTATTACACAATCCAGCACATTAACGGTTATAGCGGCGGATACAATAATAATAAATGGTATAACATAGGGCATGAAGTTGTAACAAGTGATGCCATAACGCTCTATAATTCAAAGAATAATTTATTTGTGGGGAATAGAATAGCAGAGAACATCGGAGGAATGTATATAGTAGAGGCTACGGGGTGTTCGAGTAACTTATATATATTTACGCTTATAATACCCTACGCAATGTTAAATATTAATGGAAATCACAGTAGGTATATAGGTATATTATCAGATGTGGACACATCTTATAAATGGGCTGGGTTTTTAGTGGACGGGTCAGTTGTGCGTTTTGAATATTGTTCGTCAAGTTATCTTAATGCGCTAAATCAAAATAAAACAATGGACGTCAGAAACACAACCGTGCAGGTTAACACAGACACAGCCTCCGTTGTGTTGACAATGCCGCAACAATTTGAGATTGAAGGAAAAGAGTTTAAAATTTATTGTAATGCTTTTACAAACTCAATTACAATAAACAGATACGATAGTTCTGCGGCAATTGCGGCAGGCGTTATAACATCAAAGGGTTGTTGGGTAATAAGATACGCGCTTGGAGCATGGAAGGCATATCTTGTTCCAAACCCGCTTAACTACCAAGCACCAAGCGTTGCGGCTGATGTTGCCACAATTAAAAATGACTTCAACACTCTTTTAAGCGCACTAAGAACCAATGGTATCATGAAACCATCTTAATGATAATTCACAATTGATAAATATTCTTCGCAACATAACACGATAAAACTAATCTTTTATCGTGTTATGTTGCATAATATGATTATAGAACTTGCAATACTCAACCATTTTACTTAGTTGTAGAGGTTGAATTTGCAAGTTCTACTATTATGCGTAGCAAAAACATTACCATAAAATTGTAAAATTTAAGATTATTAAAATATGAGGTGTTTATGAATACTGAATCAATTGAAATTTATAATATATATCAATTTTTGTTTTACATAAAGCACAACGTATTTCCAACAGGTTACAAAACAAGCGAGAGGGATGGCAAGGTTGGATTTGTGTTTAAAAAACAAGAAACAAAAGGTGTTTATAAATTATGGATGAGCAAAGAAAGATAATTAAAACTTGTTGTTTGAGTTATGAAAGGTGAAGTCAATTAATGAAAAAAGAAGGGTATGCAGTTGCAGGATTTCAACTCAAGGAGTCACTTTTAGAAGAGTTAAATAATAAAATTAAAAAATATAAGGTGTATAAAAAACAAATATACGCAGAATTAATATTGTCTTTTAATGAAACGTTAAACGTTGTATATCCAAATGTAGATAATAAAATACAATTTACCAAAGAAAGTGTACACGCTATAACAGATTTAAAAGAACAAGATTATAAAATATTTAAAGAGAATTGTAAAAAACTTAAACTTACTACAAATTATGTTTTTCATTGTTTGGTGTTAGAATTTTTAAATACAGATTTAGAAGGCAAATACAAATACAGAATAAGTCACGCAAAGCAGTGTGAGGACAATGCTGCCTTAAAAGGGAAAACATATAATCCTAGAAAAATGCAAATAAAAACAATATTCCCAAAAGAAGTGGATCAATATGTTTTAAAGAAAGAAAAAGAAGATGATATTAACAAACAATTAACAACATTCTCAAAAACTTTTTCGTCGTATTTTGAGAATGAGGAGTGTATGAGGCAATGTTTTTATAATATATATAAAATGCGATATATATTTAAATATACAACAGGCGAAATTGCAAACTGTTTTCTAACGAGAAATGAAAGATCAGTACAAGCATGGTTAAAAACCTTAAAATGGCAACTTGATATGTTTGAAGTGCAGAAAAGAATTGTTGATAGAGGTCGTAGAGACTATAAGCAGATCAGAAACAAATCTAAAGAAACCAAGTTGCAAAGAATGAATAGTAAGCCCGAAGAATATACAAGGCAAAAATTAAATGTATATTTACCTCAAATAATGCCAGATAAAGAAATAGTGGTTGGACTTAACAACGTTTCCATATTAAATGGAGGGAGTGAAATAGACATACCTATATTAATACTTAGCGAAGGAAAGATTTATAAGTACGCTGTTGAGTATAATGGAGGATATTGGCATAATGAAGATAACAGACATAAAGATATAATTAAAAACAAAGCCACTAAAGAAAAGGGGTATAAAATGTATATTTTTGAAGTGTTTAAAAACGCTACAGAAAATCAGACTCGTGAAGAGATAGATAAACAAATAGAATCCCTGTGTGAAGATATACTTAGAGATATTGCTTAATAGGCAAAACCCAATGTTTGACGATGGATTGTATTAAATACTGTTATTCCCAAATATGTAAAATAACGGCGCAAGTGTACCCTGATTCTAAGAAATGACGATTTAACGGCATCGAAACGCTGTCTTTTTAAACAGTAGGGGAGCTATTTTATTAATTATTAACGAATTTAAAATCATTTAAACGGGCAAGGGTTAGGATATAAAAAAGATGAATACGATATTTTCAACAGAATCGATTTAACTTTATGTAAAGGCGGTGAAATAATGGCAAGAAAAACAGTTTATAATGCTATTGTAAACGACATAGATTGGAAAGAAGTTAATCAAGATAATAAAGCCCTCTTAGAAGAATTTATAGAGTATTGCGAAAGCACAGATAAAAGTGAAGGCACGGTTATTAACTATATGAGCGATATAAAAATATGCTTTATATGGAATTTGAAGTTTAATAAAAACACTTTCTTTGTAGATTTTAGCAAACGTGATTTTATGAAATATCAAAATTACTTATTGAATACTTTGAATTTGAGTCCAAATAGAATAAGAAGATTAAGGTCTTCCCTATCAAGCATGGCTAACTTTATTGAGAGCATGATGGATGATAAATTTGAAAATTATCGAAATCAGGTCAATCGCATACCTGTCCCAAATGGTGATGATGTAAGAGAAAAGACAGTGCTGACAGATGAGCAAGTACAGAAATTATTAGATCACTTAGTTGAAAAAGAAGAATATCAGAAAGCTTGTGTATTTGCTTTGGCATGGTCTTCAGGCTCAAGAAAATCAGAATTATTAAGATTCAAACCTTCATATTTTGTTGACGAAAATATTATCTTTGGCTCTCTATACAAAACTCCTGAGAAGATTAAGACTAAGGGTAGAGGGCGTAAGCTAGGCAAGCAATTAAATAAATTTATACTTGCTAATAAATTTAAACCTTATTTTGACCTTTGGATAGAACAAAGAAATAAGATGGATTTACCCGAAGAACTACGAGATGTTTTATTTGTTGTGAAAAGAAAAGATGGTTGGCAACCTGTGAAAATATCTACGTTAGATAGTTGGTCTGCTCAATTTTCCAAGCTCCTAGAGGTTGATTTTTATTTCCATTGCCTTCGTCACAATTTTACTACAGGATTATCTCAGGCGGGAGTTCCTGCTTCCGTAATCAAAGAGATTGTTGGATGGGAGAATGTGGCTATGGTTGACATATATGACGATCAAGAAGTTGACGATAAATTAGGTAAATACTTCGATGAAAACGGAATTAAAAAAGTTGAAAGTAAAACACTTGAGGAATTGTAAGAAAATCAGGGAGATGATGAAGAATAATTAATAAGGAGTGTGGATTGATATGGTCAACATAGAACAGCGTGTAAATTATCTTGAACAGGATATGGGAGTTGTAAAAAATGACGTAGGCATTATAAAAGATGACATTAAAGAAGTCAAAGTTGAATGTAAAGTTTTAGGTGGAAATGTCGGCGACATTAGATTAATGACGAGTACGTTAAAAGAAACAAATGACTTCATGCGACAGATGATATCTAAAATGGATAGTATGTTTGAAAAGATGGGTGAAGATCAGAAAAAATACGAAGAAAAAAACGATGAGAGATATATAGAAATGATCAAAACCAATAGCAAACAAGATTTGAATTGCAAGGATACTGAGTTAGAAAATACAAAAGAAAAAATTAAAAATATAATACATATAGCCTCTCCTTTTATTACATTTGCACTTCTAGGAGGCATAGCATGTTACTTTTTATTGGTCAAATAAAAAAGGGATCATAAGCGTGAGAACATGTCGAACAGTTCTATTTTTGGCACACCTATAACCCAATAATTAGTATAGCATAAACAATTAAAACAATCAAATTTTATAGGAGGTCGAAATATGCAGGATAGAATTGCCCCAACATTACTAAATGGTTGGGTTAATTACGGAGGCATTGCTGAAACTTGTGGATACTACAAAGACGAATTTGGAGTTGTTCGTATAAGTGGTTTGACTAAACTAGGTATGGTTGGTCAGCCTATTTTTAATTTGCCCGTAGGATATAGACCACAATCTAAACAAGGTTTCAAAACTGTTGCAAACAGAGATTTAGTAACAGTAGAAATAGATGTAGATGGCAATGTGATTGTTTTGCAAGACTCAAATACTTGGCTCAGTCTTGCTAATATATCATTTAAGGCAATATAAGGAGGCATAATTAAATGAAAAAAGTATTAAAAATTGATTCAAATGGATATTTTTTAGAAGATGTTTTGCTTGAAGATACTGAAATAACTCCTCTTGATTGTACTGAAGTTGTATGTGCGGAAGGATTCTACAAACCTAGACTTGTTGGATGTGAGTGGGTTGAAGGACTGACACAACCTGAAATGGATACAATCAAGGCGACGATACAGCAAAAGCCAACAGAATTAGATCGCCTAGAAGCCATTGAAATGGTTTTAACAGCAATGATGGGGGTATAAACCATGTTTATTAACTTTATTAAAAACCAATGGGTAATGAACAAATATAATGCTGAGAACATCGCAAATTGCGTAATCAAAAAATTTATAACACAAGCACAAGCTGACGAAATAATGATGTTACCACAGATCACACAGGAATAAATTACATATTGTAAATAAAATGGATATTTTAAAAGAGATGATTTAGGTCATCTCTTTATTATTTTTTGAAAAAATGGAGATATATGAATATGAAAGATGAACGTGAAAAAAACACGATAGTCCTTGAGTTCACTCAGGAATTATTAGATGAATACATAAAACATTATTTTAAGATTAACCCAAGATGTAGGAAAATCCCTATTTTAAAACCTATGGTTAGGAGTTTAAATGCAATTTTAGTTATTACAAATAGGATAGTACAAAATAACCATAAAAAGAATTACAAGTTGATGTCAGAGTGGGTGGTGCAGAAACAAGGGCTATCTATGTTGGGAATATCCTCTTGTGATTTGGAAGTTCACTTTACATTCCCGACAAAAGTTCGTCACGATCTCGACAATTATGCAGGTGGCTGTAAAGAAATTATAGACGGTCTGACGGATGTGGGTTTGATAAATGCAGACGATTACTTCCACATTAAAAGTTTTAAGACTACAGCATCTTATGAAAAAGGTGTTACTAAGATGACTTTCACATTTAAGAACTGCGTATATGATAAGCAGGAGTTAGAGGAATTGCAAGCCAAAGACAAAGCTACAGAAGAAAAGAAAAATGCTACTAAAGAAGCAAATAAAGCTAAAAAGAAAACAAAGACTAAACCTAAGAAATAATTAAAAATAGCCTACTATCATTAATTTGATAGTAGGCTATTTTTTTCTTTTTGTAAATTATTATTTAATCAATTCCAGTTCTTCTCTTTTGAAGTATGCTGTTTCTTCATCATAAAACATAACCTTATATTTCTTTTCTCCGTTCTTAATTATCCATGAAAACACTTCTGCATCCTTGCCTATGAAGTTTGTCATGTGTGGGACACGATTAATATTATATATTTTTTTAACCCTAACCCTATCCCCTACTACAAAATCTTTTGTTTTTGCAAGCCCTATAAGATCACAAATCACTTTTAAGGCATTATGAATATTATAATTTTCTACACAATAGTCTACTTCTGTATCTATTCCCTCAAACAAATCAATATCAGAAATAAATCTTCTGCATATCTCTTTGCAATCGGGATGTTCTTCTCTATGTAAACTTCTTAAAAGCCTTTCTTTATCATCTAAGTGAATATAAAAACTAACAATATTATCTTCTCCTAGCGTTCCTAATAACTGTCTAAATCCATTTGGATTAACAACAGCCACATAATCATTCTTCGACAAGTCAAAATCATTATAAACTGTGTCTATGCCATAAAACCAACCTCTGTAAGTGGTATTTTCTAAAAGCGTTCTATTATCTCTTGAATTAAGAAAGTCTTCTTTCTTTGCGTAGTGATAATCAACACCTTCTTTTTCACCCTCTCTAATTGGTCTTGTCGTTGTACTGATAATTCGCTTTAAACCTTTTTTTTCAAGTTCCTTTTCAATTGTACTCTTCCCACTGGAAGACATACCAATTAAACAATATAATTTACCTATTTTAATCACCTATCTTTCTGTCAACAATTTCTTCATTATATTCTTCCTTATCGGAGTCTAATTTGCCATATAAAAACCATTCTATTAGATGATCTTTAATAATAGGATTCGGAATGTCGTCTTCATTGTGAATATCTTTTAATGTGTAATAAAGGTTATCCCCTACTTCGACGATAGTTTGGTAGTAGTTGCTATCTACAAACAATTTAAGTCCAACTTTCACCTCTGGAATACCCACCACCCTGCTTTTCTCACGCTTCTTCTTGTGCATATGGGACATTTTAGCTTCAGCTTCTTCCCTACTCTCGTGTTCGCTTAATTCATAAGACATTTCTTTAGGTGAATATATGTAATATTTCATTATCTCGCCTTCTTCTTTTCCATTTTTATGTAATATTGATATTCGCTTTCTTTGTTGCAGCTACTTTCAAAAGAAGAATATGACTGATAATAACTAGGAGTTGCAGTTATTCTATAACAGGTTTTTGCTTTCGGACATTCTTCTCTGCGGCCCATACATATATCAGGCATATTAAATCCACCTCATAAGTTCTTTCTCAACTTCGAGCCAGTTGGTGAAATTTCTACCACCCATTTTCAACCAATCTTCATTCCATTCAGTAATCAGTCCGTTATGTGCGTAGCAGTATCTTATGAGATTACTGCTACCATGTTGACTAAAAAGGTTGCCCTGCGAATCATCAATGAATATGTTAGGCGATTCCATGTTCGTTCCCCTCATATTTATTATGCTCTTGTCCATTACACAACCTTTATTAATTATTCCTATAAAATCATCAACGAAATCAAAGTTTTCTTTTATGTATTTACACTTTAGCGAAATATTTTCATAGCTTCCTACACTCACAATTATTATCTGATAGTAATCTTCTAATTTTCTTAGTACATCTACAGCATTTGGAAAAGGTCTAAGATATTCAAACATGGTTTCATCATTGAAGACTTCCTCTATCTCTTCCTCTGTAAACAATGGACATTGCGTGTGAAAATTCCAAGTTGTCTCAAGACAAGGATGTGGAATTACGAAGTCATTATGATGTTTATATTTATCACTGTAAATCCGACACACCGAGTGAATTGTTTGACACAGAGTTGAATCGAAATCAAGAAACAGTTTAGATTTAGTCATTCTAATACCCCAATCCCTTTCCTGATAATGAACATTCGTTACACGTTTTTCCGCACTTCATTACATTCCCATAAGAGAATATCGGAAGTATCTTATCTGCTTCTATAGCCATCTCTCTTGCTAACACTCTAATTTCCCACTGAGCATGTACACAAAGCCTTTCGCCGAAGAAATGAATTAACTCTCTTGCATTCATGGTAACTATAATGTTTGAGTCTGTTGCGTTAGGGAAAACATACCTTGCATCTTCCGCTGACTGTTCCTTGTCTCTTCCGTTTTCGGACAGAATTTTATAAAGTTTATTATAATGTTCCATACTATCCTGTGTTGCTTTAACGAATATTTCTTTAGCTTCAGGTATCTTCTCTATTTCAGGTGGGATAACAAAATCAAAATTACTGCCATTTACATACCTCTGACTCTGCTGTGAATAGCTTGCAACTCTGTGGCGAACCAACTGATGAGTCATAGCACGAGAAGCACCTTCTATTGCAAAGGTGAATGTGGCATGTTCTAAAGGGCTTTCGTGCGATACATGAGATTTTATAAACTCAAGCATCATCTCTTCGCTTGGCAAATTTATTTCTGTTGGTTTTGACTTGCTGTAGCAAATTCTAAATGCCTTAAATATTGTAACAAGTGGGTTTTGCGTGTGATCTATTAATGCAACTTTCATTCAATAACCTCTTTCTTATATGTATTTAATTATATGTTTATATATGTTTTATTTAACAAAGAATCGTAGGACATTTTACAGTATCAATATCCGCAGTTCCACCTCTGTATTTAACATTATTGAATGTTTGATTTGGGTAAGGAATATCTACTTTAGGGAAATGATATACAACCTCGTTATTCTTCTTGCCCTTCAGTTCCTCAAACATATTAATCAATTTTACCTGTTCCTTTGTAGGAATAACATATATTACATCTGTTAGAAATTCTAATAAACACATATCCTCATATTTTTTATCCATATTATCTTCCATTTTTATCTCCTTTTAAACATAAATTTTTATTTTGCTACTTGCTTTAGTGAGTAGTGAACCCCATTCTGTGTACTTATCTAAAGAATCTAATTCATTTAGTGGTACATATTCCATTGTACGTTCTAAGTCGCTTATAACATATTCTAATATGTCTTTTGGATGGCTTTCAAATAAACCATCTTTATCTTCGTGACACTTACATTCGTTGCATCTGTGGACAAGGAATTTATCTTTGCCTAGTTCACTAGAATAGCCACTTTTAAGGTCTTTGTAATACAGTCTGCAAGAACAATCCCTATGCTTTTCCATATGTAAATAAGGGCATTTCTCGTATTCAGGTGGCTCGTGATACCATTGACAATAGTTATAAGAATCGGTTT
>Ga0302271_10001131_pt1 | contig 26089 bp, 12 predicted proteins | sample III_Bog_N1_1_FD_198767 | JGI IMG/M metagenome (GOLD analysis project Ga0302271, IMG submission 198767) | Peat permafrost microbial communities from Stordalen Mire near Abisko, Sweden - III_Bog_N1_1 | ecosystem: Environmental > Terrestrial > Soil > Wetlands > Peat | place: Sweden: Abisko... | reverse complement strand
AACACTCTCGCATCACAGTCAGTGTTATAATTACCACGAGTTTCGATGTTTAAATCTGCGTTGGTATCGAAATTGTCTTGTCCAATACTCACGATTTTGCACTCACCCTAACCCATCGTCCGTATCAGACAAAATAGCTCAGCTTACTACTCTGGAGAGAACTGGCATCCAATTAAGCCTTTGCTGAAATAATAGACAAACGCAAAGTGAGCCTTCAGGAATTCATCTGCCTAATAGTTTTCCATATTTAAAAAGTGAATTATTCACATAAAGTTCTTAAATTGTTTTAATATTTCTAATTACAAAGATTGCTTCCATTGTGGATTTGGAGACAACTAATACGAAACTGTGATGATAATCTTATTTAGTCATATTATACATACTAAATCTGCGACCAGATAGTTTTCGATTTGAAGAACCACCAGCAGCAGCTGCGGTTTACGCAATAATAGATGATTTCTTTTTAGATTAAGCCTAGCTGATTTACACCTCCTTTAAATTGCTCTTATTTTCAAAAAATATTAAGAAAAAACAATGAATTAAGTGTGGTGGATAATATCAATTTCAATTATCTCATTTACAGTGATATCTTTGAGGATTTCTTTGATGTCATACTTGATACTCTCTGCATCTGATTTAATTAAATAACTAAGTTTCCATGAAGTCGGTATCAACCCTGAGCCAAACGAGCAAGGGAGGGCTTTATTTAACCCATCCGGCGAAAATAAATTAAGTTTAATCTTGAGTTTCTAAAAAACTTCCACAGTTTCACGGACATTTTCATTTAATTCTTCTTAGAATCCAACTAGACAGAGCAAATCAAGATCTTCTTCTGCTTGGAATAAAAGCTCATTTAGTTCCTCCTCATCAACAACCACATTGTTGTGGATATTATCATAATTCTACAAGAAACTGCAGGTATCACCTTCGTTAAACTCACGCTTGCCATAGAGAACAACAGAATTACCACGAACCATCATCTATTAAAAAAAAATTTTTAGAGGTTTTTATAATAATTACAAAATAAATCCTGAATTTTCTATGCTTATTTCTCTTTTGATATTCTAGATTTACCTAGTGAAGAGTCTATTCAAGCTGACATCGTTATGCAATCGACAAATTATAGTTTGGAGGGATAACATTTGTGCCATCTAGTTCTTATCTCACATAGAGCACCGACCCAAAGTTGTTCTCTGGAAAGTTAGGATCTCTCACAAGAAGTGCAAGTCTATTTCTAGCAGCAGTTGGTGGTAGAACTGCTAATGTTGTATAGCTAGCAAAGATATTTCCTAATTTAATATGGCATTTGACTCCTTCTGAATTTTCTGAGCGGCATTGAAGTGAAATACCAAATAATCTTGTAAATTCTAAAACAGCTTCTTCTTCTAAATTTTAAACAAGATTAAGGATTTTATTAGTAGCTTCATCGAACCTAGAGCGCGTCTATTAGCAGAGTACTGCAGCGATCAATGCTTCGAAATGCTGCCTGTCATCTGGTTTCACAAGTGCTTCAATGAAATCTTTCTCTCCTTTTAGATTTTCTTCTTACTAAAGGAAATCTTAGTGAAGAAAGCTACTCTTGTAGTGTTTTGTTTGAGTTTGATTGTAAGTTCTTTTTCGGGCACTTCCAAGATTGTTGTTCATATTTTCAGTTGAACTGTGCCATAACTGGGGAGTTAATCCAGGACTCCTAGCAGACATTTCAGAAGCCTTGCGATGGTTGCTTTTAAATGGAGAATGATATCGTTCAGGGCTTCTCGCTTTGCTGAAACCTTAAAAAGCATTATTATTATTGTTGTTTTAATCTTCTTAGTTTGTAATTTTCGTAGGAGATTGAATGGAGCTTTTGGAATGTCTCAATACTATTGTTGGTTTATTTGAAACCTTCACCAACTCAACAACTTCTTTGATGCGTTCTTTCTAAACAATTTCATTCTCCAAGTTATTTTAATTCTCCTAATTCTCTTGTTAATCTGTGCTTACTAGCGATTACTATTTCTCATCTTCAATGTACTTTTCTTCTACTTTTGCATTCTTCTCAAGATGAATTAGAGATGAAATGTTCTGATCAAAATCTGAAACTTTTCTTAAAACCATTAAGTTTTTATCTCTTTCTTACGGTTCTTCTTATGCAGTCGCTGTGGATTTTGATAAATGACCTTCTAAAGTTGGTAGAAGGGGCTTTTTCGTTGAAGAGTTTATAGTTGTGAGGTATTTTCTCATTAAAGGCGATCTTCTTTCAGGTGAATGACGAGTAGATAAAATGAATGGACCTGTTAAACTAGATTTATCGTTCTCACTGTCGCCTTGCTTGTCTGCTGTCAAGGAAGGAGATTGGTTTATCTTAAATTAAGTATTTTGATTTTGAGCACCACTAAAATCACGAACTCTTGTTGACGAAAGTGATCCAAATCCTTCATTTGTTGTAGCTGCTAGAAAATTTTACTCATCGATGAGGGTGTTCTTAGTTATTCCTGATTCTCTTTTACCCAAGTCTGTCTCCATCAGAAGCTAATATTTCGTTGAATCCTTTTCGTCCTTGAATTCTCCATTCCTCTCAGGCGCATTGTTAAGAAAAGAAAGGTTCTTTACATCACTTTTTTCATAAAGTTTCATAGATACTTTAGGGACACTTTTGCGTTGACTGTGATTATGAGAAATAATGTTAGTTTTCTCGATGGTCTCATCACTGGAAGATGAGGAATGTTCATCGAAATATGATTTCACTTTGCCTTCACGAATGTTTTTTAATTCTTAAAATAGGAAAATAAAGTAAGGAATTCATGCACGTAAAAACATATGATTGTTGAAAAATTAAAACATCTTGAAGAAAAAGAAAGAATCCAAGGATAATTTGTTTGTTTACATGAAAAAGGTTCAGGGCAGGTTGATAAAATATGAGGAATTTATGCTAGATCTTTGAAAAAGTACATTTACGAGCCACAGAAAGCTAGAGATTTAACTTACAACTTTCCTGTTGTAAAAGATTTATTTTTACTAAAGAATATGTGAGTTGTTTAAGAAAGAGCAGTCAGTTTTATTGGATTTTTCAAGATATTGGGACTCTGATAGATTGATCCAGGTATTCTTGCTGATCTCTTATTTGTCAGAGAAATAGAATTTTTCGTTGGTTTTTGTATGATTAGGAACAATAATTTAAAGACATCTAAAACAATAAAGTAAAATGGAGGAAATACACCAACCATATTAGCAAAATGTTCCTTTGATAAACTCCTATTTCCTGGCTTATTATCAGCAGCACTGCTGGTAAGATAAGTTATGAAATAAACTACTACTGCTATGATCAGAAGAAACCCTAGGAATTTAAATTCCTTCAATTCCTCAAAGCTGAAACATTATTTGAGATTCTTAAAATTTCTACATGATTATTTCTAGTAATATTTCGTGTCTTATCCTGTGTAGACAGTGATACCATAAGCCCAATCGGAAAATCTCAAAACTGATCCTCTAGGTACAAAATTCAATCCGGAGAGTTCTGCCCAATTCGGTTATTTTTTTAGCTTGATAAATCCAGTGAATTCTGCTGGATCGAGGGGGTTATTTCTCTCGTACTCCACTAACCCCGATAGCTATTTTCTGAATTCAAATGGATTGTTCATCGTTTCTTAATTGCGCTTTGCTGAATGATTTTATTTTAAAACAACTCCATTAACAAAAATTGGTTTTTCTACAAAATTAAACAATTAAAAGAATTGTTCTTTTACTTTCTGTAAGACGAAAAGGTTATTTTGTTAGCATGCATGTCCTTCCACTGATATCGAATGTATCTATGCATACATAATCGTCTTTCGTATCTAAAAGAATCAAATCGGCAGGTGCTATATCATTTATCTTCAGATACACAATATCGCCAATCTAATCATAAAGTAATAATTATTTAACATTTCAAATTCCCTCAATTATCATAAAGTTCAAGCAAATAGTAAAAGAAATGATTAAGCAAGCTTAAACAGGCAGTAAATTTTGGTGATTCATGCCTTTTGTTTTAAATTTTGAAATTGAAATACTTACTGATAATTCGCTCCAAGAAATCTCACTAATAATTGGGATGTCGACAGCATTTCCTATTGCATCTCGAGTCTTTTTTGGTAGTTCTCCATATGTATTGTACAATCTAGTAAAAATCCTGCAGTTTTACTTGTTAACTGATCTGTCTCTCTTCACTCTTTCCATGTCAATCACCAGTTCATTGATGATCGAAATGCATAAACTCAAAACCAAAGGTAGCAGAAATAGCAATCCCACTTCAGTTCTATTCAAATTATCAAGAAAAAATATGTCAAAGATCTATTCAATGATTCAACTTTAAACTTATTTTAGTAGTAGATTATCCCAAAAAGTAGAATAATCCAAAAAATCATAATTATTCACTCTTTCTGCTTGAATTACTTGTTTAGCAGAAATCGCTCTCCTTTCGAATCTTCAACAGACAATGCAATTATGAAAACTACAATGATTAAATAAGTAGGCCTTCTACGGAGTAATGAATTTATCAGCATTGGAGTTTATTCTAGTTTCTTTTTGTTTAAGCAATGAAGAATAATCACTTTGAGATAATAATATGGAGTTTTTTTAAATATCCATAGGATTTATAAATCAATAGCTAAGTTTACGTTGTATTTTGCTGTGTTTATCCGATTATCTAGTCTGCCATGACCACTGCAGTTCACAGGTTCTCCAAAGCGCAGTTCGATCTGTGTTAAAATATGAGTATTTTCATGAGAAAAAATGGCATATTTAAAAAGATTATCTTCCAACAATAAATGTTTAACAATTCGTTGTAAAATTAGCATCATTTTCTCACAGATCGATTTGTTTTTTCAGAGGAATCATTCGAGCGAGATGGATTATTGGCTTATTGAAAGGAAGGTTGTTGCATAAGAGTATGTTTTCAAGAATGTTAAACAAAAAACTCTAACAGAGTATGCATACAAAAAAATAAGCAGCTGACAAGTTTGTCAAGTTGAGGTATGATTAATTGAAGGGTTCTTTTTTTTTTTGTTTGATTTTTTTGTTTTTTTGTGTTTGCTTCATATGAGACTCTTAGCTTCTATTATTGCTTCTCCCAATTCTGCAAATTCTGTCTTAAAAACCAATCAAAGATCATTTTCAATAATTTTTCTTTCATGTCTATGCAGTTTCTCAGTTTTATTCATTTATCCAAGGAAATCACTTAAATTTGTGTTATTTTGTCTATTATTCTATGTTGACTTCTCCTTATCCGACTCATTATGTTGATTAAATACTGCAATTCTCCTATTTATTTAAATAATCAAGGTAAAGATTAAAAATAATAATTATTGGGTATTTTTATTATTTAATTTGTTGGTAGATTCTAATAATAGAAACAGATTATTCCTTATCTCCTCATTTTAATTGTTTTTTTGGTATTAAACCAATCTTTGTTGATTTGAAATATCTCCTATTGTTGACTTGGTAATCATTCCATTTTTTATGTTCTAAAATGTGTGTAGTTTTATGCCAATTTTAGAAACATTTAGTGAATAATATTTACCCTTAATTATTTAAGTTTAGTAATTAATAATACTTTTCCAAAAGATTCTTTATTACAAATTATCGCTCATTCACATTCACTTTATCATTTTTGGTAAGTTCTCTTTCAAAACAAAAAAAAATCTAAGTATTTCCTTTAATACCAAAGACACCACTATTTACTCTTCTTTTTTTAAAAAGGGAATAATTCAAGTAGATAAGCAAGATGTTGATGAAAAATCAACAGTTTTGAATTAAAAACTCCAATCATATTTTACTTCATAAATACATATTCTGATTATTCGGCAAGACATAGGATTTCTCACGAATCTAGGAGAGGTGCCAAATTATTTGGATTTCCCAAGTTCCTTAGAGAATTGCTGGTGAAAAATAAGAAAAAGAAACAAAAAAAGAGGATTTTTTGTATTGTCACATAATTCAGCTTTTAATTTCACAGAGAAGAAGAAGGAGAAAAAGAAATTAGACAAGCTAAAGGAACTCCCTCTAATTTTCTCCTAAATTTTTAGTGAGCAAAAGGATTCTCTCTTCTTTTGTGAAAGCTTACATAGAACACTGCATCAAAGAAGATGTTTTAGTAAAAAAATGATCCTCCTAATCAAAATGATCCTAAGAAACATATTCCTCTTTCATCAAGCAGAAAAGTAAAGATTCTGAATTGCATAATGAATTATCATTGTCCCCACATTGATTTCCGCAGATTTAATTAGATGGAGGAGAAGCCGTTGCAATATCTGGAGTGAAACAAGAACATATGTCGAATAGAATCACCACATAATCTTTCTCAGTATTACACAAATTATGCATAAACTAAAAATCAGATTTCCAGCCAAAAACAATGCAGTTAATTTATGTTATTTTCTGAAATAGTCCAAGACATTCTTTCCAGGGACAGCCTTTCGTTTTTTCTCTCGCAAATTCGTGCTGCTTCATATCGTCGTGATAATATTTAGTCTCTCTTTCGGCGGATATTCAGATTACACTCTTTCAAAGTAAAAGAAAAAATTATTTTTATGTTTCCTAAAAAACTTTGTACTTAACTAAGATTTTAAGTAAATAGTTTATCCTCGTGTATCTGACTCCAATTGTTACGTCATACCTCTTGTATGTCATTTTGATGCTGCTAACTGAAAGAAGAAAGTGCTCGTATGACTAAAACTCGAATGAACGATTGAGTTATGTGTTCAATAAGCATCGATCGAAGCTTCTAGGCAGAAAGTAAACAGACGCGCCGAATGTTTTAGAACCAAAGATAAATCTCTCCGATTTGAAAAAATGGAAGGATATTAAAGTAATTTTACAATATAGTGTAGTATGAGGTTATATCAATAATAAAATAATCAATATTTGCAAGAAGGGTTTAATTTTTATGAAAAAGGGAATTTAGTGATTGAGTAAGCTATTTATGTTCAATTATTACTTGATGTGTTAATCAGGTGGGAGATGTCTTGGTGATCTATAAAGATGAGTATTCTCCCTGTGAACTCCTCGTCCTGGATTTTTAAGGGGAGAATTGTATGCTTGATTTACATCAAATAAACGGTAATACCGTCTACAAGAGAGTCCTACCTTTAAAGGCAACCAGATGTAAAAAAATAACAGTTTTATTCTACTAGAGAAGTTGACATTTCTTGTGTTTTTGTTGAATCTACATAACTAGCTGAATAGCAAGCTCGCCACAAGGGTAGTTAACTTGATTTTCGTAAAATGCTCAAAGGACTTATCGAATACAGCAAATCTGGAAATGGTGAAGTAAAAGGATATATTCGGTTGAAGTAAGATCCTTAAAACGAATAATTCAGTAAGGACAATGTGATTCCACGCTCAGCTATCGTCAAACAAGATTGGGTATTTGGTATTGCGTTATTCACTGGAATGGAATGCAGTTAATTTAAACATGAGAGATTCACTCCAAACAAAGAAGGAAAATCATTTTTTATGAGAAAAGTAGAATATTTCAGTTTATTACACTGCTTGCTAATGATACCGATCATCATTTAGACTCTAATATCTCAAGCGAGCAACTAATGTTATGATTCGTTAGTGTCCCATTCCAAATTCTATTTCACTGATTTTAGTTTCCATAAAGTTCTCATAACCATCACGGATGCTCTGCCTTTATTTCCGTTGATACTTTACGCGTTAGTCGATCTAATAGCGCTGATTGAGATTATTGTTTAAAATTAGGAAATCATCACAGATTCTAAACATCATTTTCTGAGACTAAAAACCTTAACTGAAGTCAAAAGTGCAACGGATATTCTATCCACAACTGCGATGAAATCTTCTGGGTTAATTATTCCATCTAAACGGAGAGCTAGTATTGTAACTAGTTTTGCACAAAAAAAGGCAGAATCATCTTGGAATATTAGAATTAAAAAACTTAAAAAAACATTTAATGAATTTTTGACAAATTTATCATTACGCTTCACACGATAAAATCGCTAATTGTTCCCTCACTATCGACTTAGAGAACCATTGCCTATTGCAGATCTATCAGTTGTTAGTCATGTTATTATTGGAAGGACAAATGTTCTCAGTTATCCATCATCTTCTTAGATTTATAAAATCCTCATAGGAGAAGATCTCTACAAACTTATCCCTGAGAAAGTAGAATAAAAGTACATTGACTCCGTTAAAAAACGGAATGAAGCATTGTTAAACTTCCCTAGAAGTAGAGGCATTAATAATAGTGGATAACTGAGATCTCGTTAATTTCTAAACAGAATAAAAGGCGTAAACAGTGAGAAATCTTAAGCAAATGAGTTTAATCAAGGTGGATCTGGATCACAAAGCGATGCAGGCTTAACTAGCCTTATGGATATTGAGAGATAGTATTCCAAAAAGAAATCAATCGATTAAGGATTCTATTCGTCTTCACATTTAATTGGAAACAATTCAAAACCTGCATTGAAATAATTATTGTCTTTGCGGAGTCTACAGAATGAAAGGGATAGTCCAGAATATCAGGGAAATACTTCGAATAACAACTTCATATTAGCGAATAACGGAAATGGAAAGGTTCATGCTGATATGAAGAGTGTAATTCTCGAAGAGAGTCATATTTCCAACAGAACAAAGCAAGGAATACCGGGGTCTAAATCTGGAATGATTTTCGATCATTTCTTGAATAGGTCAGAGAGATAGCATTCCAATGCGAGCAATCATGCAAGAGATTCTGATTTTAATTAATCTGATGTTCATTCGAATATTTGTAATTAACCAAGTTATCAAACTATGATATCTAACAAATCAAAAGCAATTCCACTCAGATTACTGGATTCTTAGGATATTGTAAATCAAATCTAGATTGCAAATAGTCATACCGGAAATGATGGAATAATCAATAAATCGCATCTAGATGAGAAGCATGTCGGAATAGTCGAGAATTTTTTGAGAAACTAGGATTTAATTGATGAAGAAGCAGTAATTCCAGAAGAAAAGAATACATCCTTCGATAAAGAATATATGAAAATGAGAAACATTTCATCGAAAATATCACTCTAATAAGCTGATTCAAGCAGGCCATTGATATCTGAAGATAAAATACTTTTACAACCAACCTATGTAACAGATGAAGACAGGGGAATAGCAGGATCAAGCAGATATTTAGAGGACGAATGTCTGAATTCAGGAAATCGTTTTTTAGAACTAAATGCATTGCAATCTAAAACAAGTAACAGCGAATACGAAAACACAGAAGAAAATGTTATTTTAGATAAAAAGAAATCTAAAAAAATATCCATTTCAAGTAGTGTTAGTGTGAAACAGTCTAGAGTAGCAAAATTCATGGATTCCTTAAAGGAAGAATCCAATGTGCAATTGCTAGCAGATTCAGAAAAACTCTTATTCAAGAGTGATTTTCTCAAAGATAAAAAGGAATCCATCGTCGAAGATTCAATGGAAGGCTAGAAAATAGTGAATAATGATTTTCCAAAAGAGATTAAAGTAGAGAAGATTCAAGTTCGATCTGATGAAGTACTACTTGAGATGCCTCATCAGCTGGAGAGAACATAATCACATCAGCATTTAAAGGAAATTGACGAAGAAGAGGAAATAAAGAAACAAAGTATACCTAGAATTCACATGAGTCAACTAATCTCGTAATACTAAAGTCCATAAATTAACTCTGAATCGAAGTAGAGTTAGCCATAACTGCTCAACTAATCTAATTCCTTGGTGTTAGATTCGCAGAATCATACAAATCCTCATTCTTATGGGAAGAATTAGCAAGTATCTGGGCTTAAACTTCTCGTCTAAAGTCCTCCTTTGTTAAGCTAATTCCATGAAACGAATATCAATAATAAATTCATATCATTGGATGTTTCCACAATCAGAGAAACTAGCCCTCCAAAAAATGAAAAAGTTTATTAGAATCACCACAGAAACAGTGAAGAAGCCGATAGTTGCGAGACTAAAAGTAATAAACACAAAACGCAGTGGATTTAAGATTCCCCGATGCTTGGAAAATTCATGTATAATCTTGATAGAAACGAATCAAAGCGATCTAGCAGCTTAAATTCAATCGATTCCAGATATAAATAAGCTACACATCAGCATAGACATAAATAAGCTGGACATTCATTAGAGAATTCAAGGTTTTTTGAGAGGAAAGGTGGAAAATAATTTACTTTTTAGATGAAATCAATGGCAGGTGCTTCGACAGCGAGATAAGATTATTACAGCGATTCAATTAATAATAACAACAATCAAAGAGCTAGGAGTTCAATAGGTGATGAGAGTTTTAGTAGTAATAGTAGTGGTAATCGAAAGAATAATAAAGAAAAGGCTAGTTTCCGTAGTTGTGCAAGTGATCGATTAAATTAAGGAGATAATGTTATTAGTAACAACTAATAAGAAAACAAAATTGAAGAAAAGCCTAAATTAGCAGGCAAAAATGAAGAAAATAATGAGAATACTATGAAACCAAGTTCAACAGCTGCATTCATAAATTCTGATAAAATAAACAAAAGAATGAGTTAAGGTGATTTTGTAGAGGAGGAGGAGCAAAAAGAATTTAAACTTGATGGAGGTGATGGATAAAAAATAACACCTGTATTAGCATCTTAGATTTCAGGCGAATAAACGAGAAATTATCGTGCTTATTCTAGCTCTCTTTAAGCAATATCTTAGAAGAAAGATAGCAAGGAAGATAATTTATTGGAATCTGTTTAGTCACCTTAAGATAGTGTACCGAGATCAGTTAGAAAGAACTTTAGAACAATATAAACGGTCGTTCCATCGAATAAATCAGATACAAACAGCGTAAAAATTATATTAATAAATGTGATGATGATAAAACTCTTAATCAATTTGGAATAATTTCTCTATTTTTTATTTATTTAGGGATCCAATAAGAATTCTATTTAGCTCTAAAAGATCTAAGGACTCTATGTAACAATGAATCAATTTGAAAAATAAATGTCTGCAAATAAATATTATTTTTAATTTAGGACTAAGACATCCCGAAAGACATGGATAAGTTTATGGATCACTATTTAAGAAGCAATCATCACAAGAAAGGGATCAAGAATGTGCTTAAGTGCATGGCTTTGTGTCATTAAACTGTTACAAAGTTCGATATTGAGAGGAATTAACTTACTCATACGTTTTTTAACGAAGATGAGGAAATGATTCTGAGATTAGCTAGACATCTTGGATATGACTTTAAATCGTAGAATCTCAAGCCAGTTGAAGGCGAGAAAGGATATATTTAAGAATATATTCTTTCGATTTAGTAGAAAATCAAGAAATATGAAGTGCTCGCTTTTCATCGCAAAAAATTCATGTTTAGTATTCTCATTAGAAGGAAATATGGAGCGGATTTACTTCTCAGAGAAGAGCTTAGAAGTGTACCTTTATATTTAGAATACTAAAGAGACAGAATGATGAAGATAATTCATCGTAATACTTAGCAAGGTTTTCGTAGTATTCTCCTCTGCAAGTTGTCGCTCAATTAAGAAGAAACCCAAAGATTCATCAGTTAATTAGGAAATCTTCAGACGAATATTGTTAAAGAGCGCGAAGCCTTAGAGAAACTGTTTGGGATGTTTGAAAAAAGGGAAAGTTCCATGTAATTTGTGACTCTTCTTGCAGTTAGAGAGAAACTTAGAGTAAATTTCAAAAATTAATTTACATTTTTTTAACCTTAAAACTAAATATATTTTTCTAGGAAAACACTGACATTTTCTTAAAATCGCTTCAACGAAACAAGATTAAGACATGGATGTTGACAGGTGATTACTTTACAAGAGCATTAGCGTCAGCTTATCAAAGCAAGATTGTGCGGCCCGAAGAGTCATCTTTACCTAACTCAATTATCAATATTAAATTCGATTCGAGTGAATATGATGATATAAAATTTGTGATTCGTCACAGTCTAGAAAGGCTTTAAGTCTAGTTACTTGGAGAGGAAGCTGAGAAAAACTCAGCTTTCCATAACAAAGATAAACATACATCATTTGAAAGAAAAAAAACAATTGCTGTGAATTCAATCCTTCAGCTTGAGTAGCAACTCCAATTCTAGATCATCATCAGAGGGGACGCTCTTTAGACGATTCTATCTGACCCTGTTTATCTTAAAAGCCATTTTCTTTTTCTCTGCCATTTTTGTAGAGGTTTCCTTGCATACGAAACAGATTCCGATACAAAGCAACTTTTGATAAAAGAACTAAAAGAACAAGAGAAAAATGATCGGTTTCTTGCTATTACAAATGACAAAGGGGTTTCAAATATGTCACATATGTCAATAGAGCTTGAAAGTAAGATATCTTTCATAGAATTTATAATAAAATTTTTAATTCTTTTTTGTATTTTTTTCATAAAATAAAAAAGACTCTAAAAATTCCTCCAGCTACGTTGGAGACGTGTGTGTTGACAATTTCGAAGACGCTTATAAGCTCTTGTTTATCCATGGAAGAAGATAAGCAGATTTTCTTAATGCAGTGCTTAATTTTCAAATATATCGGCAACTACTTTTCACAATTATCATCATTGCTGTATAAGATTACTTCTGCTTAGAAGGTGAAAACCCCATAGGAAATATTGAGATTACTATCTTCAGCTATGTATTGAATTTCCTCTCACTATTGCCCCTCTTCTTTAGCTACTTTTTCCCCACTGATCCAGAGTCATTAAGTACATTTTACTATCATTTAATACAAATTTTTTTTCCCTAAATTATTGTTTTTTTCATTTACTCCCTCAAAGAAAAGGATCCAGATTCTAAGCTTAAACTCTACGCTCTGCAATACTAAACAGCTAGAGAATATCAAGGAGCACGACAAATCGATACTTACTTGAAACTCACTGGACTAGCAATTGTCCAAGGTTTACTTGTATTTTTTTCAATGAACGAATTTCTCTTGATTACTGAAGTCGATGGAAAAATGATGGATTTCTCATCAATTTAACTTGCAATCTTCGCAATGGCTATGGTAGTTGTTTAATTCTAAATAATATAGTTCTCTGGTCTAGAGAGTAAATTGAATATTCTCTACTAATTCGTTGTTTTCTGGGTATCATTATTTATCTACATGGCATGGAAATAAGAAAAAGATAATAATTAGATGTTTAAACTACTAGGACAGATGCTATCAGCTCCAGCATTTGCAATCACATTCATAGTATTCTCAATAATGATTTGCTTACTCTTCACAGGCTTAAACTGGTTTTTCTAAATGATGCCATTCCTTTTTGAGAAACATCTAGAAATAATTGAAAAAGCTCTTAATTTCTACAATGAGAACTATGCAACTCAAAAAATGCTAAACATCATCGCTGCAGCGAGTCGACCGATAGAAAAACAAAAACAAATGAGAAATCATCTGAGTTTACTTGGCGTAATTCGATAATATTTCAAAAATTCCTCTGAAATCGATGAAATCATCAAATCCATGATGAACACAGGATTAGATTCAACGTTCTCATCGGGGATATCCAAATACACTCAGCGATTCGATAACTAGGAATTCGAATAGAAATACATGAAAAGAGCGATTATCAACTAAATAACTTTCAGTAAAATCATCAGTTTGATCATATTCTTTTCCTTTGACATATTCCTACTCATTGTCATTATCATCGATGAAAAGAAGACAAACTCAGAAAAGGTTATTCTAATCCTGTTCATTGCGTTAGTGTTGCTGTTAACGTTAGTCAAATGGTATAAATACGAGTAGTGTTTTACATTTTTCAATTATGGACTTGTTCTAGCTAGAGTTGGATATTTAATCACTGCAATAGAACTAATTAACAACTATGATAACTTCTTAGTGATGATTGTCTTCATGTACATCATCTATTTCATCTAATTAGTTCGCATAGACATTGTCATCCTTGTCTATGGCTTCTTCGTGATCTATGACAGCATACAGTAACAATCGAAACAACAATCATTAGTGAATAACTTATTTTTGTTTATTTTTTGGGGGCTAGTTTTTGTCTTGGGTTGCAAGGTGATGAATACACATTTTCTCAAGAAGTCTTAAGCTACTACATTATCAATACTTTAGCATTGCTGATTGCCTTCACATATCTTCTCATCTCATAGAAATATCAAGTAAAACAACTTTATTTTTAATTTTATAACCAATTGCTGATTTTGTTTTTATATTTTAGTATGGGTTAATGGATCGACAGCAATTTCTGTCTGCAAATAAGTTGCAACTCGAGATGAAGAAATTCAACGAAGTTCTCTCGATCTTGCTTCCAAAGTTCATTAGAGATTAAATCTAAAGCGATTAATCAAGTGTAGTAAAAATTGAAAATCAAGTTGCGATTATCTTCTGTGATATCTTCAACTTCGATGACATTATCGCTCAGAAAAACGTAGAAGTTATCAAGCTACTTGATAATTTGTATCGAGTATTTGATTTTCTTTGCAGTTTCAATGGTCTTTAGAAAATAGAAACTGTTGGGAAAACTTACATGGCTTGTGGAGGGATTACTTCGAATAAATTTCAGCAGAGAGAAGGACAGTATAGTGAATTTAACGAAGTCAAATGTGCTATCAATTTTGCATTCGAGATATTAGACTATTCGAGCACTCTTACATTTGGAGATTAAGGGGAAAAAATATAATTGAAAATTGGAATTCATTTCGGGAAGGTTATTGCTGGAGTTATTGGATACCACAAACCTTAATTCTCGCTAATCGGAGATACTGTGAACACAACCAGCAGAGTATGCAGCACTTCAGAACCTGACACTGTTACTCTATCCGAAGAAGCTTACCAAAGGGTAACATTTTTATTTATGTTAAGATTACAACACCAACACCTCAAAATCAACTTAATTATCCAGGGTATGTATTTACTTATCTTCTTAACATTTTCCAAGGTAAAAGAATCCAAAGTGGCAGTCTTATAAAAGCAAAAAGCCGTCGAGAAATACAGGATAAACGATGCTAAGTAAAAAAAAGTCGAAGCAAAAGGAAAAGGAGAACTTATCACTTATTAAGTTCAAAGAAACAAGCAAAAAAAAATAATTTCCCTTGACAGTCCACGAGGAGATATTTCTCCTACTTTAAGCTTACTCCATAATAAAGGCTCCCCTAGGAAGGACAATCGACGAGATTTATCACCTGAAACCAAACTACGCTCGATGTAATCTAAAAACTTAAAACTTAAATTCCTCCAAGGCGATTTAAGTGAATCATCAGCTGGACAGACTCCAGATGCACCTCATCACGGAAATGCTAGAGGTCTTCGAGCAGAATTATCCAAGTTTAATTTCGAAGATATTGATGGAAGCTAATCCAATCAGGGGAAGATAAAAATGACCACAAGTATTCAAAATTAAACTGAGCAACTCAGTAGTTAAGATGATCAAATTAATAAAGTTAGAAGTGAATAAATCGTAAATCAAAGCTAGAATGTTTCGATTAGTCATAATATCGATCGAAGCCGTCAAAATTCAGATTAAAACTTACCGAACACAAGAACTAACATAATTGAACCACATAATAATAACATAAATACCCATAATATTTTAGGCCACTTGTCAAGTCCAGGAGAGAATTACAAGAACAATATTATGTCAAGTGGATCGCGTACTCAGACATTATCTTCAAAGTTTTCTTAATAGATATCTAGAGGCGCGAGTAAGCATGGTACAGGGAATTAATTGAATTAGACGACAAGTTAAGTTAGTTAGGGGTAATCCATAGAAGATGGATTGATTGAATCCAAGAAAATGAAAGTAATTCATGGTGAAGAAATACCAATGTTTTAAAGTTAATTAGGCTCGATTCCAAGAACTTTCTCGAAATAAAATATTGAAGTTCCAAAGCCAAACGAATTATAGAGGAAGAAATCTCTTTTTAATCCGTTAATTTATGATTCAGTCAGATCATCTACAGTGAAATCTAGCAAAAATCAATAATTTCCAGCTGACAAGAGAATCTAGAATTACAATTCATATATGAAGGCATCTAAGCATCATCATCACCACCACCATAATCCCCTAAATCAAACTGAAAACGAAATGGAATAACTCCGACATCACACGAATGTCATCCACGCGATTTAAATCGTTAACTCCATGCCGATTAACACTCCGATCATGAAACTCTAGGCAATCAGAAATCCTTAAGATTTCTCTGATTTTTTCTCAGTACCTCAATCATCAGAGAAAAATCATAAATTGTCCTCCAAACCGAGCAATGAAGATCTAGATAATAATAATTTTCCTTCAAATAATCTAAATCATTTGAATGATCATTAATATTCACAATTTCAGCAGTATTAGCAAAACAAAAGAGAAAATACTAGTAACTCCAACCTCCCTCCTTTAACGCACTCCAAATCAAAGCATTCTGTTTCTGATCATACACCTCCTTTGAAACCACGATAAATCAGCAGTAATGCTCTTTTCTTTGAAGAATCAGAGCAGATTGAAGAAATAAAAAGGAACAAACTCAATCCGAATGGAGCTGATTTGAATTTCTTCAATTTACCCATGAATATCTAGAATTCTAAAGTTTTAGTCACACCCAAAGGCTAAGGTAGTTAGAAAAGCGATGCCTCGACTATTCATGGCATCCTTGGAGGTTTAAAGACCAAAAATCGTCTTCAAACGGACACCTAATAATAGGGTTCATAAAAATTAAAAAAGCAAAGCAGTTACCAAGAGACTAAATCGATTGTAAGCAAGCAAAGCAGCAATCCTGAAAAAAATAAGTTTTTGAAATAAGTCAATTTATTGTCTCCAATATTTTAGCACGCAAGTACAGATGTTCACCGTCCTCGAGTAGTCCGTAGTAATAATGCACTTGCTTTGGAGGAACAAAGAGCTTCTAAGAGAAGATCAAGATCTAGGAGAGCTTAGACATATGTGAATACTAGCAGAGTAGAACCTTAAGTAGTTCGGGAAGTTCCACCGATGAATAATGTTGTTGAGATCAGTAAATTTGAACCGTAGATCAATAACAGCTAAAGTAGTGGGAATATTAAGAGTTTGAAGAGCAACAACAATAAGACTATAAGTAATGCGCCTAGTAGAAAAAACATTAATTTCGAGCAAAACCCAATGCGAATATCAACTGGCAAGAACTCTTCAAGGGGAGATCAAAAAAGTAATAATCAAACAGAATAATCAGGAATTGCTAAGATTTCTCAAGAAATCAATAATAACACCTCAGCACTCATGCAAATAAGCTCCAACACCTTTGAGACTAATACACAGCAGGCATAAGCTTTAAAGAATTAGACACTCGAAAAAAGAATTTCCGAATATGCGATTCGGTCGAAGAGCAACACGAAGTCAAGCAGATACACTAGTGACTCTTAACATCAAAGAAGTAAAACATGAATCTACATATTTTTTTCAAGATTTCAAGTTAAATTTCTTGGTTTTTTGTTGTGTAGGCCCAGTTATGAACCAACATCATAATGACTCGATTGATGCCTATCAGGCAAACATAGATAATGAAGAAGTAGACTAAATCTAAGAAGAAGATGGCGCTTAGTAAGTCTATTTACCTTTAATAATTAGTTATTTGTTTTTTTCTTCCCTTTAGTGGTAATGACGAACAAGAAAGCTACTTGAGTTCAGAGAAAAAACTAATAGAATATGATTTCACTGAGATAAACGAGAAGATTCTCGCGGAAGGGAAGTATAGTCTTGAAAATCAAGTTGATCCAGCGAATTTACGATGTGTTTACGGAGACTAAGATGAAGATGATGATGATATTTGGCAAATCAAGTAAAAACTTAGAAAAGATAATAATAAAACTGATCAGTACAGGCTGCAATTCAGAGATTGCATTGGGATCAATAACAATGAAATTGCTAAGGATTTTTTCGCTTAGTAGCTCTAGAAAGCTTAAGATTCACAGCATGTGACTCTCTGGTTATGGCTAATTTTGTACCTTCTAAAAATTATCGCATTGCTGATTGCTAGGGATAAACTTATGTCTGGATTTCTTTTGATAGTGTTTTTGAGAACTGGGTTTTTAGTTGCTTTTGGGATCTTTCTCATGATGCTTAAGTACATTCTTAATATTTGGACAGATAAGACATTGAAACTACTGATTTATGGGTTTTATCTATGGTAATATGGTGTCTTTTACATTGAAACTTCATTCATGAAATTAACAGAAGAGAATACATTTTCCTCGAATCTCCAGACTGCAGATTAGTTCTTTACTTTCACAGTATTCACGGAATTCATTTTTTAGTTCTACTTAGAGAAAGTCTCATTAGCTCTAGTTTTCGTTTGCTCGGAGATCTTGCTCTCTGTATTTAAGGATGGCTATTTCAGGATAATGACTCTCTTCACAATCACGATCTTTTGCTCGATTTACCATTTGCTTCTCCATTTCATAGTTCTGGACTTTTAGATTAAGTAATTCAATGATATCAGAAATCTTGAATTCAAGCGACTTCTTTTTAAGCGGTTCCTGTACAACCTGCTTCCTTCTCATATCATGGCTTAGCTTCTAGCGTAGAAGCCAGACTAGCAAATTGAATTAACTGATCATCTGACTGAAACTACACTGCTATTCGCTGATATTGCTGGATTCACGAAATATTGTTCAGGGAAAGATCCTGAAAAAGTCCTCCAGATGCTCTAGAACCTCTTTGTCTGTAAAACCACAGTTTCTGCATTGAATGAAATCAGATTTGGATTTTGCAGTTTTTTGTATTTTTATTCATTATTTTTGTGGTTTTTGCAGAATTTGACAAAGCTTGCATTAAGAATGAAGTTTATAAAGTTTACACAATCGGTGATTGCTATGTCGTTATGGGCACTTTAAATGCAAAACAACGCAGACCAGCATAAGAAGCATTCAATGTGATAAAAATGGCATTTTAAATGATAAACTCAATTGAAGAAGCTAAGAAAAAAGAATTTTTAGATATCGATATGAGAATTGGAATCCATACTGGAGACATCATAGGTGGCGTAATAGGTACAGATATTGTCCGATACGATATCTATGGACCTCATGTGCTGATAGCAAATAAAATGGAAAGCAACGGAGAACGAGGCAGAATTATGATTAGTGAAACTACTAAAAAACTTGTAAATGACAGCTATCCAAATTCATTTTAGTTCCACGAAAGAGACGAAAAAGTATGCATTAAATCGCTGAACATGCTTGAAGTTTCAGCGTATTTTGTGGAGGAGAAAATACTGCCGAATAATGCAGATCTTATGGAATAAATGTACGGTTAAATGCAGTAAGAACCTTATCTTAATTCTTCAAACTAAGAAGAATACAGCGAAGGTGAAGAAGATGATGATGAGGATTTCTTCAAGCACATGCAACACATAGATGGTTTTATCTAAGCAAACAATGAAAATCCACATGATTTTTAACATAGTGCAGATGAAGAACACCATCATCACCATAATCAACATTATTTAGGTACAGAGCATCATCACCATCATGGTCATTCTGATTTACAGGGACAGCAACAACATCAAGAAGATCCTCTGGAATAAATGAATGACCATCCTGTTTAAAATGAACAACTTCATCAAGAAGAGCTCTCTCATCAAAAACCAAATATTAACAATCAACTCCTTCAATAGAATTCTCCAGGCAGCCATTTTTAAGATCCAAAAAATCCTAAAAATCTTCAGGAAATTAAAAATAATTAATCTGATGAGCCCATCAACGCAATCATTAAGACAATCCTTTAAGCACCTAAAAACACCCCAAGCTAATAGCAATAGAAACAAACCAATTTCTTCACAGGAAATACAATCAATAAACCCAGTAATGGTTTTAACAACAGTGTAATTTAATTCAACGACACAGTTTAAACCAATCCTAGAGAAATAGCATTTAAAGCAGTCGATGAGATCACAAGTCTACAAGATATTAAAGATATCTAATCAAATTCTCAATTGAGACCTTCTAAGAACTCTTCTAAATTAAAACTTCCAGAGTCTCCCAAATTATCGTAAATAGTAATTTCTAGTAAACCTGAGAAAGAAGGCAAATAAAACGAAAGTTAGAATAACATAGGGAGAGCAGAACTTGGAGAAAAAGGTACTTCCTCAGCTCACAACATCAGTGTGAATATCAGCAACAATTACAATGTGACCATCCAATAAAATATCAACATCAACATTAATAATATTGTGGAAAAGCACAATTGAAGTTTGTCAAAATAAAATAAAAAACTCTATTTTTTAAATTTCAAAGAAAATACAAGAACAATTTAATTAAAACTATCTACCAAATGCAGTCAATTAGTGAATAAATCAACTACTTAATCTATTGATGTGTTCATTTTTGTTTTTCCCTTTTGGATTATATCTCTATTGAGTTTCAAATGAAAAAATACCACTAATAGTAAATTGTTTATTTGCATAAAAATATTGATTGTCTTTTCTTTCTTTTTTTTGATGTGAATTTGAAATTGAAACTACAACTATTTAAAGCAACTTATTAAGTTTCTTTTTGCCATTATCGATATATTTGGAAGAATAATTAATTTGCAAACATTATTAAAAGTTGTGTGTTATTCTCAAATGAGTTCTGATTAATAGAAGAAGACGCATACATAAACAGAAACATCAAAAGGACATCCAAATCAAACAGAAACATCATAAATCTCAGCTCCAGCAGCTGGTTTCAAAAATCTCAAGGAACTTACTTCATCTGGAATATTGAGTAATTATATCTTTTGTTTGCAATTTCGATGCGGATTTGTTGAAATAATCTTGAATAATTTGTGTCAAACTAACTCAACCATTCATTCCTATTATTTCTCTTTGACAACTGCAATATACCATTGTGTTAAAAAAACTAAAGACTTTACATTCTTCTCGAAGCCAGAAAAAGATAAACCAATAGCAGTGAAGCTAGAAGATGTCAAGAAAGTTCTTTATGGAATCTAGAATTCTAAGGAAATATCTGCAGGTGAAGAAAGTGATCAAGCAGATTAAGCATATAGTAGTCAAAGTAAGAACAGTAGCAGCACAAAATATGAAGATAATCAGCCAATAAAACTCAAATTATCTGATCTAAAACACAGAATTGGAGTTATAAGTCCTGGTTTTTCTATGAACGATTTCAACAGTTTGTTTTCTGGGAAGACTGAACTATCAGCGTAGGATATCACTGATGCTCTCTAAGATACTGATTTTCTTCAAGATTTTGATCCAATCTCAGAGGCATTTCATTTATTGCTGAATTAATCTGGAGAGTTAGATTTTGAGAAGCTTAAGAACATGATGGGATAATTAGGATATGGAGAACTTGATAAAAAAGAAAAGGAAATACTGAGGGAATCCATAGATATTGATAGGGATGGAAAAATAACTGAAAAAGATCTCAAAGAACTTACGAATTTTATTAACAAAAAGAAGTACTTAAATTGAATTCAAGAAGAAGGAGATCTAAGGAGAGATTATTAGAAAAATAAATCGAAAGGAGAACTGGGGTACATAACACACACACACAAGCATCTAAAACCATAAGATTTTGGGGCAAAAATCACCTTAATTTAAAAAAAATTGTTTTGTTGATTTGTGAGGGTTTATCAAAGAAATAGCAGTTTTAAATACAATATGATTTTATGTTTTGTACTTGACAACTTTATGAAAAATAATTATTTATGAAAAGAAAAAGAGAGTAAGTTACTTAATTGTTTTTCAAGTACTCCATTATGAGTACTATCTTGGTATTTGTCGTTGGTGTCTGCTAGCAGCTTCTTCAGCAGGTGTAAATATTTATTAAATTAACTAAAGAGATATTTATGATCGCTACTTAGAATTATTCATTCTTTCTTGATCAACCTAAGCTGCAGTTTAATGATAATTTCCTCCATTAGTTGAAATTGTCTCTGAAGGATTCAGTGATATAGATTATTAGTCACTTCGTTAAATTTATTGTTACTGCTGATAAATTTACGCCTACATCATGGATGGCTTGAAGCAGCTCATTATTGTTTGAAATTACTATGGTTATTCTTATTGGTTTTAGGATTTTTAAACTAACATGGTATTTTTCTGTTAGGTGTTGGTGTATTACTTCGCAGAGTTTGACGAATCGTTTACTTATACTTTATTGCTCGTTTAGGAGGTAGAAGAACAGCTCTATTGTAAAGATTAGTGTTATCCTGACATCCCTCGAGAAATATGAAAATTATTAGATAAATCTTGAGCTTGTTGTTGATGTTGTGATGAGGATGATGATGGTTAGCTCCAAGTACTAGTTTTCTATTGAGACTGCTGCTGGGCTGCTAAAATGTAGTTCTTTACTTTGCTCTCAACGTTGAACTTAATCTAAGGCAGGAAAATATAAAAAACACAAATGAGTCCATTTATAATTTCACATAATTCTAATAAGGTTTTTACCTTTTTCTTCTAAATTTGATCATCTAAGACTAAAGGGCGAACAATCAGCTGCTTTTTCATTGAAGCTTCACTTCTCGTTGGAACAGGAAACTGTTTTAACCCTACTGGAGCTAATCTTGTAGGGAGGGTCTTTAAAGAAGCCAAACCTGTTACAGTCTTTTCAATTTCTTCCTTCGCTGATCTGTATTTCAGGAAATTGAAAGTTGTCAAGAAGAAAAAAACAAAATGATAAATTGAAGGAAATCTATTGTTTAGATTAACTGACCTGTGCAAATTAAGATGCTTGTTCGAAGATAGCATCTAAGGAGATTACGCCTTTGAGAGGAGACTCTCAGATAGCCCAGAAGCTGAAGAGGCCGTGCTTAAAACTGTGTTCCCTCTGGTAAAATCCGAAACATGAAAAGTAACTGGAATTCGCTTGGAAGAACTCTCAATAATTGGTTCTGTATCATAATTCGTTTGCAGTAAATGAGAAGCATGGCTGCCACTGGAATCATACTATTTTGCTTTAACATCCACTGAATTGTGGCCGTTAGTCAAGTGGTGAAGAATTGATGAAGATCCAATTGTAGTAATAGTTCTTTTATCTGATCCTAAGGATATAGGACTTCTCATGTGGTTGCTAGATGGACTATGTAAATCAATAATCCCTTCACCTGTACTTTCTGTGTTTGCTATTCGTTTGTTTCCAGCTGTTCCGGATTTACCCAGCTGCTGCATGATCTTTTACTGCAAGGCTATTACACTGAGTTTGTTTTTTTCTGATTAAATTCTGCTCGCTAATTTAGGAGAGGATACTTCACTGCTACCTTTGGCAGATACTTACTCACTTGCGGCTTTTACTTGGTGTGTTCCCTTCATCTACTGCTGTTAAGGATTTAGTTTAGCTTTGCTTTTATCAAAAGATTTAGGGCTACTACAAGCGGAATCTGGTTTTCCTGTGCCATTTTCTCTTTTTTTATCTGCTAATAAGTAAAAGTTAGGTGGATTCTTGCGGATATTTTGCAACTCCAAACGCTGCTTAAACTAATCCCTGTAGGAGCTAGAATAATTCGTACTAGACGACACGGACTAAGGAAGACTGTGCCTTAATAATTATTTGTCTGAATCATATTATGAATCAATTTGGAGATTGCTTCTTCTACTGATTTATTATGGAGAATTATCATAATGTTTAGAGGATCTACCTTGCGCTTCATCGTCTTCGTCTTTAATACATTTGTTATTTCTTTAGTCTCGACTTCCGCTATGGTGTCCTTCAGTTTTCAAAGGTAATTAAGTGTTTTCTTGCTCTTTATCCATCAATGAACTTCTTCTTTTAAACTATTAACTTATTAAACCTTCTTTTCCATCTGGCTAACTAAACTAAATAACCTTTATTTCAGAAGATTTCCTTAACGATCCTTGATTTGAACTTGCTTTATCTGGTAAAAGTTATCTTAACTCTAATTCCAAATAATGTGGAGGCATTTTATTGTGATTTGCTTGATTCTCAGATTTATCTTATCTTTTTAAGGCAAACCAAAAAAATTAAAAAAAAATCAAAGCCAAAAAGAAATTCAACAAAGATTAGCTCATTCTTACTTGGGTGATTGATCGAACCTCAGTGATAAAGAACTTCCTTGCTTCTTAAGAATTGGTTTATTCGGTGCAGAAGCAGAAGATATCTAGATTTTGTCATTTTTATTGTTGTGTTCATCAACTGATACAATCGAAATATCACATTTATCTTCGGTTTGAGATTTACCATGAACGAGAGAGTTACGTGGGGCTGGTTGTTAAAGTTATTATTACTATTCACTAAACAAATTAGTATTATCTGAAACAACTCCTTTATTTTCATTCTTTCGGTAGAGATTAATTAGAGTGCTTTCTTTTGGTGAACTTTCATCTTAATATCCTCCCAAGATTTTTTTCGAGTTATCGGATGATTTCATCTCAGAAGGAATAGTTAGATTTTTAATTATTAGTGCTTGCTGTGTATTGTTATCTGAGGTTTAGTTTCTTTATTTCTGGGTTTAATTGTCTAATACAGCTACTGTTTCACCTTCTTTATTGTCAGAATTGTCTTTATTGACTATTTTGGCATTATCTTTTGTTTAAGTTTGTTCTATCTACTTTTATTCAACTTAACTATCTTCCTTCTTGCATTCATTTTTAGGAATAACATAATTTTAACTGATTATTCTAGTTTGTTCATCACACGAAGGAATAAGCTATTCAGTATTAGTTCCTTTACTAAAAAATACTCCAAATCCTTCCTTGTTATTAGAGGAGGAATAATATCCTTCAAGAGGACTACCATCAGCGGATTCCTCCGATTTAGATTCTTTAATACTGTACAAGTCAAATGATATACTCAGTCGCTATTAGCTCTTCGCACTGCGATTATACTTACCCCCAAAGTTTCTGCGTGTTTTCCTGTTTTCTACTTTTAGACTCATTCTCTTTTTGCCTTTGGTAGAACAACTGCTACTTCGTGCATTGGGTGATTCTTTTTGTGATGTCTTACTCTCAATTTATGATATTTTCTTTCTTTCTTCGATAATTTTCATTTTCTCTTCAAGAATACTTCCTAAATCGCTCTTTTTAGAACCTACCTAGATCCTAAGATTTGAAACATTAGTTTAGCTGATTCCATCAACTTATTTTTAATTATTACATAGTTTACCATTCTCATTGATACTGCCATTAACCATACTACTTTGCTGATTTGATCCATTAACAATCATATTTGTAGTATGATTTGTATTTTAACCCACTGGCTTGCCTGCAAAATTAACAGCAACAGTAGCATCTTCAAGTTTATCTTGAATTTAAGGGGAATTAGAGGCATCCGCGCTGATTGCACAACTATTACCAGGAGGTATCATTTTTTCAAGCTAAGCTAAGTATTTAAGTTTCTAGATGTCGATGAGGGTACTTGCAGCGGAAGCTTCTTGTTTCGCTAATTGAGCTTGCAAAAACTAAGCTTACGAAGAACTTAGCTATCGATGCATAGATGATTAGATTCCAGTTTGTAGCTCTTTCTTAGCTGGTTTCTCCTCAAATTTATCAATATCTTTAACGCCCTATGTCGAATGTTATGATAATTTTCCAGCAGATAATGGGCTTTTAGCATAAAGATTAATTTGAAATTCCTCTTTGTCTTCATCTTCCTTTGAATTATTCCTATGAATTTCATTCTTACAGGAGATATTTTTCCCTTGAGGTATCTCTTTCTTGATACCTGATGCTTTGGTATCAAACTATTAGCTTTTTCTTATTTGATTTGGCTGCTGCGGAGCAGGAGTAAAACTAGTTTAGCCATTCTCTGCGTTAAGATTGAATCGAGGAGGTTGCTGTTAAGGGGATTATTATGACTGCTATTAAGAATATGAAATCATATTTCTGATAGCTAACAAAGCAGGGTTGAAATATTTGTAAGTAGGCAATTGTTTTTCTTACAATAATAACTCAGTTAGCGCTGGTATGGTGTGGTTGCTGCTTTTTGACTCTTTTAATCTTTTCAACCCTCTATTTGTTAATAATCTCTCTTTCTATCTCTATCTTGTCCTTTACTACACTCTAAATTGATTAAACTTTCGATACGAAATAATACTCTTTAACATTCCAGATTTTCTTCTGAAAAAACATAAAAATAAACTTTCCAATAAAACATAACATACACACATTTTTCTTTTCTTTTTTTTTAGGGGGGGGGGGGGGGGGGGGATTAATATAATTATTCAAAAAGCC
>Ga0302271_10001130_pt1 | contig 26096 bp, 11 predicted proteins | sample III_Bog_N1_1_FD_198767 | JGI IMG/M metagenome (GOLD analysis project Ga0302271, IMG submission 198767) | Peat permafrost microbial communities from Stordalen Mire near Abisko, Sweden - III_Bog_N1_1 | ecosystem: Environmental > Terrestrial > Soil > Wetlands > Peat | place: Sweden: Abisko... | reverse complement strand
CACCCGCTGTCGTCTTCGAAGCTGAAGTACAGAAACTTAGAGAAGAAGGACTTAAGCCTGAGCAATAACTTACCCTCGAGCCTTACTCCAGAGATCACGCTATGATCGTCGGAAGCTTCAGAAAGAACTGATAGAGCTAAATTATGTAATCTATCGATAATTCTTAGGGACTCAAATAGAGAAGAACTTTTAGAGACTTTGATCCAGATAAAATATGCTCTAAATGTACTCATCTATGTTGCTCTTTTTGTAGAATTATACAGCTGTATTTTTTATTTTCTCTAAGTTCAAAAAATATTTGAGTTTGGGTTAAAGATAATGGAAGCAACCCAAGTGGAAAGTCACACTGCAGTTGGAAAGTAGGATTAAAAAAATGAAATTTTACTTGAATTTATCAAGCGAGTCAGGAATTAATGTTATTAATAATTTTGAAAAAGAAAATAGATTTGGGTTTGCTTTAAAGGTTTAGGCAGTTGATTCATGGAGAGATTAGCAGCAATAATACTATTTACAGTTTTTGTGGTGAATATCTTATGATAATACTCATTTTTTTAAGATTTGTTTTGTGGTAATAGAGAGATATTCATTGAGTGAAGAGATTCTAGAACTGAATTTTTTAGATTACTTATTATTTATTAAATTAAGAGTTTATCTTGGCATCTTTATGTTTCACATAATCTTACCTCAGGGTCTTGATTAAAAATTTGGTTTTACATTGATCTAATCAACTACAAAGACAAATACTAGATGATTTCTGTTCAAAGCAGGCATTTATTTGTTGAAATTATTCAAAAATGGAAATCAAAATATAGCAATAAATGCCTTCAAAAAAAGATACAAATATATTGTTAGTTTTAATAGCTAATTTATCTCAATTCTATGAATGATAAATTTATTTCTGAAGAAGAAGAAAACTCTCAAAAAAGCGAATTTTCTAATTGAATTATTTTTAGATTGTGCGAAAAGGAATGATTGGCTGATAACAAGAATATCAAAAAAGTAATAAATCATAACAGATACTTTGTGTGTTATTTGGGGGGGAAGAAATAAGCAATCTTTTTCTGTACCAAGAACAAGAGAGTGTTTCAATCTAAAATTCTTGAAAATATTTCTGCCCCACAAAAAGTGAACTCAGCAATTTGCGATCCCGATCCAACTGTACTGTGTAAAAATATTTATTTAGTTTTTTGGGGAGAAAGATAGAGATTACTTGGGTTAAAATATTCACAAACATTCACAAAAATAGTATTTCTAGATAGATATCAAAGACGAACGCTAAATGGGTTGTATTTGCGCCAAGAACAAGCACAAATAACATTTAGGTTCAATTATCTATGGAAATGGTTATTTCACCAATAAAACGAATAGCGATAATTAAGCTAAAGAAATAGAAGATAACCCAAATAACTTACATGTCCTGAGTGGGGTTAAAAGCACAATTTATAATATAAATAGTAATGACTTCAACATGAGTGAAATCTTGAAAGATCGAGATGTTCTAAGCAGAATCGTTGTCGAAGAAGGTTTTGAAGAAAAAGTTAAGCATATTGAAAAGGTGTTTGAGTAGTTACTTGAATCAAATGATAATAAATACGATATGTGTAGTGTCAGTGACTAACAGTTGACTGATTTTCTGCTTTCTCATAAGAAGCACTCGATGATAATTGATGCTTCTGTACCTCTTTCTTCGACACCTGATATTCCTGGTGAATAGATCTCAGCTCAGATATTGATGAATTCATAGTTTCAAATGATTCGCAGCCATATAATAAATGAAGTACTGAAAGCAGAATATGTGTTGTTGAGTTAGTAAACGCCTAAAAGTGCTAAAAATAAGTTTCAAATGGTTTTAAAGACAGGATAAGTGCCTTAGAAAATACTTGAAGAATCGGATGATTCTCTTAAAAATTGGAAGTAAGATGTATCTTCAGAGATAAATGAATAAGGCAAGGAGATAAATGATGGACATGTCAACAATCAAAACGCAAATAACTTCCCCTAAAACTTAGGAAATAGCAGTGCTAAACTTCAAAACGGCAGTAATTTCCTAAATAAAAATATAGATCCATAACAACAATAGTATCGTGCTAAGTAGATTACATTGTTGGCAACTCATTTCGATGCAGAAGAAGAGCTAGTGCCTTAGAGTGGTTATCCTTAGAAGAAAAACAATGGGAGTTTAAAAAGCGTGCTGCCTAAACAAAGTTTGTTAAGAGCAAACAGTCATTCTTCATTCACTGATAAAGCAAAATAACGGATATCAGAATGTGATTTCAAAAGACCGTATTCTCCAAGTAATTATGGAGTTAATAATAATAACAATAACCGTAATACATTAGCTGGAGGGAGTGGCTCACAACTTCCATCAACAAAAGAATATGGAGGTGATGTGCATGGGTTAAATTCTCTCAATGCAAAGTCAACTAATTTTAATGAAATAACTTTACAGGAAATCGATCAAGACTTCAAAGAAAATTCAAATAAATTGCAATGCTAATTCTCACTCTTTGCATTCAGATCAATAGGTGATAAAAATGAATGAAAACTCTGACAGAAAACCAGTCTAATTTCCATAGATTTTCCTAAAAAACTACAAAGTCACGAGCTAAATAATAAAAAATTTGTTAAGGTCAAAGACACAACGCAGTCTATTTTACTTTTCAATTTTCAAAAAGCGCTTGTAAGTTGGTTATATTTGATTTGACTCTTGATCTGCTCTTCTCTGCCTTGGTACTTTTCCATGCTAAACATATTTATCCACAAATCAACTTTTTTCAACTTAGCTTCCTAGTCTATTCCTAGGAGATCTCATTATCTTGTAATATCAAGTTAAAATATTTCATTTTGGAGATGAAATTATTGGCTATACGCCCTTATTTTGTATCATATTTTTGTGTTTATTATTTTCTTAATTTATTGTGATTTCAAGTTAAGTCTTGTAACTGCATGTATTGATGTTTAAAAGTACCCTTGTTTTAGATTCCCATTCTTTCTCTCTCTCTCTTTCAAGTAAGTATGTTATTTGACTATCAGCAATTCCATCTGCTAGAATGATAATTTATTCTTAATTTTTTCGTTTTTCAAACAATAATTCTGGAATTATTAAATCTTATCTTGGTTATTTATTCAAAATTTCCTTACAGTTCATTGGAAAATACATTACCCAATTAATAGATATATTCCTTTTCATATTTTCACACTTTTCTAATAGATTTGATTTTGATCAATCATCAAAATAGACAGTTTATGTCTCCTTATGAGACAGATATTCTTTGAAATTTGAAAAACAAAACTCTTTTTGAACAGTTAATCGCTTTTTTCTTCAATTTGTAATTTTTTATGATTTCTTCCTTCTAAACATCTACTTCTCCAAACTGTTTTTTTTGATAAAAAGTATCTTTACAGCTACCTTAGCATACATATTGCACATACCAACAAAGAAAATTGTAGTTTTTGCTGTGTATTTTCTGAAAACTTTTTCTCAGTCTTCTCTTCCTTTTTTGATACAAAAATAAGCTTTCTCTTTGGTTTTTAAATCTTAAATATTATCTATCTTTGAGTGCATTTATTTTAGATATTTTTTTGCATTTTTTCCCTTTCTTTTACTTTCTTTTTTGTAAGTCCAAATATCTTCGCAAGTTATCAAAAAATAATTTATTTTTCCTCTCAAAACAAGGTGACCTACTAATAAATACAGGTCTTGATTACTACTGCATCTACTCTCAAAAACTGTAATTAACATTATTTTTTTCATGAAAAGATAAGAAATATGAATCTAAAGTTTATAATACGCAAACTCTACAATCTTGATTGCATCATCTCTACTTGGAGAGATTATGAATTTCAGTTAATAAAAATGAATATCCCCAGCAGTCTGTTTAGTTTTTCTAGTTAATGATATGTCTCTATCATGATGCAATCAACCTAAATTTATTAACACGCAATCCTTACAGCGTTTTATTAATCGATGTCATTAGAGTAAATGAAAGATAATAGATTTTTTACTAATTTTATTTCCTTCCTTAATGTGTTCATCGTGTTTCTCATAAACTTCTCAGAATTCTTAAGATAGCGTAGGAGAACTAATTGCTTCGCCAAACTGATAACAAAAAATTAATAAAGTAAACATTTCAAGTAATTTAGTTAATTGAATACAAAACCAAACAAGATATGGGTAACAGTAGCAAAAGTAGCAAAAGCAGCAAAAAGTCCTCCTCCTCTTCTGAAGTTCGATCGGACAAAATTTTCAAAAAAGATTATGTCATGATTAGTGCTGATTATAGCAAGGAAAGCAGTCTTGTTGTGTATTATAAGACCGCATCTCTCCTGTTCAAGTAAGGAATAATTCTAATATTGTTTTAATCTAATTTGTGTTAATCTCAAAACTTTTTCTCGCGTATGATTCTTGTAGCCCATTGAAAGCGCAAGTTGTCTCTTAAGACTATCCAGAAGTGAACAGTATCTTAGTGAACACCACCATGCTACATTCATATACAGATTCACTTTTTGAAGCACTAAATCACTTTCCCAACCTTAAAGCAATTTCGATTCGATCAGCGTAAGGTTTTTAAGAAATGAATTGTTAATTGCTACTTCGGTTATAGTTACCAAAATATATATTTATTCAGCCAATCGAACTATCTAGAAGCGAGTGATTTAATAAAGATAGCAGAGAAACTGCCAGCATTAGGAGCAATCGAGAAACTTGAACTAGATTTTACGTAAATAAAGCTAAAATTAGTTAAAAACAATCAAGCAAGTTAATTAAATAATATTAATGTATTTTAATAATATTAAACAAAAACAGAGGAAATTTCAGGCTAGATGCAGCGGAAGACACCAAGTCTAAATGCAATAAAATAGGGATAGCTAAACTAGCTAATGCAATAGGCAGTATTTCTACCTTAACTCATTTGTCTTTTGTATTCGAGTAAGGAATTTAGAAACTACAAAGTAGATTGATGCATTTGATAGAATAAACAAAGATCGAAATAACCTTTAACATTAAGATTACTTTACGCTTGAGTTTCTTCAAAATATTGTGTTGAGTTTTCATCAAAGAAGAGACAATAATTTCTTGTTTTAATACAAAACCTAAAATGAATTAACATTTAATCAGAGAGTGCAACCTTCAAGATGAATCTCTGAGTGAACTGTTCAATGGACTCTACTCATCTCAGATAACTTAACTTTAACTTAATCTTTAGTAAGATTGATTTAAAAACATTGACATTGTTTGAGATTGATTGCTTTGAATTGAAGGTCAGCATTGATAGGAAAGTTATCAGGATTTTCCCTAGCTCTATTAATGAACAACTAGCAGAACAAAATAGATGATCTCACAATGAAAGTCGAGTAAGAACCACAATAGTTTTTAGGCAACTCTTTTTCTTAAAGACAATTTTATTTTATTCTTTTCTACTTTTAACTAGGTTAACACCCCTTAGAGGAGACTTCTTCTCTGAATTCTTCTAATTCATAAAAATCGATAGATTCCAACTGAAAAAACTAGTCATCTTACTCTCGTAAGATTTCAATTTTTACTATCAGAGAGATTAGAAGAAAAAAAATTCATATGTTTTGTAATCTTGATTTCTTGGAGAAAAAGTTCCAAAAATGAGATTGTTTACAATAATTGATTGAAAATAATTATCTTTAACAATTTGTTGTTAAAACAGTTCTTGCAACAGTATTGGTGGCTTATTAAAAGAATCAATGCTTGGGAACTTTTTCAAACTGAACACGACACTTTAAGAATTCACTCTGCAAATCTAGTAAGAATTAGCCATTGGATACCTTTTTTAAACAAATTTTTCATTTACTTTTTGCTAAGGAATAATTTTGTGGAGGACAGCTAAATAGCTGATTTTTTACCTGCAATGTGCTCTCATTCTGCTCTTTAATATGTCTAGCTCAATCTCTCGTAAGAAAATAACAATAAATCATAGAGAAGATAATTCAAAACAAAAATAGTTTACTTATTCTCAAAATTCTTTCCATTCTCAAACAATAATAGTATTTTTTGTTTACTGAAGCAACAACGCCATCGTGAATGTGGACACCTTGAAAATTTTAGGAAACTCTATTGCCAATCTACCGACACTCACAAGAATCTACCTGAAACTTGAGTAAATAAATTACACAGAAAAAAAATATTTTGTATTTTAAAAAATATCCCTTGTTAATTCTCACATAAAACTCTTTCCATTTTAAAGAGCCCTCAATCTCGTTATCCCAAGTGAGCTACTCTCTGTGCTTAAAACAAACAAGCATATCTCTCACTACTAGGTGTTCCTCTCGTAAAACTTTCTTTGACTTATGTTATTCGTTGATCTTTTATTCTAACCCAGTTAAAACACAATATCTTCTGCATTCATGGAATATCTTCTTGAAGTGTTCTCAGGTGAACTGCTAGAACTCAAACTCCTATAAATGAGCATATGGTATTAATCCAACTATGAGATAAGTTATTTCTAAATTAGGATTATCATCCAAGAAAAAATAATAATAAATTGCCATTTTTTTTTCTTAGGAACTCAACTGAAGACAATATTTCCGTGCGAGATCCATTGATACCTTTTCTAAACTGTCTAAATGAATCAAAGTCACTTGGCCTTCAAGTACTCAAAATCCACTTTCCTACATAATACACGAATTTATAAGAACTCGCTGGAGCTCTTCAGAAAATGAATCCTTCCATACATACGTTTCACTTCAAGACATCTTGGTAAACTATCATAACGATATCGATTCGCTGATGTAAAGTGCATAATTGATTGTGATTTTGTGAATATCCAGCCGCTTATTTAGTTCGATCTTAGATGGGCTTCAAGAAAGCAGAATATGTGAATTGCAAATTGTTGACCAAAAGTAACGCATAATATGAGAATTTATTTCATTTAAACAATTGCAGTTTAGTTAGCTTCTTTGAAATTGTTGAATGTTACTTTGGTATGCCTTCTAGAAGTCGTGACTAATTCTCTGTTTCAGCATTAATGAAGGCAATCGGAGATATTATCAAAACTAACTAGTCTTTGAACAAATTATCTATTAAAGGTGGTTTCAATGAGGATTCGAGTTCTTTCAATATGGTCCCTGAGGTTTCAATTACTCAAGAGTTCAATAATTGCTTATCTTAGAGTCATAAGATCTGTGATTGCTTCTTGTCAGAAACGTAAGTGAAAATTTTTGATATAATTAAGTGTATTTTTACTCATGTATCCTGATGATTCTAAGTGGATTCCAAATGATTTTTTTGTTGATTTTCTGAATAGGGAGAAAGGTGGAAACATATTTGAGACTCTCCCTAGCTATGAACTCATAAAAATAAGGAGATCAATGTTTTGTTTTGTGTTAGCTTTTCATAAGACCATTGTGCCAGAACTGTCAGCCTATTCTCTAGATGTATTTTGGGATCTTCACAACGCAGATTGAAGATTTAATTATGTCTTCCTCCATTTAGTTCTTATATTTCTTCATATCCTTGCTTCATTCAACCTTAGAATTATCAATTAAAAAAATGATTAACTTCTTTGTTGAATTCTTGAGGAAATAAAAATACAATAAAATTGAATTTTAAAATGAACAACCAGTTGAAACAAGTTGAGGAATGTCTCTTTTTATGTGTTATTAATATCTGCAACGATTAGAGAGAGAGAGAGAGAAATAGAGATTTTTTTTCTTCTTTTTTTCTGAGAGATAAAAAACATCAGTAAGAAGAGTAATTAAATCAAATTATCTTAATAAGGGAGTAGTTTCTTTTCATCACAAATTATTATTTATTTTTGCGAGATACAATTTTTGAAAGATTTTATGAGCAATACCACTCCGAATCCGAATGCTGCTTAGATGCAGTTACCATCTTCACCAGATGAGCAGTTTAAAGCGCTGCTGAAGAGCTAAGAAGACTACAAGCGAATACTGGATGTGTTCGTTATGCATCTAATAGATCCTGAAGTGGAGTATCTGAAGAAATGAATATTATTTTTATATTATTTTTTTATGTTTAGAATTCTAGCAACAATGCCATATTCTGTAATATTTTACTGTCTAATAACATATTATTCTTACTTGTAAATTTCATTATTATTATGAAAACTTTTTTTTCTTTTTTCTTTCATGACTAATTGTTTTTTTGGTATTTTCTAGCAACAATGCCATATTCTGTAATCGTTCTTGAGAAATCTTTTTTTAAAACCAGTCAGAAGGAATAGGAAAAACTTACAAGGAGAGTGTTCAAGACGATAGGAGTGAATTTAGCAGCGCAGCAGAAAAAACCGCTGAGATTGCTACTCGCAGGACAGGTGAAAAATCAAGCAGAAAAAACATATGAAAATTAACAGAAATAATTATGTGGATCAAATCATGAATTCAAATGAATAACTGTACTTTATTAAAGGGATTTGCTGATGTTTTTGGTTTTTTAGTTAGTGAAGGATATCATGGAGCTGGATGCTGAAAAGTTTGCGGATTTCACAGCAACGGAAATTCTACCACATTATTCAGTTATCTGCTTAATGAAAGTGTATAATCCAGATTTTTATGATAATGTTCTCACTTACTTTGGACAGACTATTGGTAGACTTTATTGTTCTTTAATTCATTTGAAAATTTGATTTTTTTTTCTTAATATTTTAGCTGAGAATTCATAGGAATTGTAAGCTGGATAACAGTTTATGATGCTTGCCATTGAATGTGTGTATGTCTGGGCAAGGAAGAATATCAAGAATAATGCATTTAAAGTAAAATATTTGGATAGTAAAATGTAGAATTAAAAGTTGTTTTTTATTTACAGCAACTGTACCTTGATTTAAAAAGCCAAAATTTGCAATTTCCGAACAGCTTTTAGTTCTTTAACAAAGAAGAATATCAAGAGTACATTGAAGGAGAAAAGCCTATTAGTTATTCAAGTTAGAATATTGAAAATAATAATCTCCAAAACAGTTAGCAGAATAAACTTAAAGCTAATGATGTTATGAACGAATCTCAAAGGATTTCTACTCAATTTGGGACTTTTTGGTAGCAGATGCAATAGACCATTTCTGCTTCTTCTAGATCCTCCTCGAATTCCATCAAAGCAGGTAAATTGAAAATTAACAAGAAAAATAATAAAATGTAAATCATGTGAGGGTATCTAAACTGTTTCTATGTTCGTTTTCTTAATTTTTGTAAGCTCTGGAGGCTATGGAACCTGAACTTGATGCAAAGATAAAAGATATTCAAGGAGAAATTGATAGGTTATTTTCAGTTATTTCTCCAGGGAAAGGCATTGAAGAAGCGTTGGATTAGGCTTTTGACTATTAGTAAAAGTTCTAAACTTTCAAGGATGCACTGAAAGATGCTCAATAGGGGAATATATTATGGACAGATATTTCAGTTATGCTTTCAGTTGGAGAAATCTAAAAGGAGAATACTACTCCAAATCCAATTCAGCAGTAGACTTTGAATAAAAACGAATCTCAACAGGGCAAAATAGTTTCTTCTTTAAATAAAGAAGTGAAAAGTTCAGAAAATAGTAAAATCTAAGGAGGTTTGGATAGAGCTGAAGGATAACAAGTAGGAGAACAAAAAGTACATGAACATAAAAATGTTGAGAATGCAAGATAAGAATAATCAGTTGAGGAATAAAAATAGAGTGTGGAGAAGCAGAAGAGACTGGAAGAATTAAAGAACATTGAAGAATAAAGTAGGATATAGAAGTAGATAAAGGAAGAATAGGACAGAATGTAAGAGAAGATAAGAATGGAATAGGAAAGAAAACGAATGGAAGATTTAGCAAAAGCAGAAGAGGAAAGAATCAAAGAGGAGTAAAGAAGGATTGCGATTTAAATTGAAGAAGAGAGATAAGCTGAAGAAGAAGAGAGATATGCAGAGTTGAATAGAAAGGCCTAGGAGGAGATAAGGAGATAATAGGAATAAGCTGAATAATTGAGAAAGTAAGAGGAACTTAAGAAAATAGAATAACTTAGAATAATCGAAGAAACTAGTAAGGCTGAAGAAGATTTTAAAAAGGCTGAAGAAGCTAGGAAAATAGCTGAAGAATAATAAGCTAGAAAGGATGAAGAAAATGCAAGAAGGATACTGTAATCTAAGCTGTTAAGTTAATAAGTAGGATAAAAGGTCAAAGAATCTGGTTAGGGTATGATAATTATTTAACCTGTGGATGGAGACGGCGATTGCAATGATCTACAAGACTCTAGACACAACTCCGAAAGACTTTCTAATCAAAATAATAATAATAATAATAATAATAATAATAATAATAATATTTAGTCTCTTAACCAAAATAATCATGATAACAATGTTGTTTTCACTGGTATTTAGCAACCTCAACTTGATTCGCATTATTCATCTGACATAAGAGGAGAAGGAGATAATTAAGTGAATAAATTACAAGATAAGTATGGAAATGTTACTGCAGCTGCTAGTAGTAAAGATGATTACATGATTGTTTAATAACTTTTGAAATCGAACGGACATGCGTAATTAGAAAAGAAATCACATTTAGGATTGGAATACTAGCAACCAGAAGCAGAAGAAGATGATTATTCGGAGAATGAAAATAAGGAATAAGTACAAGAATTAGAGTTTAAATCATTCAACAATGATACTTGGTTAAGTAAACTGCATGGATCTTCTGTGTAACGCTTGAAGAGTAGCTCTGTCTTTGCCAAAACGATCAACTAAAATATCGATAAATACTATTAGCCGTATGCTTCATCGTTCTCAAAAAGTAAATATTTTCTATTTATTGCTAAAAAATACAGCTGTAATTGATAGTTTGTCTTTGTATGAATTAGTTGGTTCATCGTTATCATATGAATCCTAAGGTTTCCATGAGAGGAAGAAGCCTTAATTTTCAGAGAGAGAAAAACTAAAAGAAGCGTTAAATGAAAAAGAAACACTTAGCTAGTAGGTTGAAAAACTGTAGAATAATGTGCAAGCTTTGTAATCAGCTGAAAAGAATAAGAAATTAGCTGTTTTGTTGAATATGAATGAATAATGTGAAGATAAAATAACGGAATAATCGAAGGAGATTCAAAAGCTGAAAAAGCAATTAGCAGAAGAACAAGTGAAAAAGGATAAGATATAAGCTGAAGAATTGTAGTCTCTAAGGGTTTAACTTTCATTATTATAGTCTTAATTAGCCGAATAACGATCAACAACTAAATCAGAAGAAACTAAAAATTATACTAATATCTTGTCAGATGTAGAGAAACTCCCTTAATTCTTGGAATTACAACGACAAAACGAAGAACTTAAGAGTCGACTATCTTCTCACGCAAGAAGTACTCTTGATCAAAACTAGCTACTGTTATGGGATAATAACACGGAAGAAGAAGTTTAGCAATCTAAGAGCAATAAAATGAAGAGAGCGTAATCGCCTAAAATATTCGCAAATAGCAATTAGAACGCACAACGTATGCCAGCTGCTCCTTAGAATTACATCAATTTATAGTAGCAATAACTATCATAATAAACTCCGTTTTTAATTACCTAAAAGTAGCATGAATCAAGTATAAAAAACACACCATAAAAAGAATAAAGAAGCTACATCCCAATTCTTCCTGCAAGTGCTTCGAGGAATGATAATATATAGAATCACAATGGTAATTATCTAAATGGCATGATTTCACCAGAAAAACTGACAGCCAATTAGAATTTGCAGTTTACTTCACCCTCAGCGGGCGAATTTACAGGCAACCTATCCGATAAATAAGCTGTAGTAGGATCTGGGAAAAGATAGACTTTCGAAGGAGAAATGAAAGATATGTCTAATCATTCAATTATCTACAACGATAAGCGAGAAGAAATCGAAAGCATCCATTAGAATAATTAATCAATGCATTCGTATAATGATTCTGTCAAGGAGATACTCAACCCACTTTAAACTAAATAGAATGCAGCGTCTAATGAAAATAACTAATATAATAATAATGTTCCAAGTTTGAATGCTATTAGCAACAAGAATAATAATAATAATAATGATAATTAGATAGCTAATAGTGCGAGCATTTAGAACTTCTCGAATATGAAGGAAGGAGAGCAAGTTGAATTCAATAAGTCGCTGTTTGGATTGGTGACTTAATTCGTTGGAAAACTCAATAGATTTAAAGGTTCATGTCTGAAATCGAAATATCCAATTTATGAAGATTCATCAGTATAAATTGGTGTTGTGACTTCTCATCTCCTGTCTTAAGTAAGAGATAAAAAGATGGGAGTGAATGAAAACTATATGTAAACGACGTGTAGGACTTGGCATGTTATTTCTGATAAAAATAGCAATTAGTAAATCATTTTAATTCCTCTTTTTGCTTCAACTTCTTAGAGTGGTGATTACTTTAGAGTCTAGCTTTACTACACAAACAAGGGAGCTAAGTTGCTCAAAAACCTTAAATTAACGATACTCGATGACTAAAAAGGTAATTCCATAGCACAATCATTTCATTATTTGCTCATTTATTCTTTGAGATGTTGAAATTTACTACGAATCACTGCATGATTGTTTGTTAATTTTTGATAACCTAAGATTTACAAATGCAAGTCAGTCCAGAAATAATAGCAGAATTGGAGCCAAAAGGATAGAAGAAACAAGAAGTAATCATCACGTACAAGAATCTCCTAGCATCGCCGTGCTTTGTCAGCTTCAACTTTTCGTATGTTATTCAGAAAATATTTTAATTTAATGTGAAAATTCAAAGCATCAGAGGGGGAGGGGGATATTGAATTTCATGAAACTCACAAATAATTATTTAACTCAAGAGGAGCAGCTCCTGTTTACATTGGCTTACCTACGGTGGTGACGAAAACACTGGTATTCAAAGATACAGACAGAGAAAGTTTCAAAACTGAGTTTAAATCACGTCAGTATATGAAATACATTCTTGTACCCGAATGCAATTAGAAGTTCGCGAAGACACACCAAGATTTTAAAGTTTATATTGAAAAACTTATCGATTTGAACCCTGAGAAAGAGTTCGATCACATACAGGAGACTTCCAATTACAAAGTAAAAATCATTTTAAAAAGTGAGAGTTACTTGCTATTTTGCTCTTATTTGTATTTTGATTCTTGAAATGTAAAATAGATGGGAGTGCGTTTTTAATTCTAACACGATTAAGCGAATAATCCGAACAACGAAAACGATCTGCTTTTAAAAGTAGTATGCAATCCAAAGCATAGTGCTCTTCTGTATATCGCATATAACAATCCAGAGCTCACAGAGAAAGTCACACTAGTTTTGAATCACTTCTGTTTCTTCTTTTCCTCCAACAAAGAAGCTTGAAAAGAGTTATTAGTTTTTACATGTTCATAAAATACACAGATTCTGAAAGGTTAATGCTTTAATGATTATCTTCTATTTTATCTATCATTTGGACACATGAAACACTCTTCAAAATTCCAAAAATACCATTTTTAATTGAGCAAATCAACAAAACAAAAAATTATTAAAAATCACATTTTCACGGGTTATTGATATTCGAGTTATTCATATTGCTATTCGGGAAGCTAGCACTATTCGCAAGACTTTAAGCAGCAACAACTTCCTAGGATACCTAAACTATTGGATTCATGTTGACTATTTATTCATTCTTTAAAGGAGGTAGAAAAGAAGAATCGCCTCTCCCTGCTGGTGGACGATATTGTTCCATTTATTATTCCAGTATTTTCATCTAATACTGTGATTACTATTATTAGAACTATTAGTCTTAAATCAATTACATTTATTGTTATTGCTGCTATGCCAATACAGGATTGACTTCAGCTAATGGAATGTATTTGCTGTGTGCATTAGGTACAAATGTAGAACTATTTGAATTGATTGGGATGATTGGTGTGCTTGGAAGGATGTTGGCTCTAGGGATTTCAGAAGGATCTAACCATCGGAGCTTTTTACCATCAGCAAACATACCCCAACGCTCTTCAAGTGTTGGATATATGTACTTGCCAATTCCTTCTTGCTTCCCATTCAACCAGTTACCTTCGTATTTCTTACCGTCTTTTTGGAAGGAAAAAATATTAGAAATAAACAAAAAAAAGTTGTATTTTTCTTTAAAGAGTTTGTTAGTTATTTTACCTGCCCATCTGTAGGTTCCATATCCTTGCTTTTTGTCTTCGAAATACTCTCCTTCATAGAATCTACCGTCTTTCCAACTATATTTACCTTTCCCATGCATGTTGTTGCTCTACCATGACCCTATTAAAAAAGACATTCAACACAAATGATTTCCCCCACTGATTTCATCTTAACCAATATCATTCTCAAAATGTTCATACCTTCATAGCGACGTCCATCAGGCCATTTATAAACTCCCTAGAATTAAACAAAACATAAAATTATCATGAGATAACCCTACTTCCCTAGGCTACTAGCATTGCTTTTTAAATTTACATATCCATCAATGTAGTTTTCTCTCCAAAGTCCATCGTAAGAGCTACCATCAGCCCAAAGGTAAGTTCCTTGTCCATGCTTTTTACCATCTTTATAGTATCCTTAGTATTTACTGCCATCATTCCTTTGCATATCAACAAAATATTCAAATTGTGATACTTAATTTAAATAATGGCAAACGCACTGTTATTGTTGTGAAAACAAATAATATCTTACCACTCTTCAATCCCGTGACCATTTTAAATATCATCCTTCCAATAGCCACTGTAAAAAGCACATACGGAATAGGTTATTTTTCAATTTTTCAAAAATAGCAAGAACTTTTATTCACTAGAATAATTAGTTTTACCAATATTTAGAGCCATTTACTCTAGTGAACACACCATATCCGTTAGCCTTATCGTCCATCCAAGTTCCTGTGTTATTAAGTGTATTTATTCATAATAATCAGATTGAGAATAAACATAGATTCAAATCCAAGTTTAACAACTTTTACCTTGAAACACATCTCCATCTGCATGCTTAAATGTTCCTTCTCCATTTGCTCTACCATTCTTCCATTATCCATCATAGCATGCACCATCAGGCCTATCTCCAATTCCATCAATGTAAAAAAAGAAAAATGCATATTTGAGATTACAAATTATTTAAACATGTGATTACCATTTTTGAATTCCTTATCCTTCCTTTTTATTTCCAACCCATTCTCCAGTGTAAACTGCACCATTACTTAACTCTTGAGGTGGCCTCTTTTCTTTGACTGTGATTTATTGTTTCGCGAAAAGCCATGAAAAAGTTAGAAAAAGAAGATGCTTAATTCCCAAATTATAAAAAAATTCTCTCTGACCTAATTTTCTTGTTTCTCCAAGACTCGCTCTAGAGTAACTTTTCGAGAAGCTAGCATTTCCACTGCCATATCCAGAAGGCTAACTATTGTTGTATGTGAACATTAAATTATTCAAGTTAGCCACTTAACGAGATGGTTCTATGAATTCTCTTCCTATTCCAATGCTTGTGTTCCCCATGAAATAGCTGCCATTCTAGAGAAATAGAAAAACCAATCAGAATTCAAAAATGAGTCTGCAGATTATCAACTCAACTCAAGTTTAAATTCGTAATTACATTCATTTATCCACTTCCATCAGGCTAAGCATTCAGATTATTCCCATCTTTTCTGATTACATTCCCAAGGATTCCATTCCCAATCATCCCTGCTCCACCTTCTTAAGCAAACACTTCTTCAAATGTATCTCGAGAGCTGCGCAAAGATTCAGCTTTTCCAAGAATATCTTCTTATTGCTGCAAAGTTTGTTAAAAGAATTATTTTGTTAACTGAAAAATCAAAAAAATATGAAGATTCTAAAGCACTCACTAAGTTGTATTCGATTTGGCGTTCTTTGAAATGGTTTGTATTGCAAGCAGTTGTGCACTCGTTGCCCATTGGTTAATATATTCTCTGAATTGATTCTCTTAATTCGTTCTTGAAATTTAACTGACTTGTAGATTACATAAGCTACCTCCCCCTCTTTCTCTCGTCTCAACATCAAATTAAATCAAAGTCTTTTCAAGAAATCAGATTAATGATTGTTGTTTTATTGATTATTACAAGTATATTTTCAAAAATATTTGCACAAATTATTCTTTCATTTCAATAGAAGTAGTATTGGAATAGAGAAGATATGCATAAGATACTTGTTTCTTAAACAACACTATTAGCGAAATACTTTAATCTACTTGTCTAAAATATGTTTCACCTTAAAATAATCTTTTTTTTCATCACAGAACAATTTATCAATAATTTTCAATCTATTTCATTCAGTTGGGTCAACAATAAATAATTTAAAAAACCTTGATAATTATTTGGAATTATGAATCTTGTAATTGAACTTTGATTAGTGGATTAGTTAATTCTTCATGAAGGGGGTAATCCTCAAGTGATTTAAGGAAAAACAAAATATCATTTTAATCCATCAAAAAGGAAGAGAAAATAGCCCCCTAAACACACACAACTTTATGATCAAATATTTTTATTATTATTTAGATATTCTTTCATTAATATTTTTTTATTTCACAGCAGTTTATTAAAACATACACATATTAATATTCCATTCTTCTGAATAAAAATATTCTTTTTATTTGACCTGAATGTCCGGCAAGACACCTTCTTAACTCAACTGATGATTCTCCTATGAATGCTGTTTCCTTAGTTTATTTTCAGTGGAGATTAAAACTACGGTAAACTTGCTAATTTTCCAATTTTCTAATGGCTCTAAATGTGTCCAATCTACTAATATAGTTACTATTATTATTGTTGTTATTGTTGCTATTGTGGAATATTCTAGATAAAGATCTACTATGGCTATTACTGCTAATGGAAAGGATTCCCTATTCCTGAAGCTAAATGAGAAGGTCTTTATTACTATTATTGAGAGAAAATATTCCCTGCAATGTTCGTAGGTATTTTATTCGCCATGAGAACACGACTATGTCCAACAGGGATAACTCCTTAAGCTGCTGAAGTATTCATCAACAGCTATTTCACAGGATTGGCTTGGTTCTTTAGGACATTCAAATGATGCTAATATTTTAGCTAATTATCTAATGGAATTTCAGGGGACATCGAATTAACTGATTTTCTGTATTACGAGATTCCTAGCTGGGTTGGATAGCTACTTTACTGAGTAGGTTGATGATGGTAAAATATATTATTCGAACCTTCATTAGAATGTCTATAAGAGTAAGATAATGCAGGTTCATCGCCTTTATTTTGAGGAACAGGTATGGATGTAGTAATACCATTAGGTTAGAATTATTATTGGTACGGTTATTGCTAAAGTTATGAGTATTGCTGTTAGCTGAAATATATTTATGATTACGATGGGAGAATATTATTGTTGTTAGTTTATTGATGACTAGATGCATCCGTTTTAATCTTGAAAAACCGAGAATTCGAAGAACTATGAGAAATGAAACTTCCTTATGATGAGACAGTTAGCATCGCAGAAGATACCTTTTGAAGTGATTTATTTGACATCGGAGAAGGTGAAGCGGATACTTCTTCATCCATTACGGAATCAGCGTAATCAGGGTATTACACGACTCTCTCAAACAGCAAAGGCTGTGAAGTTGAAAACATCTATGGACTGTTGCTCCTAGAAGAATAGAATGAACTACTAAGATTCACTGCATGGGTGAACGGCAGTGGGGAATTCGGAACAGTTGTCTGTTTCTGAGAATTCTAAACAGAATTAGGATTGCTGAATATTGGAGATTCTTATGAGATAGATTCACATTTTGTTTCTGGAGTGCCCATATCAAGATGTGTTGGAGTTGCAGCTGCAGAGAATTCTTTTAGTTTCTTATAAATTAACGGAGGTTATTTGCTGGTAGTTGATTTACTCATTTAAGGAGAATTCCCTTTTTTATCACTGAAAATGCAACTCTTATTTGGGCAAGATCTTTTGGGGATTTAGTCAAAATCTAAATTAGATAATGAAGTAAATGAAAGTATGCAATTCTCAGAGTTTATCCCACAAAATTCCTTCTCGTAATCTAGGATGATTTTAGCATCTTCTTGGTTTTCTTCGCTGTATAAAACAAATAACAGAAAATTTTGAACAACTAATGCTGAAAAACTCAGAAATCATTTACACATCTAAGAATTCCACAAGGACTTTCTTGTATTTTTCTGTATAAATGGAGATATTCTCTCCTTTTGTGTAATCACTTGTCATGCGGTAGAGAAGGCCATCTAGCTAATTGAGTTATTCAATTAAATCTTTGGAGTCTTCAATATGCCTTAAAGGTTCTTTTTCTAATTCGATCGAAGCAGCCAGATCCTTCAGTAACTCTAACACGTATGAAAGATCTAAATCGAAGAAATAATCAAGGTATTCATTAGAAATATTGTCTCAAACAATGATCTGTTTACCGTCTTCCATTTTATGAAGTGCAAAGCATGAATACATGAAGTACAGAACATCATTGAAGAACTTAACTTTGATTTTAATTCTCTCTTTGATTGACAGACGCTTGCCGACTAACGCATGGTTAGGTTTGATATTTTTACTCACAAGTATTGCTTTGAGATCGACATTCCCTTTGAGGAGATTCTTAACGATTGTTTCGTAATAAAGAGATTTGCGTTACCAGGATATAAGACATCCCATAATCTCCTAAAAATAGAGACTACCCCAAGGTTGTTCTAAAATATGATAAAAAAAATAGAAATTGTGTAGAATAATTAAAAATAATAAGAAAAATAACCTAATTTTTCTCCAAAGTAAGTTGCTTCAAAATTAGGCCTTTTCGTGAGCAACGCAATCTTGCCATATTTCTCGATAATGTTCTGCTCGACATAGTTAATCAAGAATCGATTGTTTGTCTGCATGCATTGCCTTAAAAGCTTAAAACAGGGGAAGTTGTGTTAGAATTAAATTTTTTAAAAAAGAAAAAGAAGAAGAATTTGCATGCCATTTCTTTACCAATACAGCATTACATCTGTATGAAGCAGAAGCGTTTTTATTGAATATTGCTTCATGTATTTCATCTGACAGCTTCTTATGATCGAAAGAACTTCAGTTTTTGTAGAACAATAGTGATTCAGAGACAAAAGAGAAAGTTTAACATAAAAATAAGGAGATATTGTTAAGTACCATTATGGATTTTTGAATTTTTCGATGAAATAAGGCCCAAAGAACTTTAAATTCTCATACGAAAAGAAGCATTATGCATACTGCTTGATAATACTGCCTTTCAGATGATCTAGTCTCTTGTTCATTTCTCCTCCTTTGTAAATTCTTCTTAATGTGCAATAATTAGACTATTTAATAATAATTATTTAACTCAACTCCGCCAATCAAATACAACTCCTACTTTCTTGTGGTTCTACTATCTCCTTCAAAAACCCTCCCAACACCACATGTAAATGATGGTTTGAAGTTTAAAATAAAATTATTACTAACAAAAAGAGCTGAAATTGTTTTTTTTAACTCTTTTTGCTAATAAATAAAACATAAACATACTAGATATTAATAATATTCGTAGAATGTAATCTCATAGAGGATTGGCATCTCTGAAATGATGCTGCAGCTTATTATGTGACAGACCAATGCTGAAAAGAATCAAAAACAAAATGTAAGAAAAAAGATAAAAATGGAAGAAGAAAAAAAGAAAAATGAATTAATGATTTTTTTTACTTAACATAATCGATTTTGTTGCGATGGAACTGTGTAGCAAGGAGATTTCTTTCTTCTTTGTGTTTCTGCATGGCATTGTACTTGAGAACAAGGTTCTTAGGAAAAATAGCAAAGAGAGTTAAGCTAATGATAGCAAAATTATAATTATTTTCAAGGATATTTTATTACGACTTGGAAATTGTTGGATGTTAGGACTAGTTGTCTTTCTCTGAAGGAAGCCTCTCCAAGGATAGATCGCATACGAGATGAGTAATTGCTAATTGGTCGATAATATTGGTTGTAAATGTGCTTGAGTGATCTGTGACCAAGTGTTTTGCCATTTGGTAATTCTAACTCCCCTCTTTCGTTTACTTTTGCTTTGGCTATCTTAATTCGTTAGATTCTATATTTCTTGTGTTTCTTTTGAGTTCCTGCTCCCTCTTCTTCATCAGTCTCATCTTCCCAATCACCTTCAGTTGCTTTCTTTTGTTTCTTGGGTTGCTTAGATTCTTTTTCGAGATTCATCTCATCTTCTTCTTTCTCTTCTGTTATGGTTTCTTTCTTATTATCACTTTCCTTATCTCCTTCTTCTTCATCTTCTCCTTCAGCATCACTTTCCCATTCTTCACCATCTTCTTCAGCATCACCTTCTTTCTTATTTTGGACAAACTATATTTCTTTCTCGAACAAGTTTTCTCTATTTTTCAGTGTCTTTTGATACTCCAATTCTTCTTCAATTTACGCTGAGAAATCATAGTACTTAGCATACTCATCGAATACCTCAGTTTGCATGAAGAAATGATTCTTATCAGCCATATGTCTCTTCACTGCATCAGCTGTGACAAATTACTTGCATCCTTTGTTTTCACATTAGATACATAGCTACACAGAGTTGATTTTCTTTCCTAAATGCTTCAATAAACCCTTCACATTCACACAATATTTCTCTTCACTCACGAAGAAGCTGTGAGATTTCCTCATATGGACAAGATTCCTAAGTTTATCCATAAAAGATTTTAGTTAAAACAAAAACAACCCTGATAATAATTCCTTAAATGGTTTCAAATTCCTTACGTTTCGATATCCTTTGATTTGTAGTCACAGAAGAGACACACAGATTAATCCTTATCTGTAGTTATTACTTCTGGTTTGGGAGCTGGTGCTACAGTTTCTTCAGTTTCCTTCTTAGTTTCTTTATTTTCTGCAGCTAAAACACATTCTTTATGTTTTTTTGAAATCACATGTGTTCTGTATGTGTTGTCTGAAGCAAAAGACTTGCTGTTTTTTCCAAAAGCAATATTGTCAATAAGCTGTCATAAAGCAAATATATCTTTTCATTACTTGCAAGGGATGCATTTATATTCTTCAACATATCCTGTAGCTTTTGTTGAGACTACTGTAGCTGGTGCACCTGTCTTAGATGCTTAAGCAGCAGATACCTTGCTCTTTTGTTGGTCAAGGATCTCTGTAGATTATCAAACAATGATTCAAAATCAGTTTACTCCCTAAAAACAAATATTTTTTCTCACGTTTCTTCTTTAAATCGAACTGCTCTGGTGTAGCTGGAATCAGATCAAGCAATCTTCTCTTGATGTTATACAAGTGGATTTCGCTCTTATAATGCACTTTATATTCCTTGTCATTCTCGAAAGGAAGAAGACATTGTGCGCAGAAATACTCTCCTGTAGCACGAACGATTTAAAGACCTCCTGTTGAAGAAGTCGCTGTTGCATAACTAGAATTTATCATGTTTGTTTTTTAGCCTTCTTTCTCTCTCTACTTTTTGTCTGTCTGATAATTGTGATTAAATGTATTTAATTTAAGTCCTTTCGTTTGGCTCACCCTCTGCTGCAATACTTTTAGATAAATTTTTCTGGTAATATTGCTCTAAATTCGTTTATGCTAATTCTTTTCATGTGATTTTTGTAAGATTAAATGCTTTTTGTATCATAAATGTTCTTAATATTCAACTATTCAGGGACTATGCAACTAAAAATAATCTTCTTTCTCTTTATTCATATAAATTTCTTGTATTTTTTATTTGTCCTCCTTTGTCCTAACTCATTCATAAAAAAATAAAGTTTTCCTCCTTGACAGGCACTGTGAAACAAATTTCTCCTTTTTCATTTCTCGGCAAGAAATCTAAGAGCTTCTTTGGTAGCGATATCTTCGATTAGGCCTCATCAAACCCAATCATTTTTGAATTCTCGTCATTTTAGATTCCTTTCGATAATTGGAAGTATTTCGAGGTTTTCTCGAGGTATTTGTCATTGAGATACTTTGCTACATTTGCGAGATGGTATCTGAATGACTGAGTTAGATACTGTAGCATGAAATCATCTTCTTTATCTTGTGGTTATTCATACGCATCCTCAAGGAAATTAAGCACAATTAAGAGGGATGTCATTAAGTCCTCACTTATTAAAGCATAATTCACGAAATGAATGAGGATACCAACGTAAACCCAGTAGAGTTTGTTTTTTTATCGTCCGTAATCATAGTACATACTGAGATTCTTACGAAAAAAAGACTACCCGAAATACGAACTGTTTCGAATATACATAGTGGAATTGGTTAGTTGGGTTTATCCTTAATTGGTACTTTCTAAAAAACTATTCAAAATCACCATATGTAGAACCTCGCAGTAGAAATTTTCACGCTCCAACTTTAAAATATTACCATTTACTTCTAAAACGGGTTGATATTTTTTAGTGAAAGTAATTGGCTCATTCCTATTGTTCTAATTCGCTTTGGAACCAAATTAATCTGTAATGAGTTTGTGAAAATTATTTGCCAGCAATGATACAAATTACTGTACTTTGGTGGTACAATAGGGTATTGTACCATAATCTTACGAGGACTGATCGGCAGCATTTTTTTATTATTTATGAGAATTATTAAGGCACTTTCCTATCAGCTCAGATAATTAGATAACATTTACCTGAAAATACAAATCTTATCTTATCTTCTCCAATTTATCACTCAAATCATTAAACGTCTTCAATTTTTCCTTTGCCAAATTAGTGAGCTTTTACTAGAACTTTGTCACTCTGGTATCCTTAAAGATTATTTACTCTTCAAGTAAAATCACATTGGTTAGCCTAATCATTTTAAAATAATTACTTCATTTTTACAAATAATAGCAAGAAAACTTCCAAAATAATAAAATAGTAATAAATAATAAAATAAATTTTACAAATAAATCATTTAAAAATAATCATTTACTGAGAGAATTTATTAACAAGTTCTAAAAGCGCACTGACAATCTATGATTCATTGAGTGCATTTTCATATACGCATAGATTAAACCATTAATCTTGATAGTTATTGCCGGTATCTGGCATAGGAAAGCAAGATATCTAAACCAGAAAAAGAGTTTAATAACTTTCGGAGGCTTAAGTAAACAGCACGCAATCTGCATTGAAGAAATAGGTGTTGAACATCTTATTTTGTATGTTTTGGGAGAAATAATCCACAAGTCGGAACAGAACATTCAAAATCAGCTGTACTGAGATGCAAGACTTTGGATTGTCCAGCAAAGAATTCAATGGGATGAAATGATCAAGATAATTCAACCGAAGATGAATGGTCATATTGTCTTCATCATGTTCGACTTCGAGGTATTAGATAAAACCAGGGAACGGCTCTTAATAGCTCCTGCAAACAGTTATAAATCGTTCTGCTATCTTCTCTTGATCTGTAGCAAAAAAAAAAACCAAAAGGGTTTGAAAAATGTTATTTAGCTTTGGAATGAGTTTTAAAAATAGAATTTATGTACTTGCTTGGTATTTGATCTTTTGAAGCAAGCAATCCTTATTTTCAAACTGATCGACTGTTTAAGAGATGAGTTCTGGTTCATTAAAAATTAGTTTCATTTTGAAGTTGAAAAAGAATCTGGATATTTATTGTTTTTCTCCTTTTTTGTTTTTATTTGATTTTACCTCGAGAAAAAGCTTTGCGAGTCTGCGAGGGAGGAGAGGGAAGAGATTACTCTCAAAGAAGGAGTATTTATGATTTATTTGGCAGATTGAAAGACTCTTCTTCGCCCACAACAAAGTGTATCCTTCCTTAAGATTTAAATAAAGAATAGAACTAATTAATTGAAGAACAAAAGAAAAACAAGAAACAAAAAAAAGGAAAAGAAAGAATAAAGATGATCATGCAAACATGATTTGCAGTTTATTTGATTTGTATTCTGTATTCTTATTTGTCCTCGTTTGTCCTAACTCATATCTCAAGAAGAAGAGTTTTCCTCCTTGACAGGCACTGTGAAATAAATCTCCCCATTTTCATTTCTCACCAATGACTTTAAGAGGCTCTCTGGTAGCGATATCTTAAATTCATTCTCGTCAAATTCAATCCTTCTTGAATTCTTGTTGTTTGTGATTCCTTTCGATAATTGGAAGTATTTCGAGGTTTTCTCGAGGTATTTATCATTGAGATTCCTCGCTACATTTGCGAGATGGTATCTGAATGACTGAGATAGATATTGTACCATGAAATCATCTTCTTTATCTTGTGGTTTTTCATACGCATCTTTAAGGCATTTAAGCACAATTAAGAGGGATGTCGTTAAGTCCTCACTAATGAGTGGAAAATTAATGAAATGAATGAGGAGACCAATGTAAACCCAGTAGAGTTTGTCTTTCTATCGTCCTTAATCATAACAAATACTGAGATTCCTACGAAGAAAAGACTACTACCCTCTCTAATACGAGATGTTTCGAAGAGATATACTGGAATTGGTTTGTTGGCTTTTTTCAAGATTGTTACTTTCTAAGAAACTGTTCAAAATCACCATGTGCATCACCTCGCAGTAGAATTAATCAGGTTCTAGCTCTAAAATATTACCATTTAAATTTTTAATGGGTTTATATTTTTTAGTAGAAATATCTGACCCATTGCAATTGTTCTAATCCACTTAGGAACCAAATTAATTATTGTGTCCGCGGAAAATAACTTCCAGCTCCGATACAAATTACTTTATTTTCATGGTTTAAATTAAAGGGGGGGATTGATTAGGATCCTAAGCGACGTGATCGTCAGCATTGTGAGATTATTGAGGAAACATATCAAAGGCTATTTCTATCAGCTTAGATAATTCGTTATCATCGACTGTAAATTTTTATTAACTAACTATCTTCTCCAATTGATCACTCAACTCAGTAAATGTCATCAATGTTTATTTTGCCAAATTAGCGAGGCTTGACTTGAACTATGTCACTCTGGTATCATCGCTAAATTAGTCTTCAAGTAAAGTCACATTGGTTAAACTAATCATTTTTTAAAAAAATACTTCAATTTTACAAATAATAAATAATAAAATAAACGTTACAAATAAATCACTTAAAATAATAATTTACTTTGAGAATTTTTTAACGAGTTCTAGAAGCGCACTGACAATCTCTGCTTCCTTGAGAGGCTTCTCATATGCGCATTGAGCAAATGGGCTAATTTGACAGTAGCTGTCGATATCTGGTTTAGAAAAACACTATATTTAAACCTTAAAAGGAGTTCCATAGCTATTAGATTGTTAAATAAACTGCACACAATCTGCATTGAAGAAGTAGACTTTGAATGCTGCTTTATCTTTGTTGCTCGAGAAATGTTTCACAAGTTCTAACATAAGATTCAAAATCAGCTATCCTGAGATGCAAGCATTTGGATTGTCCATCAAACTATTCAATGAGAGAATATAATCATGATATTTAGACCGAAGTTTAATGGTCTTATTGGTTTTATCATGTGTGACGTCTTCGTATTCGTTAAAACCAAGGTACGTTTTTTTATAGTTATTGCATACAGTTTCAAATCGATCTGCTGACTTGTTTTCATCTGTAGCAAAATAAAAAACAAAAGGATGTGGAAAAACTCATTAGCTTTGGTAGTGTGCGAAGTAAAAAATAGTATTTGTGTACTTGGTTGGTATTTGAGCGTTTGAACCACGTACTCCTAATTTTCATACTCATCTACATTTTCAAAATAGATTTGTGGGTCTTCGTAAATTTCTTCCATTTTGAAGTTGCGGAAAAGAATCTGGATATTTATTGTTTTTCTCCTTTTTTATTTTTATTTGATTTTACCTCGAGAGAACTTTTCGAGTCTGCGAGGGAGGAGAAGGAAGAGATTAAGCTAAAAGAAGGAGTATTTATGATTTTATTTGGCAGATTAAAATACTCTTTTTCCCCTCCTAATAAAGTATATCCTTCCTTAAAACTGAAACAAAGAATAGAAATAGAATTATTTTTGAACTCGAGCTTGATAATAATTTTTGTCTTCGTCAGAATAAGAGAAATGTCAAGCTGAAGTAATATATTTTTAGTTTGTAATCTTACTTTGTGAGTCATTTTTTTCTTTCAAAAAACTACGTTATCTGGGAGTGAATCTTTTATCAAATATCTTAAGCTCATAGGAAGATCACTTCTTTCAATTAATGGTTTCCTTAAGAAAATAGATGAGATCGAATACCAACAACAGGGAGAGAAAATACAACTGAGAAGCTAAACGAACAAGGACAGTTTTAATAA
>Ga0302271_10001129_pt1 | contig 26098 bp, 14 predicted proteins | sample III_Bog_N1_1_FD_198767 | JGI IMG/M metagenome (GOLD analysis project Ga0302271, IMG submission 198767) | Peat permafrost microbial communities from Stordalen Mire near Abisko, Sweden - III_Bog_N1_1 | ecosystem: Environmental > Terrestrial > Soil > Wetlands > Peat | place: Sweden: Abisko... | reverse complement strand
CGACGAAGACGACGATGATTCTGTGCTCAATGTCGAAATGCAATTCAAAGATGCCAACGAAACAATGTTCCATTCTGTAAAAAGTTTAGTCAACAGCTACCTCGACGGCAAAGACTACAGTTCCTCTGATTTAGCTGATATTATCGTTAAGTAATGCCTGCTCGGTACCTTCATTGTCATCGAAGAAGAGGAAGAAGAGCAAGCTTAGAAAATCAGAGAAAAAGCTAAACTTGAAAAAGAAACAAACTGCATTGGATTTTGTACTCTCCTGAATTCCAAGAGACAAGAGCCTGTGATGGCTGATATTCTCAAGTACGTCACTGAAAAAAGCGAAACATTTAACTCCTCAGATGATCACAATAAGTTCCTTGAGATTCTCAAATCCAAGAAAGTTGGATTGCTCATCAACGAGAGAATTATTAATGTTGCTCCCTAAGCTGTCCCTGTTCTACACACTTAAATCAAGGAAGATCACACTTGGGTCAAAGAAAAACACCCTGAGTAATTCAAGGACTCGTTTGACTTTGAATATCTGTTATGCCTCACTCGCTGCGTTAAAGAAAAAAGCCATAATCCTGACTAGCAGTTAGGGCATAAAAAAGTTAAAAAATCAGAAGATGATCTTGAGGATTATCTCTACCCGAAATATGAAGACTTCTGTCTGCTTGAAAATTCAAGCTTGAAGTTCTTCTTTGAAGCGTAGGTGTAGTAGTCGTAATCTGGACTCAGCAAGTCAAGTATGGATCAAGTTAAAACGAAATAGATACCTTATAAAGCAATATATCTAGTTAAGTTATCTGATTATTTCAAGACTATCCCTGAAATGACTGAATAGCTTACTGAAGAATGATATTTGAGTATTCGTTGTATGTTTGGAAATGTTATTATCATATTTAACACAAAATTCAAAAAGAAGAAGATCAAAAATAACGATTTGGAAACAAAGTAATTATCTTTGGGACAGACTTAGTATCGTTTCTTGGAGGAGTTTTGAATCTAGAAAAATGTCAAACAAAACCAATAATATTAATCCATTTATCTTTTCTTTTTTTTTTGCTGGACATGATTTGTTCATTCTCAATGGAAATGAAATGTGGTTCGCTTATTCACTTATTTTCTGGATTACTAAAATTTTTTGCTTCTTTTCTGGGGTGTTTTTGGATTAATTAAATTTGATTTGATTATTAGAAATTTGTTTGAAGTGCATTTGTCAATTTGCCAGAAAAAGAATAAGACCATTAACTCATTCTCTCTCTTTTTAGTTCTCTAGTAAACAATTTGTGATAGAATTTCAATGTTGTAAAAAAGGACAAATACTGATTCAGAACACAACAGAGACAAACTGAATTTTAATTTTAAAAGCATAACCAATATCTTAAACCTTTGATGTTAAAAGAAAGCTTCATCTAATTACTCAAAATGATAGAAGAATTTGTTATAATTCGTTTTTCTGAAAATAATCATCAAAGTGTGTCTTTGATTGTTTTCTAATTATCAATCTACGATTTTCTGCAAAGAGAGAACAGAAAATATTATTCTAGCTTTTTAATTTGGGGAACTCAAAACATATATTTACTTTTTTCTTTTCTTTTCTCTTCCCTTTGGTTTTTGGAGTGCTGCTTAATGAAGGAATAAACACAAGGGAAGTCCAATTAATAATTTACTATTCCCCCTCCCTAATTTTTTAAGTTTTTCAATTACAAAATCTGTCTGCTCTCTCTCTCTTGATTATCACCCACTCCTACTCCTGGGAGGAACTTAGAGATAGAGGAAAAAACAGAATTTTATTTTTCGATTGTTTTTCCTTTTACAAGGGGATTTTTTTTTTCTTTTGTAGTTTTTTTCTTCTGCGCATTTGATAAATTTTTTTCATTTCTTGAGAATTCATTGACAAAATTTTGGTGAGAATTATTTTCTCTTTGTATCATCTTTGAATAGTGAATTTCATCTGCAATCATTGTTCTAAATTATCTTTGATTTCCAAGAAATACCTACCTAAACAATTACCTGCTAGTTTGCCATTAAAAGAATACTTTTGTTAAAGTTCAGAGAAGAAAAAAAGGATTCATAAATATTGCTTCTGAAAAAAAGAACTCCGAAAGTTCAATCTTTGTGGTAGAGGGTTAGGATTAAGAGGAATAAGGTGCTTACATCAGCGGGGGTGTAGAAATTATGTAGATGCAATTCTGGGGGTAGAAGTGGCAAGTAAATTGGGAAGTAGATTAATAAATAGAGGGAGTAAATAACAAGTAGAGAAAGGGTTGTTTATTGGATGATGATGAAATAGGATAGGTGAGGCAAGTAAAAGATAATAAAGCTCATACTCAACATGAAATTAGAAATGAATGCGATGACATATGTGAGTGGAGTGAATAAGAGTCTAACACAGACTACATTGGAGGGGCAACTCTTCGGTGATTATTAATTATGAAGTCCTCGATGTAGGCCAGCATTCTTCATTGTCGAAAAGGAAGCTTTCTGATGGACGAGACACCACTCAATAAGGCACTTCACTTGGAGGTCTTCTTGACAGCCTTCTTGACGGCCTTCTTGGCGGTTTTCTTGGCGACTTTCTTGACAACTCTCTTGGTGGCGGGCTTGGCAACTTTCTTAGCGACAGCCTTGACAACCTTAGCGACGACCTTCTTGGTTTGAGCTGGCTTAGGGGTGACGGGCTTAGCCTTGGGGGTGACAGCCTTAGGGGTTGAAGCCTTGGTGGAAGATTTAGCAACGGATCCTTTAGTCATTTGTAAGATTTGTGTGTGTTTTTCTTTTTTGAAGATTTATTGTTTTTGCTTTTTTTTTTAATTAAAAATATTTGAATTATTTTTCTGATGCGCTGACTTTTTGTAGTGCGAAAGTAGGTTTTTCGGAAGGGTGAAGACTCAAATGAAAATCACAAAAATCTCATAAATTAACACTATCCCCGGAATCCTGCAATTTGATTGGATAATTCTCTGAGAATTCAGATAATTACCGAATAATAATCCTAACTCCTTTTTTTGATTTTTCACTTTCATTTCGATTGACCTCTTTTGCAGCCTAAAAACACAAGGAAGAAACAAAATATAAAATGGCTGATATTTCCCATACAGTTTCAGCAGATTATTCCCTGCTTTAGATTAGTCTTGGGGAGAGCTGTATCCAGCAGTTTCAAAGATTAAATTCCCATCAGAATTGGGTGTGTTTTTTTCATTTTTCAGGGGAAAAAATCACTCAGAAATTAATTATATCACTTAGCTGGTACCTCTGCTTTTTAAACTAACTCCATTTAAGGTCTAAATCGCCCCATGGACTCTAATAATTTGCAAAGAAATTGATTTATTGGAAGTTAGTTGAGTTACTATGTTATTTCATCCATATCCATAGAAATTAACTTGGATTGTATTGAGAAAATAAATAATCAATTAAATGATTAAAGTCTTTTGTGTGATGTTAGAATTCATAAACGATTATTTGGACGATTGGATTATCTTATGAGCCCAAAAATTGCAAAACCCACCCAATCACAGAGTTTTGTAAAAATAATCTGTGAAGAGGTGAGATTATTAAAAATTTTTTAGTGTTTAAATTAGTTTTTGTAAAATTTGATAATGTTTCTTTAATTAATTTTTTCTTTTGATTAATTGCTAATTAGGTTTCTCACTTTTCTTTTTTTTGTTGAGTTATTTGATATGAGTAATATTTCCATTTTTTTATCAGCTTTTTTGTTGATTTAAAACAATTATCTCAAAACATTTTTTATGTTTTTGCCTAATCTAACATATAACTCTCTTGAATTTGACTAAAGCAATACAAATCTTGTAAATATAACAAAGATAAAAGCTTATTAAATAATCAGTATTATTTTGAACAGAAATTATTCAAGAATCTTGAAAAAAGAAGGGCAAAATAAAGTTTAATCAAATTTTACATTTGTCTCTTGATATTAATGTTCTAAAGAGTATTTTTATTGTTGTTGTTCAAAATAACCAATTATGATACTGTTTCCCTACTAAGGTAGTGATTTACTATCATTGGCTCATAAAAAAATTTTTTTGGATTAAATAAAATTTCATCTCCCAAAGATTTTTTAAGCTTCAAAATTATGAATTTTTCTTCTACAAGAAATGCTAAAAATTTGAAACTGTTTTTAAGATATCCAGCAGATATCTTCTTTGTGTCTGATGAACGTCCACATAAGAACATGTTCTTAACTTTCTTTATCCACTACTGCCCAAAACATCTTAACATTATAAATCAGAGCGATCCATCAACATCGTTACTTTCTTCTCAGCTATTATTCCTAATTAAGATTGTATTTGATCTGCTTGAGTTGCTTTTTTTTTTCTAGCCTGAGATTTTTTTATGCTAAGCCATATGAATATGGCTGTTAATTAAGAATAACTACTAGGAGATTTCAAGATCTTAAATATTCTTCTAATAATAGAGTATTTGAATCAATCCTAGGCAATATCCGACAAGGCTTTCACCTTTTAAAGAGCCAAAAAGTTATTTTAAATACTCTTCAATTCACCGTTATCAATCTTAGAAGTAGTAAAGTGCTTCCACTCATTAATTATTAGTAACTTACTCTACTACTAGGTTTTCTTATCTTGCATGATAGAATTTAAAGAGTTTCTAAATGTTTCAGGCAAATTTTACCCTACAAAATAACAACTTTAATAGCATCAGCATACATTTTATACAATTAAGCAAGAACTGCATTTTCTATTTACATTCGCACACAAATTAAAAGTATTGATGTCAATTTCGAGGTATTTCTTTAGAATCTTAAACTGTTTCTTGTGTTGTAGCTTGTATTCAAAGATGAATTCATCTTGTTCCTTTCATAACCCGATTAAAAATTGCATTCAGAGGGAAAAAATTCTTAAATAGCCCTTCCTGAAGTCATCAAGCAGCTAATTATCAATCTTGGAAGTTTGATAAACTAAGATGAATAAATATAACCCTATTCTGTAAACCATTTTTAGCAAACCAGCCTTGTTTTAAATCATTTTTGCCAATAGATATCTTGTGGTGACCTGCTTTTTTGCTTTAAGTAATAACAACAAGTGAAAACTAGATGAATGAATTTATCTGATTCCATAACATAATGGAGCTAAAAGGTATTTAGATTATTCAATTACCCATTGATGTTTACCCAGATAAACCTTTGAAATAAATCAATTTATAAATCTTTCAAGGAAAGATATCTATTCATCCAGACACCTCCTTAGTTATGATTTCATATTATAGTTAGCATTTATTTTGTCAATCGCATTTTTGTAAAAATTATCTTCTCTTTTTTGTGGCAACCCTTCAAACATGTTTCTCAATTCTCTAAAAAAAAATAAACTCATTAAGTTTTCATTACGGACTTTAGATTTAATGAAAATAATAATAATGTCCAATAATTTTTTGCTGATTTCTGATGGAGAATAATTTCAAATAAATAGGGCAATAATAACCAATAGAAATAGTGGATCGATAGTATCTTTACCACTTTGAGATTACCAGAAAAAAATATGCTCCCCGATTAGAAAATCTAAATCCTCACGATAAAGCCAGAAGCCATTTATAAAATACTGCTAACCTACTAATATTTTTCTACAAAAAAAAGTATGTTAATTAAGTGAATATGTTTTGTTAATTGATTGTGAAGTTAAAATAGTATTTGCTTACACAGGAATTAAATTTATTACTTTTTTCAAAGTAGCAATTGATTATTGCGTCTTTGATTAATCTAATGAAACCTTATTGTAATTTAAAACAGAAGTATTTTCATAATATTTTATCAGATTAGAAGTATTAGATGATCTAATTCTATGCCAAATCAGGATATTTTACCTCAGTGTCCCTAATCTAAAATCATAATTAAAAATGAGATTATCCAGCATGTGATTATGATAAACTTATGAAAAATAGAATCTAACATCACCAATAAAACGAAAGAAATGAAAATGTTTCTATCATATTGCCTTATTGTTCTTGTAGTGAGCAACAATGCCGAGATATTTTCTCAGCATAATTTTGTCCGCAAAGATTGATTATAATCCTTACGAAACTAGTTAATTATTTCATTTTAGAAACAATGGAAACCAAACAAGTTTGAATAATACTCAAGTCAACATAACTGTACACAGAAATAGTTAAGTCAACAATACTTAGCTATTTAATTCTACGCAAGCATGGAGTTAACTTAGTAACTCATCTTGGAGTGCCGGTTCATTCGAATAAATCATGAGAATTGGTTTGCTTCTCTGACTAATAAAACTAATTACACTTTTAATTTAACAGATTTAAATACCTAATTGAATGAATACAGACCTAACAATGGTAGTGCAGACAAATATAATACAAAAGGAAAATTGGCTAACTCATCTTACGAATTCACTCTTAACACAACAAGCTCCAAAACTACTACTGTATCAGATACAAACAAAATGACAGATAAATATATTTATTTGGATAATCTATGAGAATAAACTCAAATCTGTGAGATAAATTAGATTTGTTAATAAGTCCATGATTCATGATTGAGAAATAAAACTAGGATTAAGTAAAATATCTTCTTTTGGTGTTTTGGATTTTATTAATTTGTTTTGTATGATAAATAATAATGTTAAAAATAATTAAAGCTGACATTTTGTTATTGGGAGTGAGAATTGTTTGATATCAGAAATAGTAGAATAGCTCTGATGAATGTATTAATTATATTATTTTACTTGCTAAACATATTTTCCTGTAGCTCTCTCCTAGGTTTTAAGTAGACTCGAGACTAATAATACTATTCCTGAAAACCCTGATAATTTGGCTAGTATCTGCATGAGCCGAGTGAACTCAAGAGAAGGTTAATTGAAACTAGTGATATTTTTTATCTGATGAAAATAAAGCTCCACCCATAAGAGCAATTACAACAAACCTCTCCATACATTCATTCCCAAGTTGATAGTATTTCCCATGCTGAAATTAATATCTTTATCTCTCCCCCAACCCCCAATTAAATTGTTATCCTATTACAAAAATGTTCGCTTGCTAAAATTAAGATAAATTCTTGTCTAACCTGTATGAAAAACATAAACTATGACATTTCTTTGTATTTCCTATAATACAAAGACTCCTTGATAGTTATTGTAATATGGACACTTACTAAACCCAACAATGCAAGCAAAAATATCTTTGTTTTTTTTCATATCGTTGGAGAAATAAGAAAATTCAAAAAGACTCAGAAAATACACTTATTAATCACATAAACATATCAATAACTAATCAAATGAGTGCCTCGCAAAGGAGCTATTCTTGCTGTGGCTGCGAGAGCAAAATAACTTATCCATTGACGCTGCACTGCGGACATATTATTTGCTTCAACTGCGCAGATGCACTTCGCAGTGAAATACACTAACAGCAGCAGGAATATTCAGCAATGTGTCCTCAATGCAAAGCAACAACGCATACAAATGATATTAGATTGCTGCTGCCTTAAGGGTATGAGAATCTAGAACAGTAGGAGAATTAAGAGGGAGAAGATGATGATGGAGAAGAGAAGAAAGAATAAGAGAACTACTAAGTTGATGCTGAAGGAGATAATGGCGATGATGATGATTTTGAATTCTAATAGATACCTGAGGATGAAGATAACTTAGAGCTCAGAGAATATGAAGGAACATGGGATAATGGAGGTGAATAGCAGGGAATGCAAGGGTAACAATCAGGATAATTGTTGTAGATGTAATAGTTGTTCTAAGAAGATTAGATGGCATAATAATACTCCCATTTGATATCATAAGAGTAGTAGTAAAACTAGTTGAACGAAGAAGTAAATTTACCTATCGATATGAGTAAACCGAATTAAGGCAAGACTACAAATGGAAGAGAAACGACTGCATAGTCTATTCCATAAGGTGATAAGCGATCGGATAAAAATAATAATGATACTGCTGCAAATGCTAGATAGTTAGTACAGTCAAAGAGCAGCAGTAGTGTTAGTATGACTGTCAATAACAATAATTCGAATAAGAAGCCAGGTAGTTAGAAGAGTATTGCTAAGTCAAATACTGGTAGAGACAGTGCTAATGGTGTTACTAGTGCTTCCAATAACGGGTAGTAGTAGTAACAGCTGATAACTCCACATTATTATCCTTAGCATGCTAAGAACAATGTGAATCGGTTTAAAGCTAGCAACAACCATAATTAGATTTTGCGTGCAGGTGCAAACACAGCTGGAAGTAATATTAGTAATACGAACAATGCTGGGGGGCTAGTAAATGCACCTCATGCAGCAGAACCATAAATTGAAAAGATTCTTAGTAGCAGAGCTGTTAGCAGTAGTAATAGTAATAATACTAATAATAAGAGGAATGTATTGAGTAATAGCAGTAGTTATTACAATAATAGAAGAGGTAGCAGTAATGCAACATCATCAGTGAATTAACTAGGGAATAATTCTAATAGTAGCTAGATGAATCAAAGGTTCTAGAGTTAAAATAAGAATGGAAATAGCAGCAATAGTGTTAATCATAATTATGTACTGAGTTAGAGTAATAATAGCAATTTCGGTGATGTAAATTGGAAAAATCAGCAGGATGGTGTTATTCAGATGGATCCAGAGATTGATAATGACTTGCAAGAATAGCAACAGTAGCAGCTACAAGCTGGAGTAATTGTAGATCAAGGCAGCGAGAGAAACTAAGACTAAGAGAATATCATTAATAACAACAATGGACTAGCAGAAGGTAACTCTATCTACGTTGGCAGTAACAATAACAACCACAACCCGTCTTGGTAATCTTCTTCCCTGACTGATAACGATAACTTACTCGAAAAGGGGCTGCTTTGTAAGGAGCACAACGAGCCTGTGCAGTTATATTGCTAAGAAGAAAAAGAGTTACTCTGCGTGAGTTGCTTGTACAACAGCGATCGTCACAAGCGACACAGAGTTGCTCCGTTGAAAAGAAGCTTAGAACTCATCAGGAAGGAGAACAATCTATTCAAGCTAGAAGCTACATAGAAGCTACAACTCATAAACTCTTCGTTTTAGATCTGCTCAGACAACAGGTAGCTATTGCAACAAAGTTACAATCCCTTAGCTGATCTCATCAGTGAGCAATTCGAGTAGCTCCATGCAGCATTGCAGAACAGAGAACAGCAATTGCAGAATGAGCTCAAGTAAATGTTCACGCAGCGATTAGTCGAATATGATCAGATACTAAACGATCTCAACTACTTAAAGCAATGCATCACTGAATACAAAGATTGTGATAAATATAACAACAACAATGGCAATAACCTTAACAATACGGGTGCGAATAGCAACAACAACACTGTCAATCCTACCTAAGGCACGAATGTTGTAGTGTATATTTTCTCGATTTACTCGATGATTCGTAGCACTCTTAAAAACATTGATTTTTCATTTAAGCCACTGAGTCAATCGCATCTCAATTCTCTTATAGAATTCAAGTAGTAAGCGCTATTAGGGTAGATACAATAACTTGGAGCTATCACTTCAAAGCTCAACATCAGAGAATAAAATAATAATAGTAATAGCACTGCACATTCTAATATCCCTGGTGGTTCTACAGGGAATGGGACTACACTTGACAAGAGCAAACAACAGCAATATCAATAGTAGTAATTATATTAACAAATGAAAACGAGCTCACAAGGACAAGTTGGTATGAAATCAAACAGTCAGATCTCTTCAGTTTAAGTTCAGCAACATTCACAGTAACAGCAATCAAACTATTCATTGCCATCTCCATCGAATTAAATCAATAATAGTAAATCACAACGAAACCCTGCGTATTTATCAGAAAAATCACAATAATAACATTCATAACTCCCACCTTAGCATAAAGCAGGAAGTATATCCAGAAACCCTACACCAGAACGAATTTCCTAAGATGACAAGCAAACACCCAGATAGTCCATAGCAAGTCCAGTAACATTAGCTTAGAACCCTAGCAACACTAACACTAACACTAACTCTGCTGAGTTTAACCAAAACATTCAAAGCAGTTAGTAATAGTCATAATAGAACGTACAATAGTTCTCACCAGTGCCTGTTTAATAGTCTGAGCAGCATTAAAGATAAAATCCATTAACATATAGAGCTAGCAATAATAATAACACTCATAATTCTCAGGGAAGCTTGCCGAATGAGCTCTCGACTTATGCACAACTGATCGTGAATAGAAGCACAAAGTTTTCGACAAAAAAACAATAATCCAAACAAGAAGGATAACATCTCAAAGATGCACAACCGAAATGTTCTACACCTCCATAAAACAGAAGGATCAATGAGTTAGTTAAAAATATGTAAAATGTCACTTACTATGCGCTGCTAGAAGAGAAATACAACAAACGATCGAAGAGCTCGTAAAAGAAAGAACAAGGATTAAAATGAAGAAAAAGAGAATAAGGATAGATAAGAGCAAAAGAGAGAGAGATAAAAAATAATTGTAAAGTAATAAAGTAGCTTAATCAATAATAATCCTAGCCCTAGCAGGAGCCAATCATTGTAAAAAGTTTATCCTCTAGGTAAAACTTGAAAGAGGAATCAAACTATTGATTAGGTTAGAAATAATTTGATAAATTGTATATTTCAATCATTGTATTGTGCTTTGTTTGAGAGTGATTTCATGAATACCCTCTCTGATGAAACTGAGTAGTAAAGAGTAATTTAATTTCAAACTGACTAACAATCATTTTTACAATTTTAGACAGAAGTCACATGCTTTAATACCAAAAACAACATCTCTTCAAGCACATTTACAATTTTCACCTCCTTAAATTCTGCTTTTGTTTTGTGTGTTATTCTCATGCAAGACTAAGGAACTCTGGTAAAGTTGTGTTAGTTTGACCAATTTGCCTAAAGAAGAGACGACTGATCTTCTCGTCGTTGGTTTGCTTGGATTCAAGCTTATACGACACTCCGTTATGTAGGAATACTTGCTGATGTTTGATGATAGGGTTTGAACCAGCAGCTGAGGACGATTTAAGAAGAATGTATTAATCCAGCGAAATAAACTAGGTTTAAATATTTGTGTTGTTATTGATTTTGCTATCATTCTTCTCGTAGTTTCTCTTTGTTAGCTAATAATACGAGAAGTAATCTCCCTTGCCTCTTTTGATTATCTTCATCAAGCTAGAGTTAGTATCTTCCAAAGATATTTCCTCGATTGTGAATGTCTCATTTGGTATTGCTTTCTCTTCGAAAATACAACCCTAAACTGACTCTCCTTTGACTTGGAGTTCTTTTAATTCACTTGAGGAAATATCTTTCTCTGAACGCTCTAATCCAAGGATATCTTCGATGACACCCATTGATATTTTAATCTTGTCTTGTAATGTTTTCCCTTCGTTATTGATTATTGTGTGATTAGCATGTCCATTCCATGCTCTCTGCAATGCTTAGTCAACGAAAATTGCAGTTGCAGCATCCTCAAATCTAGCTACATTGTTCTCGAATGTGTACTTCTCTGCAGCACCTTATGCTGCAGTGACAAGATGGATGACAGCATCGTATCGTTGATCTCTTAAATGCACTTCATTCCAGCTATTAAAATCTAGTAGATTCACCCATTGCTCTCCTGACATGTACCCTATAGCATCCATTACACCGCGATCAAACAAGATGACACACTTTTGGTGTCTGCTTACTTTTGCTAGCCCAATGAAATACTCCTCTAAGTTCATTTACGCTTTGACAAGCAGCGTGTGAAATTGCAGTGTTTGTTCTGCATCTAATCCATCCATAACTATCATGCCACCACCTTAGATTGTCATAGTGGGAACTTCTAAAACGGAGAACACCTTCCATCCTTGCTGAGTTAGGCTGGTTTTAATTTCGTTGATCGCAGTAGTCTTTCCAGCACAAGGACCACCAGTGAAGCAGATCTTGAAGATTTACTGAGATTGATGTGATGATGAAAGCATGATTATTTTGATATATTTATTGGAAAGATATTTTATTAAAATTTAGCTAGTTTTTTTTTCTTTCTCAGTCGAAGTTTCGTTTATTTTTCAGATCTGCTCCTATGAGTAATTGAATAAACAACCAGAAGCTCTGAAATATGTTATAAATTCATTGTTTCCAATCTTTTTCTTTTGTGTCTTTTTTTTAAATTATGAGTAGTTTTTTGGTTTTGTTAAAAGCCAGTTTATATCTGCTGGATTTCTTCTTTTCTCTATTTAGGGCTTATCATATCTTAGAAACACCCATTTTTTTCTTTTTTGCTTCCTAAATTAGAAATCTTTTTGTGTTTCTAGTTTGCTTTGCTTGGCTAGTTTACTCCTTCAAGATTTGTGATATTGTTATCCATTAATCACAAAACTGATTGAAATTCTCTACTTCTCTTTGGTTTGATTATATTAAGTTTTTTTATGATTTCCTACTTTTTTTCATTTTTTAATTTCCTCTTTCAAGAACGAATCTATTATTAGGCAGATAAATTTTTTTGATTTTCCAATTCTGTTTTTCTTCTGTTCTTTGGAGTTCTCCTAAAATATCAACCACAAACTTGTGATCTTTACCTGTTTTTTTCTCTCTAAAAAAATACAATAAAACCTCACTTTGACAAATGCATGGAAATGTAAGTTGTAAGATATAAAATATTGGCTGAGTATCTTGAATTATCTTTCTTCTATTATTTCTTTTTATCATTACATATTTTATTGATTTTTGTATTATCACTTTCAAACCCAAAAAATCTATTTTTAGATACAAATCTATTTATAGATACTTAGATTGAGTGATTGAGGATTTTTCTTGAATATTTTGAATTGGTGTGTAAGTTTTTACTATTATAAGGTGTTCTTCAGTTTTTCTGATAATCTGGTGAACACATTAGAAATTCAAATAAATTATTCTCTAGAACTAACATTATTCTATTAGAAACAGAGAATCAATATTGAGAAGATAAGGAAGATCAGCAAAATGGTACTAAATCTTTCAACTTTGTTTTCTCAGTGAAAATGCACCCGTAAGTAATTTTGATTGGGTAAATACTTTGGATATTCCATGTGTCTGTGTATGCAAATCTAATTAGTAAATCAAAACATCCTCCGTTTGGTGCTTATTTTGAATTTAAAATCAGAGCAGATTCGTTTTACTTCTTTCTGATAACATTTATTATCTCGTAAAGATAAAATTTCTTATTATTTTCAATGTTATTTGTATTATCTTTAGAAAATAATAGAATAAAATGTATTTTTTAAAGGTTGAAACTAAATTTTAACATTGTAAAATTACAAAAAAAACTGCAGAAAATATTAGGAAACAATAAAAATAATTAATCTAGTAGTCCCTTACAAATACATGTAATTATTAAATCAGATTAATTGACTAAAAATCTTTAACATTACAGAACAAAGCACAATTAACCCACTCCTTTAGTAGCGCACATTAGCAGAGATCCGAGGAGTTTTAGTCCAAATAACAAAATTATCCACCTAACGAAAGTCATGAAATTAGTATCTTATTTTATTGCTGAAAATTTCCAGATAATCATCTATTCCTGTTGATGCAACTAGTTTAAGCTTACAAAAAGATGTTTCAAAACTAATAATAATACGAAGTTAGCTCTTGAGAATAACAATGGGCTGCTGGCATAACGAAAAAACATATCATTTGATATAAAAAATGCATATGACTTGACTCAAATTAAAAAATAAAAAGAAGGGATGGATGGGGATGATTTATTAGATAAATTAGAGACGCACACTCACAAACTAAAAGGGTCTGCTGTACTATTAATTGAATTTAAAATGAAAGTAGAGTAATAGAAACATAGAAAGAATTGAAGATTGATGGCAAATACCATTTTACGATATGCATAATGATATTTATTTTAGACATATGTTTCAAGGAATTGGACTCTATTTTAGAGAGAATAAAGCAGTAATTGAAAACATAGAAGAATATCAAATTATTGGAGATTTTTTGATTTTCTTCCATACTTTCCAATCTTCAAAATGCCATCAAAAATCCTAGAGAGAGAAAAGTAAGCTTGCGGGTGTTTTTCTATCATTAGAATTAATTAATTAGGATGATGCGACTGACTGCATTTAAAAGAAATCAGCTGATTCGGAAATTCGTCAATCTCTCTTAATTACCATTGGAAATCTTCTCAATAAAAAATAAGATTACGCGATCAACGATTCCTAATAAAGAAAGGAGAAGTACTTCTCCCAATCAATAATTAATATTATTTTTTCAAAAAATAACAAACCAAAAAAAAAGAGTGCTTGAACATTATCAAGAAAATAAAAGAAAACTAAGGAATTTTGCAGTGAAATTAACTGCTAATTATTTTGGAAAAAACGAAAGCAAATATTGGGAGAGTCAATTGTTGCTTTCAGACGAAATTCTTTCCCTCGAAACAACAATTGTCAAATTCTCCTGGAATGCCTCCCGATTCTATATCCTTCCTTGACAATTCCAGCCCAACTACCAAGGAATCTACAACTCCAATTAGCAAAAAAAATAGCAACCGCATTTCTCAAAAACGAGATTTATCTAACTTACAGCGCCTACGTCTGCTAGGTTCTGGTAAAACAGCTGATGTTTATCTATGCATGGATCCAGCTTCTCCTGAAAATAGCTCATCTTTGTCTGCTTTGAAAGTCTTTAAACCTGATATTTTCTAACAAATTCACGATTAAGAAGTTCGCATTCTCAAGGAATTAGAACACCCAGATATTGTTTCGATGATAAATTTCGATGAAACATCGATATAATTTGAATACGCTTCTCAAGGGGATATGTTTTAATATGTGTTAAGCCGACCCTTTGAATCTGATTTAGCTAGATATTATATGGTTTAACTACTAAATGTACTAGATTACATGCAATAAATGGGAATATGTCATAGAGACTTAAAGCTGGAGAATTTATTCTTAGATGAAGATTTTTAGCTGAAAGTAGGGGATTTTGGGTTGGCTACATTTACGAAAGCCCCTTCTTCATTGAAATAGCTAACAATCAACGAAGAACTGAGTGTGAATTCTTCTACGGATTGCTCTGAGTCAACTGAAAGTTCTTATCTCAGCGATTTTGTTGGGACGGAGAGCTACATGGCACCGGAGATAATCTCCCATAGAAAATATTTTGGGGAACAAGTCGATATCTTCGCACTGGGAGTGATTCTGTTTAGTTTCACACATGGATTTCCTCCTTACTAGCATACAGCATGCAAGACTGATCCTTTTTACAAGTAATTACCTAAAAAAATTAAAAGAGGATGTTCGCGAAAAATTAGCTGGCTTTAAATTTTTTGACCAATCAAATGCAACTTCATCATTTCAAAACTAACTGTTATTAATCTGCTTGAATTAACTTAAAAATTTCTTATTTTTCAGATTGATCCTCGAAAAGAACTTCAACATGTATTGGAGTATCCTAGAAAAAAAAACTAACATCATTAAAGAACCGCTCTTCAAGGATTTCGTCAATAAGCTTCTAGAACCAACTCCTTCAAAACGTATCACCCTAGAAGAAATCAAAAGGCATCCATGGATGCAGGGGGAAATTTACACTCCCGAATAATTATCTTAAGCTATGCTAGCAAGAAAATAACCAGCTTCCGTAGAAAATGAGCAACCAACTTGTGCCAATGCTGACTCAGACAATAACATAGCTAGTTGAGAGAAAAAAAGAAGAAGGAAAAACACCCATAATTTAACCATTTTAATCACTAAAGAATCCCCATAACTGAAAATAATGCCAGGATAAAATCATCACTTCACTTAAATCCCTTGTGACTTAAGAAAGAGCTGCATGCATGGAGAATCATAAACTTAAACCTTTTTAATTTATCTTAAAACTATTTTCATCAGTTTTATATATATATATATTTTCAATATTTTTTCACTACCTCATACACTTTCTACATACAAACTCTTATTAGTTACCTTCAATTTATCATCAAATCCGACGAGAAGTGTTTTCAAAAAATACTCAGATAAAACTATTTTTGACTGAGCAGATCTTTTTGATTTGCTATTCTATTTTGGTTAAGCCTCTATGGGCATGGGATGAGATGGGGAAGGGTTATTGGACTTGTTTGAGATTAAACCAAAGAGATAGAGCGCAAGATTAGTTGATTCCCTATTTAGCTTTCGCTGGTGAAAGAAAGAAAAATAATAATAAAATTGTCTTGGAGATATTTGTAAGTAAAAAAAAGGAAAGAAAATAGAGAGAGAAAATGGGTGACCACTAAGATAACCTCGAGGAAGATTTCGGTGAAGTATGAGTTCATTAGTGTTAGATCGATATTTTAACATATTTACAAATCAAGAAGGTTCATTTTACCTCTTTATAACCTAGCTAGCAGTAGTGTTTGGTGACTTCCACATTCCAATGAGAGCATCAGATATCCCAGAGCAGTTCAAAGAATTGATTGTAACAACATAGACACATAAAATTTAGATTTATTCTCTTGACAATCTTCGAAAATCTTGAAGGTGACAGTAATTAAATGCTATTTTGTCATTTCATTTGTAGCTTCCAAATAAGATTCAGTATGTATTCTGCACTGGTAATGTTGGATCTCGAGAGACATACGATTGGATTAAATCTATCTCAAATCAATGCCACATTGTCAAGGGTGATTTCGATGAGGTTTGGATATATTTGAACAATGTTTCAAATAGCTAATTCACTCCTTTTATTTGCTTAGAACACTGATTATCCAGAGTAGAAAGTTGTCACAATAGGCAATTTCAAGATAGCTTTGACACATGGACATTAAATAGTTCCATGGGGAGATGAGGAAGCACTCTACAATTAACTGAGAGAACTCGATGCGGATATTCTCATCAGTGGACACACACACGATCAAGTAGCCAGCAAAATTGATAAAAAGTACATTCTTAACCCTGGGTCAATGACAGGAGCATTCAGTCCACTCAAGAGGTATTAAAAATAACAACACAAACAAAGCAAAAGATATTCTTTTTGAAAGAAACAAAAATAGTTATTTTTAGAATATGAACTCACATAATAGAAAAATTATAAATTATTTTAGCTGAATTCAACTGATTTATGTGATTTTGCTCTGTTGTTTTAACTCCACAGGGATGCCCTGCCATCATTTTTATTGCTCGAAATCAAAGAGAAAAACATGAATGTCTATCTCTACCATCTCTAAGGTGATGAAATCAAGATCAAGCAAACTGTCATCACGAAGGCTTGAAGTGAAGAAGAAGCAAAAGTAGTTCTTCTCCCTGAGAGAAATAGTGCATCGCATAAATGTTTACATGATTTTTTTTACATCTAACACGCTAAAACAATCCACTCTCTTTTTGTTAGCTGTCTCCAAGATTTCCTCTGAATAGGTATTCGTTGGTCTGTTTGTGAAAAGCAGAGAATATTTTAAGTTTTAGGTGCATTTCATTTCCCTTAGAATCCTTAATCTTATTTACTTTTGCTAGCTGCTCTCTTTCCTTGAGAAGAGTTTACATTATTCTTTGAGGAAGCTTATGAACTCATTGGTTTTTTATTCTCTATTCCGCCATTTTAAATTATGTTTCCAGAGGATGTTTTATCAATCGGTTATTTCCTTCTTGCAGCTTCTCTCTATCTGGATTCTGAGATTGTCTATGAAGCTGACTGCGCTACTTACTCAAATTGTTTTGTCAGGGAATTCTCTGGACCAAGATTTACTCTTGCAAAAATTACAGATTTCTCGTATGTCTACAGGGATTCCTCAAATCGCTTCAGAAACTCAAACTCAACGCCCATGTTGTGATACGCTATTGCTAATTTGCTGAATAGATCTTCGTCAGCTTAAGCTTCTTATTTAGCAAGATCAGCATCTTTCTCTTTATGGGTGTCATTGTTTGAATCTTCCTTTGACTGGCTTAAACTATTCTTGCCATTTTGAATTCCTTAGGCGTTTCCAGAATTATCGGAATTAGGATCACTTCCAGTTTTATCATTGGCTTCTTTTGAATTTCCTTGAAGTTTCCTTTAAAGCAATCCAGCATATTCATCTTGGAGAAGCACAACAGCAATTAGAATATGCTCCAAAGCTTCTTGATGTCTTTCTTGTGAAGAGAGCATCGCACACAGATTCAAATGAGTATCGGCGAGTAGCACAGTGTTGCCTTGTTTAACTTGTATCTCTTAGGCTTTTTACAAATACTAAATGCCTGTTTTGACTTTATTAGTTTTCTTGCAGTATTATGCTAAGTTATTGTATGTAATCGCTTTGAACAGCGGGGAATGGTAGCTTAACAGTTCAGCTTTTTTAAGGAACTCATAACACGAATCATTTTTGTCTTTGTTGAGGAATATCATCGCGATAATATTGCATATTTCACAGAGTTTCTCACTGGTTTTAGAGTAATGCTCGCTGTTTTCACCATAAAGTTCTCGCTTTTTATGGAGAACTTCCTCAAGGACTCCTAGGCATTCTCCTAGATTCTATTGAGATTGCAGCTCCTCTGCTCTTTCCTCCAATTTCAAGATGTCTTACTCTTGTGGTTCGATGCTCATTTCCAGCTGAAATTACTTAACAAATACTTTAATTTTTCTTATCCCAAAAGAATATCTAAGTCCCGCAAGTTGCAATTACAAAAATCAAAATCAATTATCGAAAGCAAACTCAATCAACTTTTTCAGAATCCCATCCACTTTGGATAAGCTTTTGTATTCATATTCTCTTTATTTTTGATATGAGAAACACCTCCAAAAACAAAGAAAAAGTCCAAGCAATTCTCTCTTAATTAACTAATCACAAAAATCAACATCCTTTTTTAATTAAAATACAATCAGCATTTCAAGCTTGCTTTCATTTCTGCAGCAACAACAACTGTCGAAGCACATAAATCATTGTTTTCTCTACTTGAGAAAAGATGATCTGGTTTATCATTGGAACTGAACTCACTTCATACGTTCGTTCTCATTCCTCTCAAAAAGTGAAAATATCTCACTTAAAATTGCACATTTTACACACATGTATGTTGATTTGGTGTTTCAGTCGTTTTACAAATAATCATTTAACATCGCAGCTCAGCATACAATTTATACAATGATCCAATTCGCTCGTTGAACTGACATTAGGTGCAGGGTTTTTTCGAAATTTTATGGTATCTTGTTTCATACACCAAACATTAATCTCTGTGCCCATATCTCGTCGTCAAACGCACACACAAGTGTGCTCTACGTTTGCTCGATTGAGCCAACCAACCTATCCATTTCGATATGAACAAGCAAACAATCGTCCTTATCTCTTTTTACAAAGCAAGTCAATTATGTTGCTCTGGATCATATGTAGAATCATAAAAACTAAAATTTCGCAGCTGATTTCGAGAAATTATATTTAAAGTGCCCTAGAGCACCACCTTAAGTATGCGGTAAATATTATTGAAATAGCAGCTTTAGTATTGCGATTGGAGAAGTTGTGTGTGCTTTGAAGATGAAGGGGGGAGGAGGGATCTTCAAAACAATGAAAAAACTATTTTGGCGTTTTGGGTATCCGCAACGCGCAGATACTGTTTGGGAGCGAGAGGGAATGCACTACTATTGAGTGCTCACATGATTGCAAAGATTTAATTAATTTTCTTAATTGTTTAATTGTTGGATGGTTTAACTGATATGCTACCAGATAGAGATTCAGTTGGGGAGGATGGTTGGATATTTTTTTCAGTTGGCTCATTAATTAATCAAAAAAGGGTATCCTAACATAACACAATTACATTTTAATTCAAATTCATTTTGACAAATTCTACCTGCCTCATTGATTTGAAGTCCCCCCCCCCCCCCTCCCCCTTCCCCCCCAGATAAACACTCAACAGATTCACATTAATTTTTGCATTTGTTCTTTTTAAGAAAAAATACTAACAAAATTAGATAAAGGCTTTGCATAAAGATAACCCTTAGTTTTTGCTAACAACTTCAGAAGTACGACGACCCCATAGCTACTTAACACCTGCTCACGCACCTACATAAAGCTAACATACAGACATGGCAAATATCTGAGCTTAGTGATGAGTGAGCGACTAACACAATTTATTTTGTGTTAGAAGTTATGCAGCTTTTTGGATTAGTTTTCTTCGTTGACAAATCATCACATGATGAATATCCACTACCTTAGTTTTTGTTACTAATGCCATATGGGACACACGCGCGCGCGCACACATATGAGCAAAGAGCGATTAGCTGGATGGAGAGAATTAGAGATGCTTCGTTGTCAAAAGAATATTAGTAATATTTTATATTATTTTTATTAGAATCCCTCTCCTTCTCTCAATGCAAATTCAGCTATTCGCCAAAGCAGTTAATCTGAAAAATCTTGCAAGCCTTAGTCTTGGCGATATCCATTTCGAATGCCTGAACACACACAGAAAAACACACATTTGATTTGCGTTTTCACTATCTAATCAACACCACACTAATTAATAACAACAAACCCGATTTTCCAGCACCATTTTGCTGAACTGTATGCATTTTAGCATCTAAACTACTCAGAGGACATCATCGAGCCTTGTTTGATGGCAGTGATTTGAGGCGCTCTTCAATGCAGAGTCTGCTGTATCCAGCCAGAAACAGATCGTGATAACTCTTGAAAGAATCTTCGAATTATCTATTTTAAATTCAAACAAGTTTAAAAATTAAACCAAAATCAAAAACTTAAATTTCATAACTGTCAGCTTAACTAATCTAACTTTTCTTCATGCTTTATTGCTATTTTGTCTTGTCTTTTTAAAATTATTTCTTACTTGTTGCTGAGATTCAATCTCAATTTAGGTCTCTGAGGAGCTTCCGGCAGTGTCATGGCGATTTATGTCACAACTGATCCGAATGGCAAGTGGTCTTTTAAGAAAATTTCCCTGTCGTCTTGAAGAAAAATGTCAATAAAGGGAATGATGGCGAGAAGGCAATGAATAAAAGAAGAAACAATTTGAAAACTGATGTGTTGTGTATTTGTTCTTAATGGTTTATGTGTCTGTTGTTGTCATTACGAACATTGGTTTTTTTGAATTTGATTCTGTTTTAGCGCTGAGTGTACAGTTGTGCTTCTTTCTTTTATATCTTGAGCAGCTACTCCGCATTGGTTTTCAGCATCATTTCTGTTCTTCGGAGATTTATCGCGTAGAGGTTATTCATAACAAACTCCTTCAATTGGCACTTGTAGTCAGTCATTTGCTTGTAGAACTCTCGTTTCTGCTCGTGAATGCACTTTCCTTAGAAAAGAAGTATATCAACCAAAAATGCTGTGTGGAATGGATATTTTCTGAAGAGATAAGTTACTGAGTATTTCGATTTTGAGATCAGCTTCAAGCTTCACTGCTCGATAGAACACGATATTATGTATGAATTCACTCTCGTACTTCACTTTCAAAGCAGTATGAAGTGTCACCTTCTCGCCTTGAGGAAAAAAGCCAAACAAAATCAACAATCATGCAAAAGAAATCATGTTAGAGGTACAATAACCTCTTAATATCCTTGAAAATGTTAACCAATATCCTTACTGTGCAAGGTAAACGGCAATAGAAGAATCTCATTGGCTAAAATCTATTAAGTTCTTTGCTTGCCAATTCGTTATTTGTCTGTCATCTGACGCAGTTGCGTAAGCGAATTCATTTCTACTTATGTGTCTGGTCTAAACTCGTAGCCATTCGTAGGGATTATATTTGGAATCAACTTGCTAACAAGGAACAAAACAACAAAAATAGATAAAAATTTGCTGCTCCTATTGCATATCTTCTTCTCTCTGTTACAGTGGCAGTTTAATGAATGCTTTGGCTTCTTCCAGTGTCATCTAACTGTAAATAAACGATATGTTCTAGTTCCCACCATTATTCCTGGGAGAACCATCATCTTCTCCTTCTTCTTCATCATTATTGTAAGCCAATCGAAGCAGCTTTTTCGTGCCTGACTGAAAATCATTATGAATAACTTTGCTTTGGCTCAGAATAGCTGTGTCCCACTTGTGAGCAATGATTCTCAGCTATGCCACATCAAGTATTCTCATCCAAACTGCGAATTTCTGAATGCTAAAGAGACGATATTATTATCCCAAAAGAAAATGCTCAAAAACAAACCTACAAATCATTCAAAATTCTCATTTTCTCGGTACTTTCTGATCGAAGTAAAAAGGAAGAAGATCCTCGTCGCTATCCTCTTCGCTGCCTTCTATTAAATCACATTCATCACGATGAGCCTCACAGCTTATTTTATCTGTTTCTTCTTCCTCCTTCCCACGAATCGGAGCAGCACTTTGTAAAACTAATTTTTGACTTTATCATTCATCTACGCAATTGTGCGTTTATTCATGGAATACTTTCTGAATTGCCGCTGAATCAACGTAGCATTTATGTTCATTTTGAACTAGTTTCTTTTGTATTCCAAGCCTTCATGTGTGCATTCATTCACGAACTAAAAGAACTACTCACAAACCAAATACCTCAATAGCTCCTTTCTCATCCTAGTCTGCCTCCCTATCAGCTAGTATTTCTGCTATTCCAGCATAATAAATGACTCTTTCTTCTTCGTTATGTTCTCTTCTAAGATACGATGTTTTCTCTCCAACAATTTCATTTTCAGCTTCTAAGCTTGAACAATCTTGCCTTCCTTCTTCGCCGAGAAACTCTTGATCTAATCCAATTTCTCTTCTCTTGTTAAGGACCCACTGCTTCGTTGCATGTCTGCTAGAATCACCTTGATATCGCCAGGACGAGTTGCTTTCTCATGGGATTTTACTATCTCTCGTATTGTAGCTACATCTAGAGTAAATTTAGGAAATACAATCTCTGCAGCGGATTCCTATTTAAACTTTCTTCGCATGTCTGCAATTTATTTCCCCATAATTTCGACTTATCTCATTTGATTTCGTTCAAGTGTTGTCTGAAGCTCATGCGAACGTTCTTCTTCAGCGTAGGTTAACCCATACTTCTTCGGGTTCTTCTTAGGTTTGGGTGGATCAGTCAATAAATATACAAGATGTTCCTTTTCTTTTTTCTAGCTCATAATATCACGATACTCCTTTTTCAGCAGAAACTCTTTTCTTGTGATTTCATCAGGGATTATGTCAGTTTCTTCAATGGCTTAGTCCATTTTAGACCGCAACGAGAGCTGACTATCTATTTCTTCACTAATATACCTCATCGATTAGCTTGCTTCTTTTTGAGAAATAAGACCTTAAGAGTTTAAAAATTTCTGCGAAAAACTTGTAATCAATTTCAAGGAATTCCTGGTGGTACTTGTGTTGTTGTTATTATTAGAATTTCCTTCTGTTAATGCATTCTTCATCGTATTCTTAGTTTGCTGGGATTTCTTTAAAGACCTAGGCATTTTCAGAGCCTATTTGATTTTTCGTTCATGCTCCAAAGGTAAATTTCTCTGCGACGAAGAAAGATCTTTGCAAGATGAAGGATGCTAAAATGGAAGGGCTTCCATCGGTGTGAGGCTCTCTTCCTTAGTTAGAGGGAAAAATATAACTGAATTTCGTTCTTTTTCGATGAGCTCATCAGTGGTTTTGTCGAATTATATGCTAGCTAAAACTCGACCTGAAGAGAGCTCCTCGAATTTTATATTCTGTCCAATATTCGAGATGATTTACTTTTTTCTATTGAGGGATTAATCGATTATTCTCTATTTTAAAGCTTCCCTGTGTTGTTATTCTAGGAGCCTTTCTTGTTCGTATTTCTCTTATCTGTCAAGGCTGCTATTCTAATCTGGACTGTCAATACCAGAATTCTCATCATTTTCAGATCCAGAAAACCCGTTTTCAGGTGGGTATTACTCACTTTCTTATGGATCTTATTGTTCATTGAGTTCAAGAGGCTGCTGCTGCTCTAATGGTGTGTCTTTGTCCATCTCAATTACCTTGCAGCTTTGTTAAGGTAGTGAAATCGATGATATTTCTTCGTTAAAACTAATCGCCCTAGCAGTTCTACTACTACTACTTGCATTATTTCTATCTTTACCTGTCATATTCCCCGCAGTTCTCATCGATCTATCCTACGAATTGCTAGCAAAGTATTCATTTCGAGGATGCCTCATCGTCTAATTAAATGGCTTGAAATAATAGGATTTCTAATCGTTAGTAGTTTTTCTCGGTAAGTGATATTCTTCACGGACTTATTAGCTTTAAGTTGTGTTATTGCTGTTATTATTATTCTTGCTCGTTGCCGAAGTATTGCTGTGATCTCGTTGTTGTTGTTGTTCTTTTTCTTGATTCAGCAGCATTGTTGCAGTTACTGTAGTGTTAGTTGTTGTTGTGTCCTACTGGAAAGTTCTATTTTTGAAGGAAGAAGGTGATTTAGAACTACCAAATCGATTTCTTGCAGATGTTATTGGAGACATTTTATGCACTGGAGGTAACGATCTATTCGTGTTGATCTTATTGTGTGAATGAGACAGCAAATGAAAGGTTTAATTGCTCTTCTTATTCTAAGATTTAGTCGATTCACCGCCATTAGTATCCCCACCATCTGCTGCTTAGCTGTCACCATTCTCAGAGTAGATGTGCCTAGCTGAAAATACTTACTGCTGGAGATTTTTATTATTCTAATGGTGATGGTGGTGATGCCTATGACCACCTCTTTGGTGATGAAAATTATCAGGACTTCCATCATTTCGAATGCCTTTAGCTTTTACTTTGTTAGATTTTAATCCATTTTTGTCTCCACTCAATGGTATCTCATCTTATATGAGCACTAATGTTTTTCTGAAATGTGTCAGCAACGGATCGTTCACTTGCGGTGATGCTTCTTGACTTTCCATCAACGATACTGATCTCTCATGCTCTTTCATTTACTCAAACTGATTCCTCCTGCTAGTGTACGATTACAGCACTTCTAATTAGCTCTGAATATCCTTGATTTTGTATTTCATGAATCTTCTCGAAAACGCACTGTCTTATACATTCATGTTTCGTTTATCTCCGCATATTGCTACAGTAAAATGCAACCCACAATCGACGTCAATAACTCGCATGGAATTCAGTCTCTCCACCAGAATTGGATCACTTGCATCTTAAAATATCTAGAATTTGCCAAATCAAAAAATAAATAATTAATCTCATATCTCTAAGATGTCATTACATCGATATTGTTAGCTCCGATCGAGTAGAGTGATGGGTGTCCTAATGCTGACATTGTATTATCTCCCCAGGTAAATAATCGCCCAAATTTATCTAATGCCGCATGATGTGTGTAGTTTCCAGCGAGTTTTACAAAATTCACGTCTTTGTTGTCTTAGGTTACCACGAGCATTTTCGGTAATATGACTTCACCGAGAGTGACTTTCTTGAAGTTGTTTGGAGAGTACTATGTGACGCCAGTCCCCCAAGTGTAGATGTATCCGTCTCGGGTTAGGGCGAGCGTTTTCTTGTAGCTGCAGCATGCTTGGATAATGAATTCTTATTCGAGAGAATCTACTTTTTTGGTCACAGTCACGCTGTCACTCATCCCGAATCCACGCTGCATTGAATGACCAAGCTTACCATCTGTAGGAAAAATTATGGGGAAAGTTTAAGGAAAAAGTTATGTTTTCAATACAAAGATAAGACTTAATCTATCTCTCTCTCTCTCTCTCTCACTTTCTTTCTTCAATACCTCTGGCATCTCCCCAAGTGAATATCTCTCCCTTCGATGTCCAGAGCGCACAATGATCTTTACTGCAAGAAATACCTTCCACTTTCTCAGGAAAATTGCCAACTAAAAATGGCTCACAGATTTCTTTGCGACTCGATCCATTCGCTAGTCTGCCGAACTCATTTATTCCAAATCCAATAATATTCTACAACTAAATACTGCTGTCATTTTCCTTCTTTTGAGGATCAACAGCACACACAAACGAGTTTGCTTGTCCTGAACTGCAGAAATCAAAGGATGTCTTCTTAGAAAATTACATGAGAATTCTCTTAGGAGGGATCTAATTCGATGATTTGTTGTCTACATTCGACAACAATCTCTCCGAGATGTTAACTGGTACTGTCTAAGCATCAAGATCATTCATGATATGCACACCGCATCGAAATTACGTTGTATTTCCCCAGCAGAACAATTACCCCTTTTTAGTAATCGCTAGGACGCTGCAGCTCCCACAACTCACACTCTTGAATGTTTATCCATTGCAGAATTCACTAATGTTCACAGCATTACT
>Ga0302271_10001127_pt1 | contig 26133 bp, 17 predicted proteins | sample III_Bog_N1_1_FD_198767 | JGI IMG/M metagenome (GOLD analysis project Ga0302271, IMG submission 198767) | Peat permafrost microbial communities from Stordalen Mire near Abisko, Sweden - III_Bog_N1_1 | ecosystem: Environmental > Terrestrial > Soil > Wetlands > Peat | place: Sweden: Abisko... | reverse complement strand
ATTCCTATTGGTGGGTTTCTGTGATGTTAGCTGAGTATGCTGTTTGCTTCTTTTAAGTAAAATGAGCGTACAATCTACCACCACCGTTTGAGCTGAAATTATCTCATCTCTCAAAGGGATTTGTGCTGTTTTCTAAAATACTGAAATCAAATATCTTTTTTTCTAATAGATTCCCACTTTTAACAAATCATCAATTTGTTTGATGGTAAACAACAGTTGAATAAAGTTATTTAGTGTATGAGGGTGGGGAAAGAGTAAGATAACAAAAACTATAGAAGGAAAAGAACACAAACAATTATTTAAATTAAAGAAATACTTTGGATATTTGTTATTTATACTTTTAGAAGATCAAAAAAGATTCAGTCTTTTACCTCCTTTACAAGAAGTGTTCTCGTAATAAAATTTGTTGTCCTCCTCGGGAGCTTATTTTGGAAGAAACTCAATGAATCCATGAGTAAATTGACACTAGGATGTATTAGTTTTTACTAGGTAGAAAATATAATTTTTATACTGACTACTAAAAAAGAAAGAAAGTGAGTTATTTATTATTATTTCCCCCCAAAAAGTATTTAATCTCACATTCTTTAATTTTTTCTCCATTCTGAGATGATCGTATGGATGAGATTATTTTTAAATATTCGCTTCATTAGGATTCTTTAGTGGATTGTATTAATCAAATCGAAGTACCAAGCATTCGCAAGAATGAATCAAAATAAATTAAATTATGGAGTGGGGGAGGGTTCTTTTGATTTGATTATATTCCCCAAAGATTGATCAAGTTTGGAAACTTTCTAAAAATCTCTATAAGCACATTCGTTTTTTGTTTATTATTGAATTTAAAACATTCCAAAAAACAATTATTATCCTTATTTATTAAGTGATTTAAGCTGAAACTTCATCAATATGATAATATATTATTCTGTCACATTCATAATTGGGTAGTTATTTATTAACTAATCTCATAATAGTTAAAGAGAAAGAAAAGAGAACACTCTTAATAAGATGTGAATCTACAGCTGCTCGAGTAATAAGGAACTTTTTGAGATTAGAAGAATTAAAAAAGAGAGTGGGAATACTGGTTGAAATTAACTAAAATTGCTTTTCTTCATTTAATCCAAATTAGCTAGACAGACAAAAGCAGAAGTAGGAAATTTACATTTTCAGGCTAATTAATCTTCACCTTCAATTCTACTATCACACTAATTCCCTCCCTCCAGTGTTGTATTGTTTGTAGGCAAATATACCCCATTTTTATGAAAGAAGAAAATTAAGAAAACTAACATAGTAACCGTTTGAAATTATGAAAAATACCAAAATTTTTATTAAATAAAAAAGGATACTCTGTTAAATGAGCAGCGCAATTAGAACTCTTTATCTTTTAAATATACACATACAATTTGTAAATTACATTTTTGTTCTTTCACAACGAAGAATTCTTTTTGATATAAGTGAGGATATATGAATTATCAATCAGTGTGTTGATGTCAATTACTTGGAGATAGTTCTTCGTATGATGCAGCTGAGAATTCAAGTATCTACTGAAATAGATCCATCCTAAAAGAAACACGAAAATCATCACCATCATTTGATAAATGACTAAAACGGTTTAGAAAACTGTGATGTAATCGTAGTAATTTGAATTGATCTTCAGAATAAACTGCTAAAGACTCACAATAGCTTCTTCAAGGGATTCTTGAAAAGCTGTAAAATCTACAATATCAAAGGTGCTTAAGAACTTTGTGAGCTACAATGCTGCTGCAGTTGTGTCAGTGTTTGTATACATCAAATATAAATCCGGGAACATAGCGAGATATTTCTTGTAGGCAACTTGAACACCATGTGTTAAAAACCCAGTGGAAAGTGTGGCGCATGTAGCTGTGTTTAATCTCGTTGAATTGGAGTTATATTCTGGATATTACGTGAAAACCTTACAAAGATCACTCTTAATCGCAGGAAAAAAGAATTCATCGTAGAGATCTTGAGAGTATCTAGAGGAAGTGTATTGCTCCTAAACAAGCCAATCTATAGATTCTAAAAAATCTGAACTTTGAGTTTGTAAGCTTTTCAGATAGTCGTAGTAAATACTAGGTTGCATTGGTTTGAGTGTCGGATACAGTTTCATAGCTAGAATATTGTAATTCATGGCAATATTCTCCAGCATGTAGGAGCGCAATTAGTAGACTTTGACTAAGGAAATTCAAAAAAAAAGTAATTACAAAACAAAGACAATTCTATGGTCATATTTGACTTACTCATGGTTTTCAAATCAAGTGAAGATTAAGTGAGATACTCCTGAGAGACGATTTTAATGATAATCGGATAGCAAACCATGAGTGCGTACACGACAACCGCTAAGGCTATCAGTTTCACGTTAAACCTGGGTAATTATGAAATAAAGGATATGTTCTGTTTTCTGGCATCTTTGTCTTTCTCAGTATTCAGCAATGCGGTGATTTGCTGCTTAATCTGAATCACATTCCTCGATGCGCTGTATGCTATGGAGGAATTCAACTGCGAATAGGAATTGGTGATGTTCTTCAAAAGTAAATCAATTTTCTATGTCGAGAACGTCGCAAATAATTGCATAATAGTATCTCGCTAGTTTTGAATGTACGAAAACAATGGAATTATGATCCCAATGCAGAATGCAGCGATAACCATCGTGACTACCATCAGTTATGTTAAATTATCTTGAATGCTAGATTCTTCGTTCAGCTGAAATACGAGAATTTACTCTTAGACACTCTTGAGACTTGAGATCTATGATAATTAGTTTTAAATCATGTAATATTCTGGACGTCCTTTCCCTGCACCGACAGAGTATCTGTAGACATGCTAAAACGCCATGATTATGCCAATTTCGATCGTTGAATTCCATGGCACTGCAACAAGAGCAGTTGGTACCGAATTCGTTCCAGAGATGACTGTTAGATTATATTGCTAGCCGATTTAAAAAACAAAATAATTCGTCCGTAGCAGCTAAAATATCTTCCTATTTGAATCAATCCCTTCCATTTCCGATATGAGGGTACTCACAAGATCCCTGTAGTTCATCATATCTCCAGTCTTGTCGCTTCGAAAAGCTTTTTTTACAGTAGTTGATGAAAAAGATACAAAACTATCCGTAGTCATGTACAATGCATTTTAATCTTTTAGGATGCAGGATAGGGTCGACTAGTATTTTGTTGGCCACGAGAAGACATTGTAGTCTTGATGCATACCATCGATGTTGCTTTTCATTGAAAAAAATTACACAAGTGTCACTACAACCATCGCGAAGAAACAAGAAACACCCAGGAGATCTATCACTTTGATCGCACTCAAAACGGATTTGTCTGCCATAATTGTGCAGAGCTGTCTCTTCGCAGAAGCTGAGCTGGATTCTTTCGAGTTAGTGGATGATATTTCCTGCTGAATTTCTTCAAGTTTTCTCTTTTTTTCTTCCTTTTATTGGACCTTATCAATGACATTTAAATGACTCTTAAATGAATTATCCTAGCTGATTTACCATTACTGTTATTATATTTATTCAGTGCTGCTTCCATAGCCAACTAATTAGTGATCGACATATTGAGTATTGGATTGTAGGAATGCATTTGCTTTAAAATATTGGTTTTGAATCCCAAACTATGCAGCCATATTTCCAGGAGATAAAATCGGCTATGGGGAATTTAACTAGCCACCAGGGGAAACAGGAAACAAAGGGAGAATCACGGCTTTTTATGATTCCAACGGGGAGTTGATATACCCCTAAATGGGTGAGTTAATAATGCCAATTGTGTTGGATTCAAGATTTCCTGATATTCGAGGACTAAAGAATTTCGCTTTGTTGTTCTCTGCTGAGGAAACTGAAGCTACAGAAGGAGAGATTAAGCTTTATTTATTAACATTTCCTCCTTTGACATAGCTTTCGACGTTATTAAAGGCACTCGTGAGTAGATTCCCTGCTGATGGTTAGTTAAACCCAAGAGATGTATTTTCTGGATTATTTTGAGAATTAATTTTCGTAAATTCTCCTAGTTCTTACCTTGGTGCTGGTAGTTAAGTCGTACCATTCTCAATAAACGCTGTCGATGGATTCAACATAGCACTAATGCGTTCAATATCTTCTACGCTTATGGGCAGTTTTTAATTTATGTTATTACTGTAATTATTTGTTATCGAATTGAATTTGTAATTTAAAAAATTCTAGTTTATCGATGTATTCTAGTTATAAACTGACGAATTCATTTGATTGTTGATCTGCACTGCTGAATCGTTAAAATTATTCATCGAGTTATTGGCGTTGTAGTAGTTTAATTAATCATAATTCAGGGATATGTTATTGTTGTAATTATTGTAGATTTAACTTGTCGAATAATCAATATCCTCCTCCTTGGTGATTAGTTCCTGTTTAGAATTCTAATTCATTGAATTACCTTATCTAACTGGCATGATAATTTCGTTGTTTTTATTATTTAAATTGTTTATTTTATTGTTTTTCTTATTCGATTTGAAATCATCTGCACCAGAATGAAATGAATACCCACCTTCAAGGATATTCGAATTAACTGTGTTACCATCATTTACTTGGATGCTAGCATTTTCTTCATCAGCTTCGTTGATTGTATTCTCTCTGTGCTCTTAATTAGGTGAAAAATAATTATAAATATTGTTGTGGAAGCTCTTAGCTGAATTAGCAGGATTGCGAGAATTTATGACAGAATTATTATTGTTTAATAGAGAGTGAGAGTGGTATTGTGACAACAGGAGAGATCTAGCTTCTAATTCTGAGAGAATCGAATTCATTTCTGAATAAGTGAATACCCTATGATACAATGAAAGCACATCAGGATGCTTGATGTGTTGAAGAATTAATGCGGGGGATTCAACAGGGGAAATGTTTCGGAGTTTTGCTATTTCTAAGTACTTTAACTTATGGATGTTCTTGTATTTAATAGACTTTTCTCTGACTTCAGTGTAGATGAATAAAAGACTGGAATTAGGCTTTTGGATTGGATTGTTCGTGTTAGTATTCACTGAATTCCCAAGATTAAACACAAATTCATGTTTCCTTTTGGATGATTTCGACAACTTGTAACTCCCAGGAGCTTATGTTGTTATATCCTTAGATACGGAATTCATCGAGGTGAGAAGACTTGTTTTAGTATTATTTTTGTGATAATTGTCCAATCTAATGATCACAATAAATGATTTTCGTTGCTTCTTCACAGAGAATTATGATTCCGGAAGAATACTCTTGGGACTGATTATCTATTATTCTTCATTTTTCTACATAATATCAACATTGCTGGATGAATTTTTTGTTAAAAATGGGAACAGCTTGTGCAATCCTTGTTTGTGAGCACTATCATGATGAGGGAAGAGATAGCTATGGAGCCTATGCGTTATGCCTATGACTTGCAGCGTATTTTTATCAAAAATAGCATAATCTTTGAGTTTATTAATTCTCTTGATTTTCGCAGTTACACCGAAAGTTGACAGCAGATCAATCTAATTGAGTCGCACATCGATCTTCACTGGGATGATATGTTGACTTGAGACACTCGCGAAGATGATTTAAGTAGTCATTTTACATTTCCCATCGTTACTTGTGACTTTCTAATTGATGAAGGAGTCAACATAATTTGGATGCTGCGATTTCATAAACTGTGGCATTAATGTATCAATTGATTTATTACTGATATCCATGCCATTAGCAGATAGATCTTAAGATTTACTTGTGAGATAGTCCTGAGTGCTCTTGTAGAAGTCATTATTATTAGTTATTTCATTTGAAAAGACTCCCGAGAAATTCAAGGAAGTTTTCTGAATTGTGAAGTCAAGACCATCTAGATATTTGGCGAAGATCACACAACAATCTTCATCGAACTTTTCATATCTACTGGCATAAGTGCTCGATATTGTGCTCGCATCGGAGTAGTCTGATACACATGAAGACGAAGAAGATGATGAAGATGCTGATGACTTTGAAGAGGAAGTTGAATTCAAGGGATCAATATTTGCTATGCTTTTTCCAGGTTTTCTCTTTTCTTAGTTTATTTTCTCGGCAAAGCTGTTCTTCTTTGGACTTTTTATCTTATCAATCTTGGTTTTTTTCTATGTTCCCAACAACATTTACTTTCTTTTTTACTATGCCTTGGAAAAAATCGAGATGTCCTTCTCACTAAATGCAATATTCTCTAAAAACAAGGCTTGTAAATTCAATAAATCAGCATTGTCATGGTTGATCTCTGATAACGAATTGAGATTTCTTCTTAAAACCCTCGATAAACCTTAAAATCGTTCAATAGAATCAATCAATGTTTCCACAAACATTGTGCGTTGTTTCATTTATCCTAGAATCAATATTTTAGCTTTGACAGCTTCATCCAGTTAGACATATGATTTTTGTAGTCTTTCTTCGAAGGAAATCACTTACAAAAATGAATAATCAAATGTATTGTTCTTCCCTTATTGCTGGATTAGCACAGAGCGAGTTTTAAGGAAAATCTCATGGATAGAATGGAATAACTATTTTTGTTTTAAAGTCAGCAGACGATTTGGATTTAAGGACAACTCTGATCGTTTCACCCAATAAAGCCTCGGGGATGAGATTAGCTCAAGTAAAAAGATAAAATACACAATTTATTCCCCTATTCCTTGGGTATTAGAAGATCTTTTCCTCTTTTTATTTCTGATTTATTTCCTCAGTTAATCTCGCAGAAGCACGCGAAGTTCTTCATTTATGTCAGAAATATCATCGAATTCTTTAAGATTATCCTTGATATTGCTATTATTTTTGCTTTTGCTAATACTGTAAGTTCTAAACAATCTAATTGCTGCTAATAATCTCATTTATCTTGCGTCATCTTGCTTTTACGATTCGATCTGTCCAAAGATATTCTGTCTAATCAAGAAATCCAATGCCATCAGAGAGACATCTTCAGTATCATCTCCCTTGCTGAGCTACAAGAGTGTATTCCTGAATCGTTGGTTTACTTGGTTTATCAATAATTTAGATAACTAATATGAAAATGGTAGACTCAGTAGAATAAATAAGCTGAATAATTCAGGTTTCTTCTCCCAAATGAGAATTGCACTCAAGGATAAACTCACTATCCCAAAGAAAAGACTGACAAAGACCTTAGTTAATTATGAACTAGGCTGGTAGTAAGGAGATATAACCAATGTTAGAATGATATTCATCAAGAAATAAATCGCAGCGATCAAACTTGAGTTCTCACCAATTTATTGCATTGCAAGATAGAATAAAACTTCGATGACTGTCGTGAATAAGGATTGAAAATAGACAAACGGACGAGCTAAGTAATCGCGAGATGATAGAGTGTAATCGAAATCACAATCAGCTAAAATCGTATCTGTTTTTTTGAAAGCACAAAAATAATAAATTATGAGAAAAGTAATGAAAGAAAAATGAATGGTTTTGCGATGATTTTGACTCCTCTTTGAGTTGTGGTTTATTAACCAATTACATTTATTAACAAAATTAATGCTTAGAATCAATTTTTTTACTTAGGACTAGAGACAGGAATAGATTAAGAAGCGATTGGATTCTGCTGATTTAATTCAGACTAAAGAAAAAGCAAGGAATGAAGATAATATGTGTGTACACACTTAAAATGGCTCCAAACACATTCTCCCCGATAGTCTTCATTCTATCTGCTTAGGAATAGTCTTAATTCTCTTGCTACATGACTTCATCCCATTCTTTTTTGGATCTTCTATGCCTCTCGAACCAGCAATAGCGAATCACTGAACTAAGGAAATATGCAACTAAAATAGCATTGATTGCTAAAGATAAATTTAATACAGTGTCTTGAAGCCAACTTTCATCTAAAAAACCAGCATAGCCATCCTCCACAAGAAACTTTAAGTGGATGTCTCTATTGGAGATATTGCTGAGTTCCTTTGAGATAGAAAAAACAAACACTCCTGTGTTTTTCAATGTTATCAGCAGCATCGCAAATAACTTCCCTCGATCATAGGAGTGCACAAGCCGATAGAGCTCTTCGGAATAGAACGTTGTCAAGAGGAATATCAGAGACACACCATCATTCGCTTTGTCTTTCATGGAGTAGAAAAAGCAATTTAAAGATGTTGTTGTGGTCCTTGTGTTGTGTTGTTGAAGAGAAGAGAGACCAAGGGAAGGATAAAAGAAATAAGCTCTTTATTATTGAAATTTCTAATTTTGTTTGAGTATTTTCCTAAGATTACACTTTTTTTATTTTTGAATCCTGGTATTGGATTGTTGTGGAGGGGGAGGGGGGTGGGAGGAGGGGGGGATTAAAAGATAGTTTAGTTAATTTCCCAAATTAATCAAATTATCAAAATGAATTTCAAAAAAACAGTAGTACCATTCTTCTTTATCTTGTTTCCCGAATAAGCAATTGAGCCTTTTGGAGACAATAATACGCAAATGAAAGAGATATGCGTGAATTAGAGTTATTCAAGAAATAAATGAGAAGATGTGAAAGATACACAAAATGTAAGGGATTATTCGAAGAAAAGAAGCAATCTTCTGTCATTCTGTCAGAGTACTTTTTGATTTCTGACATATGACACAATATATGCATTTTCTTGAAGCATATTGATATTTATGACTTTTAGCAATTCTTACGTTTTCTAGATGCTTGTACCAAGGTAAGTTGTGAGGGTAGTCCATCCTGCAAAGAACCCTACGCACAGCAGAAATAACTAGATTATCAGTAGAACTAGCTGTAATAAATCAGCACTGTCATGGTATTGTTTGTGCATGTCTTTTAAAAATGCTGCAAGCGAATACGCCCCTTCAGCTAGGCATTTGGAAGTCAAGGTGAAATCGTAGAAGTTAAAGTTTGAATTGAGTTTATTCACCAGAGATGTTGTCTTCGAGCTGTCTGTCTCTGCTAGCAAGGCATAGATGTCCTCGAAATGGCTGAGATACTACGAATATGCTATTTGTAAGCCACTCGATAAATAATTTCTATTGACTTTTGCACATTGTTGAATTGTTTGAGTTGAGGAAACGTTCCTTTGATATTCGGGATGGGTAACTAAATATTAATAAATCCCATCTTTCAGCACGGGAAAGAAGAAATCATTGTAAGCAGACTAGTGGTACCTTTTATTAAAAGAAGTAAAAAGAAATAAAGTAGGTTTTATTATAAAAAAATAAATTAGTTTTGAATTGAGAATTCTCCATTGAATCTACTGTAGTTTTACCTGACTTGAGTGGTTTGAGAATCAGCTAGATTATCGAGGATTTAACTTATGGCTGGTCCATCTCCTATGACATCTTTGGCATTGCCTATGAACTAGCTGAGTTTAGCCATTTTTGTTAAAGGGTAGAGTCTCAAGACGATACAGAAATAATTAACACCAACAAGCTAAATGATGTTAGCTTAGACCTTGTTGACTTAATCTAGAAAAGATAAAAGGAGATAAATGGGTGGTTTTAATTTGAAAAAGACAGAATTAATGCAGTCAATGTTTAAAAGACCAATTTTGTAAGTAAATTTAAGCTTAATTGCTTTACATGATGTCGAGAAATCATCTATGACTTGTGAAAAGTATGTAGACGTTTCGAGCTTGTTTACGATTGGCGAGATGATCAGTAAGACGAACACGAGAATAAGCACAAGAGTTAATGCAGGATTGAGTTTATGTAGCGCTGAGATCTAACTAATTGAATGCTTTTACGGCACAGGTTTTTGCTGCGTCAAAGTTGACTGATTTAGTCTCCCTGATTTACTGAAGGTACTAGGATGTAATTGATTAATTAATTTGAGCCGAACTGGCTCGATTTATCGTGAATGGAATGTACCAAAGAGAAAAATAAGTCTATCGCGCTTCGACTACACCAGCCAAAATAAAGGCAGAACTGAAAAAAGTGACACAGCACTAACGATAATTACAATTATCAGAATGAAATTCAATTCGAAGCCTACATTGTCCTTGTTGGATTATTCTCGAGCTAGAATTTACTCGTAAACTGCAATGAGATATCCACTGAGATTCAACTAATTCACGACTGTAAAATACTCTGGTCTGCCATTAGCAAGCTACGCAGCGAATCTAAACGTGTGATACTAACTCAGCAGCAAAGAATAGTACAAGGAAGCATTGTAGTACATGCCAATGATATCCACAGGAGCTGAGGGTGTGTTATTGATAATCGTTTGATTGTAGATTAATCCTATCGTGTATCCAGCTTATTCCTGCAAAGTCAATGTAAAAACATCTTTTTTTGTGCCAACTTCAGACATATACCCTAACAACTTTTAATTGGCCGTTTTCATGCTCCAGCTCTCCCAAGCTGCTTCGGTGACAAGTTCTTTAGACTGATCTGCAGTTATTGGGAAGTAGAACGTATTATCAGTTCGATTTAGTAATGTCAGTACATTCATTTGTTTCATCATCGTGAAGAGATTTTGCTGATAAACAGTTGGCCAATCGAAATCCAGCCAATCTGAATAATTCTTGCTGATGGCTGAGGATGTCAAGTAGTATTACACTCCAGCACATCCTAGCATGACAATAAAGCTTAAGACACCGACAAGACGGACAACTAAGATCGTCAAGAGACTTTAGGACTTGCCGACAAATCGCAGGAGAATCTTTTTGGAAGAAGTTGAAGTAGATTCATTCGATCCAGTCGACATCATTTCAGCACGAAATAGCTTAGTTTCTTCTTTTTTGAACTCCTATTATTAAGTGTAACTCTTTTCTGTTGTTTCTTTGTTATAACCTGGTTTTTTACTCATTAATTGCTATTTAGATTGATTATTTTGTGGTTATTTCTTGGATGAATTTTTCACTTCCAAATTATAATTTCTGACATCAAAGCTATGAAGTAGTTTCCCATTGACTTAATCGTTCTGTTAATTGGACTCCTCCTCGACTATATTATAAAGAATATTACTCTTGGACATATTCTCTAAGACTTTATTTAACCCTTGGAGATTATTATTATCTTTGTTGTCTGCAGATTTATCCTTTCCATTCTATTATTACCTTGAGTTTATATTATTTTAAACTCCAACCGACTGAGTTACTTCTGAAAACGTTTTGTTCAGCGATTAGCTATCAATAAGTTATGTTTCTTTGTTTCTGATGTTACTATGGATAATGCTATCTTAGCCTTCATAGTTCAACGATTACTTGAATCTTTACACATTGCTGTCACCTATGTTGCTCCAAGTATCTTCTTTATTGAAATCTTTACCTTTTTAGCTTTAAATCAGCTAGCTACTTTCGATGTGCTTGTTAGAGTATGCTTGCGAATTCAGCATAGAAGAAGTATCCTTTGGAGGCTATCTTTTATGTAGAACCGCTGCATTAATTTTAAGATCGTTAGGAGTGGCATAATTCTTATTCGCTTTATCATCCTAAAAGCTGTTAGATGCACGATTAAAATTGTTATTCACATTCTCTCCTGAATTCAGATTCGAATGCATATTTGTCATGCTGCTGTTGCTGATGCTCTACTCAATTTGTTATTATTGTTAATGTTCCTGCTGGATTTCATTGTAATTCAGAGCTGAAATCTCTGGTTGAAATATGAATTATTTTAAAATATGCGTCTCCTCTGCTAAGGGAGAACCTACAGTTTAATTGCTGATTGCGACAGGCGAATTTAGGTTTGATTTCAGATATGCTTCATTTCCTGAAAATTATTGAATTTGGGCATTTTTCGCAGCTAGCAAACCAATTCTATCGGAAGGTTCTAATATACTTTTTGCCCTTTCCGTTGTTAGAGGAGGGTAGTTCAACTATCGTCTACTCGAAATAGCTGCTTCATATTGTAATTATTCAGGAACTTATTTGAATGATCCTGTTTTAGTATTTTCTTACAAAGAGAATTGCTTTTAGATCTACCCAGTTTGTAGCTGACTGGATAGCAGTTGCTGTTGTTCTTCCTTGAAATTATCTCTTTTACTAAACTAGAATTCATAGTTGTAATTCTAATCTGAATTCATCATTTATCCCTACGCACCTCCATAATAACTTGATTCACTTTACTCAGAGGGATCGAGTTTAGCCGCTGATTTCAATGCAGCGGCGAGATTCTAAGCAGTCTCTCTTGTGAGTAACTTAACATAGTGTCTAGAACGAAGTCTCATCAATCCTAGGATTTTAATCGAATCCACGGATGGATGCAGACTCCTAGAGACATGGATTTTGATGATTCCAATATCAGTATGGTAGTTATGCTCAGAAACATCTAATTCTATCTCAACAAGCTAGAACTCAAAGTCATGTGCTACTGAAATTGACTGATGAACCGAATTCACAGTATCTCTAGCAGCTACATTTACTTTAACTTGTAAACTGCTGTTGTTGCTGTTGTTATTTGTTCCATGGAGTACTTTTTTGAACCTCCTTTTGACAATTAAATATTCTTTTTGCTATTTCCAGAACATTTCCTGAGTAACTTCTAAACTTTATCTCTTCTTCTTCTTCCTTGCACTGGGCGTTATTTATTTCTAAGCTTCTTCGTCACTTTACGCTAGATCTTTATTGTTATCCTCTCCGATTTAGAACAAATTCAAAATTTCATAATCATCTGCGCCATCGATTTCCTCCAATTCTTCTTCGCATTCTGTATGCGTTTCCTTCGTTTTAATTGTCGAATAAATCGATGTTCTACTCTTATTACTAGCAACACCCTAATACTATTCATCTTCTGCTGCTGCTTTCAAGAAGGGAAACACTTATTTTATCGAGATAATCCTCTTTTAAAACTGTTTTATCTCTTGAAATATCTTATCCAAGGCTTTCTCAGTGCATCCAATGATACTGAGATTATTCATATCATAAAGAATAACTTAGCTGTCTATCTAAACAGGCTTTAACTCAGCAGCTAACGCAAAACAACTGAGTTCATCTTGATTTAATCGGGAACTTCCATCTTTATATGAGATTATCTCTGACATATTATTCACTCGAATATCAAGATTAATCGGTATTAAATAACCCTTTCCTGATTATGCGAATAGCACTTTTTTTTCATGTTTTTCTACAGCTATTTATGTCGTGTCAAGCTCTAAGAAATCATCGATATATTTATAATGCATGCTCCTAAAGCATGCTGGCATTAACGCAGTGATTTCTTAATTGATAATACTCTTATTGATCTCGTCCTTCCCATGATTGCCTTAATTATTATTTTTGGAATTCTTTCTGCTTGAAGAATTCTAGCTGTCAACACGCGTTTAATTGAAATTCTACAAACCTATTCCTTGCGCAGAACTAAACGCCATGAACGATGCAAAATTCGCTGAAACTTTGCGAATCACCCAAGAACCTTGTCTCTTTCTGATGGCAATTACGACACATCCTTTAGCTTTATTCTACTTAGTTAACTTAGCTATCGTGGAGTTATCTCGTGGGTTACTTGATCCTCTGTTTGTTCTGTTCTTCGCAAAAATATCTTTCCGAGAAAATGACAGATTCTCTAAATACATATTTTCTAAATATTCTAACTGCGCGCTGTTGCTGTTGATATTTCTCATTTCCAAGAGTTCCTCTTGGATTTGTTTGTTTTGTTTGATTAAATTCACGAGAAGACCTAATAGTTGCTAGCTTTATATCGCTCTCTCACACATCAAAGCTAATAATTATATCTTCAAGCTAATTGCTCTTTCAATCTCAGTCCTGACAGATGAGTTCTTTTCTTCGAATTTCAAGAGATCAATGAATCTTGTCGAGAAAGGAGATACATACCCTGCATGCAAATTCACAGTCTCCTTTTCAATACAGAAGAGCTCATGTATTGTGTGGAGAATCTGCTTCTGCTTGCTTGATAAACGCTGTCGAGATTTGAATTCTTCGTACTCAAGAGAATACAGCATGAGATTTCTTCTTCGCTGGATGAGCAGAATGAAATATCCTATGATCGTGGAAAGATCGTTTGTTCCCTTTTTCCTATCCAAGTGCTCCCTGTACGTGCGTAGCAACGAGGCATCCAATTTTTATTCGAGATCTTCATCGTTTTCTTAAATAAACTTACCACTTTCCAAATTAGAAGTATCAAGTTGTTTCTCTGGGTTGCTATTACTGTGCCTTTTCCCAGGAATATCTTTAGTTTTAGTTAAATTGTAGTTACTAAGTCTCCCATAGACACTTTAAGTTTTCTTAAAGTTATTTATTTGAGTTTTCTTTAATTTTTCTGCGTTTTCCAATAATTGCTGCTCCAGAAGATAATTGTTTTTCTGCTCTTGGAGTATCACGGAGAAGATTGTGAGAATCCTTCTCTCATGCTCTTGACGATCATTAACTCCGAGAAGTCTATTTCTAACAGCGATATTTAAATTGTAAGAATCTTCGATTTTTTGTTGTTCATCCATTTCACTGAGGGCTTGAACTGAATTTACTGTTTCGTTTCGTTTCAGTGCCAGTATGCAAAATACAATTAATGGATAGATAATAAGCAAAACTATGCTGTGTGTCCAGTTTTCCCAATAAAGCACGAATCCTGTTGCTATTCCCATTCCGATTAGCGTCAAATTCAATAAATCCATCTATTTGCAGTAATAAGATCTGTATCTACAGTTGATAAATCCACTAGCTATCAAATACAACGAATAGAAGAGCATTGCTTCATGTTTTATCAGAGAGCTTAGAATCAATAACAGAAATATCATAAGATACTCCAAATATTAACTGACATGATATGGTCTAGAAAGATAATCATCTTCTACTCGACATGTGTAATTGAAGTCACTGTCAACAGGAATCATACCTAAAATCAGGGGGGGAAACAAAATAAGAATAGATTTTGTTGGTTTGTTGTGTGTTGAAAAAGTTGTTTTTGAGAAAACAGCATCAAGGAAAAGTAAATTCAAAAGGAAGAAAGTTTGAAGAACACAATTAAACTTAGTTCTTTTGGTTCTTTGTGGTGTTAGAGTTAATTTAAAGATTTTTGTGAAGAATGTAACCCAAGAAATGTTAATTAAACCTTTATTTTTCCCAATCGTATGACATATTCCACTTCGAATTATGAATAAATGAAAATGTAAAGAATTTGAAGAATTTTCTCAATGGAATCAAGGTTATACCATAAAGTAACTTAAGGAATAAATAGATAGTAGATTTTAATAAGCAATCCTCGGGGAATTTCTATGATGTTATGAAATGTTGAGATGGGAAATATGAAAAATAAGGTTAATATTGTGGTAAGGCAGGGGAGGGGGTTTACAAATTTTAAACCAGAAATTCGTTGGCCCATAATGCAAAAAAGGTTACAAATTTATCTTTTAATCGCTTGATCCTTTTTTTGGAATTACTATATTTCCTTTAGGATCTTCCTATTTCTTGGGATTTAAATATTTTTAAAAAAATCTAATTTCTTAAGCACCCAATAAAACTCATTTTAATCTGAAATTTATGAATTAAAGCTCATGTGCCAAAGAGTAATGTGATAAATTAAAGAATAGAAGAGACTTAATTCAATATCATTAGAAATACCTATCATAGCAGTGAGCACAGCGGAGCAAAATCCTAAGGATTTCATGAACTCGAAATTCAGGGAAAAGTGGATTACAGGTAATACTAGAATGTAAGTATAGATAGTGAAGAGATACCTGCAAAGCGAAGAACCAGCTAATTCAAAGAATGAGTTCTTAGATTTTCTCTGCTTTTAAATCGATAAAGAAGCATAGCAAAAGGAGATAAAATGAAAGCAGATAAAAATCAACAAAACTCCGTTAATAGCAATAGCGATTATCTTAAAGGTATCTGAAAGACTGTCTCCTTCTTTCATGAGGATTCTAGCTAGAAAAGTATCAATTTAGCTAATGTCTTCACCAGTCAACCCGCTACTCGGGCTCCCCCAATTATTTAAGCAAAGCGCGATGAGCAGCAATTAGATATGTTTAAAACCCATCAGAAAAACAGCTAGCCATATTGATCTAATATTACAGTGCGATATCTGATATTGTCTCGTTATGTAGAAAGATGAACAAGCGGCAGAGAAGGAACTCACAGAGATCGTCATATTTATATTCGAGCAAGAGCTAATAAACTATGCCTCCTTTTTCTGAAAGGCGCTACCTCTCTTGTTGCTTTTGAAATGTTTTGTTTTTGATTCTAATTATGTTTTAAACAGGCATAGATTCTTCTTTTTTTTCCCTTAATTTACTCTTACACGAATCCTTAAAATAGCTAAAAGGTTTTTTAAACAATGCTGGAATTAATTAAACTCATTCCCCATCATATGAAAATGCATTTTTGTGAAATCCAGCTACTTGAAGGCAATCTAAAAGAACCCTTTTTTCATAGTAAGATTTGGAAGATAAAAATTAACAAATAGTGAATAAGAAATTGTAACCTTTTTGACTTAATATTCTGTAAAATTAAAAATCACTTTTGGAAATTTATTGAAAGTGAACTAAGGATAAAGAAAAAATACTTAATGTAAGCTAAAATTGATTATCAAAAAATAGGTAAACAAGCTGCAGTTGATGGTCTCTCTCGAGGCTTTAGAGGGGAAAACCCACCTCGAGGATTATTATTATTATTATTACTTCCATTTAATTCCCCTTTTTAGTATGATAAATATCTCACGGAAATCGCTTCGTCTTAGCATTTTTGAGATGAAATTGCAACAATCGCATGATTTAAAATTGGAGAGACAATACTAGCTTGCTATTTCTTAAAGGGAGACACAAAGGAACTGTCGCTGAAAGGAGTATTATTGTTACTATTGCTACAACTAATTGATTTCGTTTCTTTAAATGACTAATTTAATTGAGTGTTGTTAAAAGGAACAGCAGACGGAATAGGGGAAGTTCTCTTGGAGGAGATGTATCTCCTGTAGAGAGCTGCGTTTCCGGGCGTTTAATAGCGAATCTATGATTAATCTAGTGACTCCGAAGGATTATTATTGCTAAATTCGCTGGACATATATGCAACATAACTAACTCTTGAAGAAGAAATTACACCATTCCGTTGATCTTTTAGCTACTGAACATTTAATTAAGCCTTTTTAAATGGTGAGCCTTGTGGAAAAAGCGTAAAAGTCTGAGGCAAAGAAGGAGTGTCATTGATTTTGGAGCGATATTTTCTCTGAGCAGACAGAGAACGGTATTTCGTTTTAGTAGTCAGGCTTCTAGTGTTGTGTATGTTAATCTGTTAGTAAGGGTTTAGAGCGGTTAAGTTCATGCTGGCTTAGTCTTCCTGGTGATTATTTTAGTTATTTTGATAGAGCATATTTGGTGATATCTTAAATACTGTGCTTCGCGAAGGAGAAGGACTGTAGGTATTGTTCGATTCAGTTGATTTTCTTGGTGTGATTTAGTTATTGTTCCTGGTGAGAGCAGTCGTTTATGGAAAATTGTTATTGTATTTTTACTGTAATCGCATGAATCCATCGTCGGGTGCTTCACTTTCTAACGTATTATGACTGTCTTCTTCTAGATCTTCATTTTGTTTCGAGTGGGGATCAGCTTCTTTATTACAAGATTAGTTGTTGTATGTATATTAGCTGCCTGAATGACCTTTGAAGGAGTGACTTGAAGGAAATAAAGTTTCCTAGGACATTCCAGATTGTATTTCTACTTTGATTCCAGCAGCTTGGAGGTTTCTTTAGGAATTATATTCTTCAGCTACTTAACTTGTTTAAGACTCGAGTAGCTCTTGAAAGCGTGAATAACTCGAAAGAGCTCTTTTCCTGGAACTGTGCGATGCTGGTTGATCTTAGAAAGAATTGCGCGATGTAAACGAAGCTAATCTGATGACTCTACTGCCGCTTGGAATTTCATTCTTGTTCTGTTTATTAAACGAATCCTTTTTTTATTTTTAACTTCGAGGAACGGAATTGCTATAAGAATTATTGTTGTTTAATTGCAGTTTGGAGATTTAAATCAACGAAGAGGGAACTAATTGACTATTCTCATCTTGAGTGATTTTAGAAACCCTTACAGGACTTACTAGCGACTACGCTGTTGAAGCAGGATTGTACATTGAATGAGGAGTTGAAATTGCAGATTTAGCTAATAGTTATGTGTATTCTAACTGGTTAGATGTGTAACAAGCATTCCAATCTTAAACCTTTGCTTATTCCTGTTGTTATGGCGTGTTCAGTTAATGTGCGTTCCCCTTCTAATCTGATTTCGAACTCTGCGCAGAGCATTTTTTATTATTGCTCGTCTCTTTCTGCAAATCAACATTTTTCTCATTACTTTTAAAATTCCTACAATTTGTCTGCTGTTTGCTGGTACTTTTAGAGTTTCTCTTCACCAGATTCAAGCTCAATGGCTGTACACCTTCTGGAAAGAGAGCACTTTCAAGTATTTAGTTTTTATTTGGCGATACAAAATAGCCTCCTAAGGAAGCTTCATAAAACGATCCTACTTTTCTGGGTGTTAATCTATTTGGAGTCGAACTCCTAGCTGTCGTAACTCCTGAGCTCTTGATCTTCACAACATCTCCATTTTTGCCATTTATATAATTACAATAGCTCTCATACGACATAGCATAATTCCCTGGATTCATGTTGTGGATATTACTTTATTAGAGAGCATGCAATATTGCTGCCTTTGCTGCTGACTTCCCTTAGCTGTAGCTGTTGTTACTGCTAACATTTGTGTTTCTAGGCGTTTTGTCTTATTCAAGAATTCGATTTATAAACAGATTATATCTATTCCTATCAATTATGTAGCATTCAAATGGGACAGTTGCACCAATCACAGAATATGATTAATTTGGGTTAGATGCGTTCTCCAAACCAACTACGGATCCAGCGGAAAGAGTGAACTACACGTTGTTCCTTGCGAAGGAAATCGTTCCATCGATAATTAAAATGATATTTCGATGCAGATCGATTTTTCTTGGATCAGTGAAGCTACAGAATTTGAATGCCATTGCTAAAGGAGATAACTTATAAGGTGATACAATCTAAGGCGTTTTAAGTAACCCTCGAACAACCATTTGTAGCTTGCTAAATAAGGAATAGAATATCTTAAAAAACGACGAAGAAGGGATAATCAAACAATCAGATGTTTGAAGTTATTCTTAGTAATTATCAATATTCATGGCTGGTTCAGTGCAATCTTGGATTACTATTACTCCTTCTTTTGAATTACTACTGCTATTATTGTTAATGATACTCTCATTATTGTTACTTTCAAAATACTAAAAAGGCTCACTAATTGAGAAAGAAAACACTTTCGAATCATCCTATTTGGTATTCAAAGGAAAATTAGAAATAAATGAATTATCAAACATTGTTGTCTTTTGCGAAATCAGCAATGGATATATATTATTGTCTGGCGAATTCGAAGGGGAACATCTCTTTGAGGATATCAGTAATTTAACAGACTATGGAGGGCAAGATGTTATTGGTTGCAGGATATTTTGCTATTGTTGTTGTTATGAATTATTGGCGAAACTAGATGGGTCATTTACACAGCTGTAAACACAATTATTGAGTATTTGTGTTGTGATTTCTTCTTTGCCCTCTAGATCGCTGAACATCCTGCATTTGGACAGCAAAATCGCTAGTTCCTTTAGTTCTCTTGTGTTAGTTAATCCTTTTTCTTTTCTTTTCAGCAATGCTCTCAAAAACACATCCTCAGCTGTTTTGTCTTCACCATAGTTTCCAGTAAAACTACTACTTGGTTACTTTAGCTTCCTTATTATCATTTTCTAGGAGAGCACACTATTCACGCAAATGCAATCTTCTAGTTCTCTATCTGTCTTTGAAGCCTACCTCTCTCACTCTCTCTCTTGCAGCAGTGAGTTTTTAAAAATCTCTCTTTTATAAACTTCTCTTTTATCGGGGAGTAGATAGTAATATTTTGGTTTGATTTGCATGGATGCAGACAACTGATCTAAATCATAAGTATTTTGTATACCCCACTCCCCCTTCTCTCCCCGAATTAGAATTAGCAAGTAATTAGCTAATCCTCTGTTTTAATATTAAGCAACTCCCTCAAGAGAATTTAGTTTGTCTTTGCTTAATTCTTGAAGACAATTATGTCACTCTTTAATTCCTTATCTGCTTCCTATCCTTTGTTCTAATCAAAGACAACCCTTTTCGAAGAACCCAAAATAATGATACACTCAACATTTCTAAAACTTATTTTGTGTTTCTCCATTAAGCCTAACTAACAGATAAGCAACTTATTTTAGCTTAAAAAGCTTTATTTCAAAATAAGAAAATGAAAAGGTTTTAAATAAGAGAGAGCTTTGACATTGAGTATGTTTAATAATTACGAAAAGTTAATATATTGAGAAGAGAATTAAGAAAGAGAGAGAGAAAGAGAGAGTTCAGTGATTGATTTCTATTATTGTTTTCATTACTATTGTGATATGTCATATTGATTCTTTGTTCTTATTTTGCATATTTCCCTCTACTGAATTTTAGATTGCCAGTAGTTTTAGCTGATAATCAAACTTTATCACTGAGAATAGTCTTTTTGGAGACCTACGAAGTGAACAGTATATTGTTAATATCATCATTCATTGGAGACAGAGAAGGACGCTAAGAATAGGGTTTAACATTGCAAGAAAGTGCTTTATTCGGCGGTTTGCCTTTGTTTGGAGATTCTTCTAAACAAGAATCCAAAACAGCTTTATCAAAGTTGAACGTCTTGTTGAAGATTTACTCACTCGGTAGAGGTGAATCATTCAAGACATTCGTTGTCACATGCGTACCAGCTTTGGAGATGATGCACAACCAAAATACAAATTAATACATAAAAACCACAATTTGAATCTCACAATATTTTTATAATTATTAGTTACGTTTACTATTTTGTGACCTCTTTTGAATGATGAGCGTTTAGAGCCTATCTTACTTGGACTATCTTCGTTTCTTTGTCATTAGTCTCTTGATGTGTCTCTTTTTAGTCATCAAATCAAAGTCTTCTTTGTATTTGATGTGAATGAAGTTATTATTGTAGTTCTCCAATATCCGATTGACATTCCCATCGATGAAATATATCTCAAAAATCTACATTTTATCGAGATCTTCTAAGTTCGAGAAGATCAACTTTTGGATTTATTCGTCTTGGTTTTCGATTCCAAGAAGAACATTACCCTTTTTTCTCAATAATTGCCTAGCTTTTATCACAGAAGTTGGATGGAAACTCGATTAAACGTCAGATGGCACATTCGATTGCTAATCGTCTTGTTTTAGAGAAGTTGTCTTGAATGTTGAGTAGTTTTTTCTTGATTTGGAAGTCGAGTGAGGGTTATTATCACTGGGCGATATCGGTGGTAATCCACTTAAGGAGTTAATCGGATGTATCTATGATGATTGATTTGCACTTTATGACTCTGGTGAATCTGCTGATTCAAATGCCATTTTTCTTTTCATTTTGTTGAGTGCATTACCAGTATAATTGTTATTATTGTTATTAGTAAGAAGCTCTCTGGAACTCAGATCACTCCCTGATGGCACACGTTTTCTTTAAATCATCTAAACAGGTGGGACAATAGGCATATCATGGATCACAGTGTCATTTGAAATGGCTGATTATTATTTATCAGCATTTTCACTGAAAAACACACTTGGCGAGTCATTATTGCAGGGATCGAGTGGGTTTGAACTTTAAGTTTATTTTTTCCTTGAAGGATCATCAGTTGTGTCGTTTAGATCATTAACATTCCCAATATTCTTCCATTTCTTCTCTTCTTTCGCGTAATATTCACGAATATTTTCGATAACTTCAAGTACACTTGCATCATCGTCATCTTCGTTGTCTTCAGGAGCCATTTCGACTAGCAAGGCAATTGCGATGTCTTTCAGCAGTTCATGAGCGACACGCGCACTCGAAGTAGGATGTCTTTTGTTCCTTTTGAAGGCGGGATCACGTCCTTGTTCGGTTTTATTGTAACGTAAGATAATCTTCTCCTTCATAGGATTGTATCTGTGTTGTTATGTGAAAAGACAAAGCAAAATAAAATATATTTTAGAATAATAATACTGATTTGTATCATTTTGCTCTTTCTCAACCTGACTAGATGGCACGCTTGAAAGGAGTGGTTGAACGATCCACAAAGATGGCATTTAGTCCCTAGTCCTCTTGATATGCCATTGATTTGCAGGTTGTCTCGTAGCATGCAGAATTTCTCATAGTCTTTGGGATGTTTTTTGATAACTTCTACAAAATCCTCTCGTGAAATGTACACAAGAGATGTGACGTTTAAGCATCGAGCTCCTGAACTGCAAGGAAGCTATGTGAAGAACGCTCCTGATCCGATTAATCTGCCCTTTGTGAGGATGCTAACAGATGTGAATGCAGCATTGTGGGAGTCTCGGACGTTCACGAACAGCTACACTTGACCTTTAATAATAAAGTACAACTTGTCAATGAGATCTTGCTCTTAGAATACGATCTCCTCAGGGCCGAAGCGTTTTTCTTTCATTTTCAAGGAGAGCTCTTAGATGAATTTCTAGGAGTAGTTTAACTTGAAAATCTTTTAATCATTGATAATCTTGACGTACATCTCAGTGCCTAACTCATTCTTCAAGGAACCTGAAGAAAAAGAGTACCAATGAGAAAAAAAAAGATAAATTGAGTGATGAGTTAGGTTGCTTTGAAAGTTTATTTAAAATGTAAAGTAATTTTACTTGGAAGCATATCCATGAGCCCTTCGCTCTTCTCATTGTCTTCTCTGTTTTCTCTGTGCAGATACTGGAAATACTTTCTGATTCTCAACTGCAAATCATAACTGATTCCTCTCTTTTTTATCAAATTAATAAATATTATTCAATTACAGCTTATTTTTGTTTTATCAAATTGCACTCAGTTCTTCTCAGATAAATGATGCATCCCTATTATCTTTGTTACCTATTTGAGATACGAAGTCACTAATGAAATGCTGTCTCTGAAGAGTGCATCTCTTTTCGAAAGCTCTTCAAGGATCCTACCTATTGAATTAATCGAATACGCAAACACACCACAGGAAATAAGCATCACAATGATCACAAAGAGTCTCTCTTGCATGTTCACGGGGGTGATATCGCCATATCCAACAGTTATCATCGTCACTACTGACCAGTACAAGGACAGAATATACTAATCATACCATTCTGCATCCCAGAAATTCTTCGTTTAAATCCAGTTTGTGGATTCAGGGAAATAAATCATCTCGATTCTTGCGAACAAGAAGAACGAGCACCCCAGAATATGAGTCACCATAATTATGAACATAACGAGCTTAAACAGTGACAAAATAGCTTATCCTCGCTGTTTTAGATTCAAAATCTCCTCAAAATTCTCTATCAATGGAGCTAGTTTCATGATCTTAATGAGCACGCCAGCTTCAAGCTAATAAGTCGAGAAGAACGTGAAGAGATATGCTAGCAAAGTTATTAAATCAAACAGTAAGTTCTTTTTCACATACGAGTGGATAATCTTAATTCTCTCAGTGATAATCAGTCCTTTCGAGAAATACGCCGAGTTGAAATTCAGCAGCATATCCAAGAGAAAGAATACACTAGATACATACGTCAACTCGGTGAGCCTGCCTGATCCTGTTGAGAAATTACTAAAGGAGACCTTCAACGGGATCGTGAAGAAATTTGCCAACAGCAACAAGAACAACAGAATATTCCATGCAATTTTGGTCTTAGAATTCGGCATCAAGACACTAAAATTACGTAGCAATTTAATTATTACATTCTAAAAACACGTGAAATTCATAATACTCTAGAACATCCCGATTGCTCCTCCAGGTGCCTACGAGTTCTATCGATTAAATCCCGTTGCAGTAATTACCTTGTTATTATTCATTTTCTTCTTGTACAGAATATCCTGCGCTACAAGATATTTCAAGTAATACGGCTGGTAGACTGATTTATCACCGATAACTTCGAAATGCTGCTTCTCGAGTGCTCTAAATTTATTTTAGTTATTATGCGACATCAACATATTCGCAAATTTCTTCACTAGCGTAATTATTAGCAATGACGAATGCTTCCATGTACCAGAGAGACCAATAGGCTGCTATCCATCTTAAGGATTCAAAAACTAAGATTAGTAGTATTAGGTGTTTTAAAATTACTCCTGTGGTCCTATGGATTCATTTCCTAAACCATTTTGATTCGTTGTGTATTCTTGAGAAGTATTAAAATTATTATTGGTATTTCTCAATAGTCCTTGCTAGATTACTTGATCCGATAAGAAAATCGATGGATGTCTTTGTTGTGCTGTGTGGGATTCATCCATAAGATATTTAGAACCTCCTTCTAAGTTACCAATCGATAATCTCTATCCAGTTTAGTTATTGTTGTTGAAAATGGAGCTATCTTGATTTACTTCATCAACCGCCATACTCCCTCCATGCAATATCGTAGGCACAAGTTAAGCAATCCGTGGATGTGCTGGTTTGTCTTTCTTTTTTGGAGACCCACCATAAAGATTCAACGATACTCTGATTTCGTTGCTACTTTCGCTCTTTAAATGACTATTGAAATTACCAATAACACTTGGTTCTTCTCGATTTACTCTTTAGATGTTGTTATAAATCTAATTATGGTTATTGTTGTTAGGTATCAGCTATGTTGTGTTGGTATTATTGTAGTTGTTGCTATTATCTATCTGTAAATGCTCATTTTCGAGATTCAAAATTAAAGATTGTTATTGCATTTACTGCTGCTGTTGTTGTTGATCTACAAACTCCAATCTCTACCTCTTACTTACAGGTGACCATTAAATCGATGAATCATCATCTTCTTGGTCTTTTTACTGCTGGATTAAGAAGAAACTTTGTCTTCTTTTTGCAGCGCCAGCTTAAGCATCTGATCGATCATCTTAATCATTATCAGATTTGTGTGTATCATATTCGGAATAACTCATGTCTGATTCTGTGTTATCCATAGGGTTCTGGACACTCTTGGATAGCTGCTCTTCAGTCCCATTCATTTTGTAGGAGCCCTCAGTAGAAGAGGAAGTTGTTCGTTCGTTTTTTAGCACTTTCAAAATAACAAAGTCAATTTCTTGCTGGTTTTTGTGTCTTCTCTAAACTGTGTTTTTGTGTGTTTGTTCAAACTTCTTCTCTTTCTCTCTTTGATCTATCTATTTATCTATCCTTGTCGAAATTCTTTCGCTTTTATGATTTAATCAAGAATAGCTCTGAAGGTTTCTCTTACAGTAGATTATCCAAGTTATACTTACAGATTCAAAGCTGATGTCTCAAATCGACGATATGTGTCTTCTCAACTTTGAAGAATTTAGGTTTAATATCCACAAGATCTATTAGTTTTTAGTTTATTATTATGGGTTTGAATGAATGAAATAATTCGAGGAGTATTTTATGTTTTTTGTGGTATTTTTTTGAGCAGCGAAAATCCTTGTGATTTGCTGGGGCATTCTAATATTATTTGACAGAAGAAATAGTACTATCTTATTATGAGAATAGCAGGAGAAATACAGTATTATTGTTTTTGAAATCAAACTGCCCATTCGTAATAGTAGTTTCCTAAATTAATAAACTTAAGCTCACATTTTGTTAGGTTAGTAGAACGAGAGAAAATCTCCCTTGAGAAGCATTGCTTTTAATAGAACCAAGAAGCGAATTAAATCACAAAATATATTGAAAAAAGTTCAAAGAATTTTGTCTTGCTCAATTATTGCTTCCAAATTAAATTGCCAAGCGCCTAATAAACTCACAGGATAGACAATCAACTATTTAGTCTTATCAAAAATTCCCTTTTAATATAATTTAGGACTTAAGTTGATTTGCTGCAAATTGTAGTTACAGATAATCATTTTCAAACTTCACTGCATAGATGAATGCATCATCATGTATGTATTACACTTGTTAGGTTGAAATCCATCATTAAGTTGTAAATATCTAAATCGATTTCAACCCCTAATAAGATCGAAATGGGCCTCTTTGTGATTAAATCACGATTCATTTAATTAATTGCTTCTAAGAAACAAAAACAACTCAACTTTTTTCAATTAATTTTTCTGAAAATATGGATTGATAAGAGTTGATGCTTAAAAGTAGTATTTACATCTCTTAAAGGCTCTTCATTTCATGGAATAAATTATGATCCACATTACAGTTAATGCTTGTGCATATGTGTGTTCAACCAAACTCATCATAAAACTAGTAATGGCTTTCGGTAGAGGGAAGTTTAGTGGAAGAAGAAAAAAAGCAACTGTGGGATTTTCGAAAAAAAAGAGGTGATTA
>Ga0302271_10001126_pt1 | contig 26141 bp, 13 predicted proteins | sample III_Bog_N1_1_FD_198767 | JGI IMG/M metagenome (GOLD analysis project Ga0302271, IMG submission 198767) | Peat permafrost microbial communities from Stordalen Mire near Abisko, Sweden - III_Bog_N1_1 | ecosystem: Environmental > Terrestrial > Soil > Wetlands > Peat | place: Sweden: Abisko... | reverse complement strand
ACCGATAACATTGATGCAAATGACAACTCCCTTTGCTAGGGAATTAAAGGAATGCTGAATCTTGAATAGGTTAGCATACAAATCGATGATAAATCGTAGGTCTCAGCATAATATCTCACTAATCTTACTTCTTCTCTTTTAAGCCTTCCGAAGCTCCATTCACTTATGCTTTCACTCTCTGTGGTCAAGCACCCTGGATCTTTAATTTCTTGCCTTTTAAATCTCAAATTCTTAAGACAGCACAATTAACTTAATTAAACCGATATTAGCATAAAATAATATTTTATTCTAGGTTTTAAATCGATTGATCTAGAACAATCATTTGATCTATCCTATCCTTTATTAGAAAAAAAGACGATTTTGTTTAGTTTTAAGGAGCTATTCTATGAAATATCTTTACCTGATTGTGAAGAATAAGAGGAGAACTATGAGAATTAGGAATATTTTGAACAATAAAAGTTCGAAGAGTTACTTGGAGCTATTTATTCAGTTTGGCAAGAAGGTATTGATAAAATGGTTATTATCATTGAGGATTATAAGTATTTTAGAAGATCGATACTTTTCTTGAAGGAATTGGTGGTGTTTTTACGAGAAACAAATAAGATTCTACTGTTCTTGAGATTATCTTTGAAGGCGTTGGAGTAAAATCAACTGCTGGAGTTGTGCTAAACTGCGTTGGGAGATAAAAGAACCATAAATGTAGATACGTTGAAGATATTCTTTTTACATGGAAGTATTAGGACTTTTAAGTGGTTGTTTGATGAGTTTAGGATGTTCTTTGAGCAAATTGTAAGTTAGTTGCAGAAAACAAGAACATTGATATTGTCAACTATTTTTGATTGGAAATCAATATAAATATTGAGTAATCTAGCGAAAAGAAAATTGAAGCGGTTAGTAAATTTGAACACTGAAAGAGTGTCACTTTGAAGAGGATTTTGATCTGGTTACAGATGTTGAAGGATAGATAAGCTATTATTATTATTATTATTATTATTATTATTATTATTATTATTATTATTATTATTATTATTATTATTATTATTGTTTTTGTTATTTTTGTTGTTGTTGTTAATCGAAGAAAAAAATCAATTCAAATTCTTTTTTGAAAGTCAAGTATGTTTGTTTACCGATGGTAATGATATTATTAAAAGTTTAGATCATATTCAAGGCAAAGGAATAAGCACACACATGTAAAGTATGAAGATGGAAAAAGAAGAGATAAGAAGAGCGGTATTATTTCGAAGAATTGTTAAGTTCTTTGGAAAATGATAAATGCTCAAAATTAAGAAAGAAATAATGGTTAAGGCATTGCTGGATGCTATTATTTCACTGAGTTTGCACCCAAGGGGATAAAGGAATGATATTAAGAAAAGAGGGAATTGGAAGATTAGCTGAAAGAAGAGTTGCTCATGGAACTCTAGCTAAAAGGAAGGTTATGGGAAGGTTAGTTGAAGGTAAGGGAAAGTTAGTTCTAAGAATTTTAGAATATTTCCAGAGGGATCGAAGGGAGATACTCATTTTATGTGTATTCTTGTTAGTAGAAATCAGGGTACACTTAAGAGAAAGGTCTAGATTATTCGATTCCTTGAGGAAAATTATGTTGCTCAAAGATATCTTCTGCAAAGTTATTGTAAGAATCAGGAATGAATGCCTGATCAAGACCACCAAAAGTTTAAATGGGAGTGTACGAGTTGTTGCTCTCGTCGTCGTCTTGGTTTCGGAAAATGGCATATTCTAAAATATTTTGATCCCAATGATGCTCTTGAGGAGAGAGTTCTTTTTGGTTATTTTCAAGAACCTCAAATGAAGGTTATACTGGCCTTGTAATCTCTGAAGGACTCATATCCTCAATATGTCTGTCATCTGAATTAGAAACTCCAGAAGTTGGGTCAATTTCAAGGGATTCTTAGGATGTTTTTGAATATTCAAATAGGCAGATCTCCTGGTCTTTGCTTTGACTTTCTGTTTGTTAATTTGTATCTTGGAAGCAAAGATTCCATAGATCAGCAAAGCAATTGATTTATTTAAGTGGTTTCATCTCAAAAAACGTCAAAACAAGCAGACACACGAATTGTTTCCTGAGCTTCTTATGAAAAGATCCAGTCTTTTGAAGGGCATTAAAATTGTTGAGTTCATCGAGTAGTTTATTACAGAAACTAATTGCTTTGTTGTGTTCAGTGAGAACTTCATAATACGCATGGATTATGCCCATATATTTAGGCATGTTCTTATCCATTTTATTGAGGATAAATTATTTGATTTCTTAAGTCGAATTCATCTAAAGAGATCTAAATAATAAGGGAGCTGCATTTGCCTCCATAATGTAATTCTTCACCGAATCTTAGAACCATTTGTTAAGCAGGTTTCTGCAGGAGATCTTGTCACCTTTATTTTTCTTCTCAAGTTTTTAAAGCTCAAGGATTCGATGAAGGATAGTCATCTTGCAACTTGGGTCAAAGAGCTTAGAAAAACCGATTAGATTCATTTTCTTTTTTATGGGATAATTAAACAATATGGTTCGTTAATATTTGATGTTTCAAATAATTAATTATTATCATTAGAAGCATAAAGACCTCCTTAATTTGGAGTAATCAAAGCTTTGATTCAAGCCACGGCCTTTTACTAACAATAATATTTTGACTTTGATATATTTTTATTTTAATTTAATATAAAAGTAATAGATTCAATTAGCAGAATCCTCGAATTTATTACCCATTATCAATCCCACATCTCATTTATTATCTATTTTTATCAAAAAATTATGTATCTTGTTAATCAATAAGGAGAGAGAAACTGTAATATTGATGAGCTTTTATTAATTTTTTTATTCAATTAACCTAACAGAAAGAACTGAATTCTGTCAGAATAAGCATAACGCCTTCTATGTATGTAAAGTTAAATAATCATTATATGATTCTATCACATTTCGTGATATTTTAGGATATTGCAAGAGATGATCTAAATATACCAATTAATTGGTTTGATTTGTTACTTAATTAAGCATTATTCAACTACTGTAAATCGTTAAATGCACAGTTAAGTTATAAGCCGATCATTTTTTTTGGAAATCACAGCAAACATGCATACAACTTTCCTAAAAAGCTAAAGGGGTAAGTAATATCTTAATTTAATAACTTCACCAGTGTTATTCCCAGATATGAAATAGAAAGAGATATTTTCTACCACAATCCATCAAAAAAAGAAATAGACATGAAAATAGAGCAAGCGCTATTTGATATTTAATTATAATACCCCTTCATATATTCGCAGGCAATTCAATACAAAAAGTAAAATAATATATTCTCCAACCTCATTTTGTTGTATTTTTGTATTATAAAATGATTAATTTCAAGATATTGTATGCGTATTTTGGTAGTCTAAATATATGAAATTTTTAATGTAATTATTTGCAAAAAACCCTTTATTCAAGCCACGCATAGTCATTCGAGTGGAAATGTAAATTAAAAAATCATTTAAATTAAATATCTTTGCTTTCTTTACAATAAGCAAAATCGAATATTTAATTACCAAATCCCTTAGACAAATGCTACCTTTGTTGGGATTATGTCTTTTAATGCAAGTCCAAGAAGTATTTGATATTTTTTAGCATTTTCAATCTGAATGGGATTAATCAACAAGTTTTTTTTAAAAATACCTTTTTTTTACTCGAATCTGAGGATAAACACCTTTAATACATGAAATTGTAATTAATTCAAAAAGACACGCATGAATTTGATTAATCATTTAGAAATCTGTTTTCTACAATTTTTGGCCTATCGTCCTTTTCTTCTTTTACTAGCTGAATTTTAGATAAGAATTCTACAGGCTGAGCTTGTATTTGGATATTCTTACTTTAATTAAAATTATTTACTTTTCATTTTCATATCTTTTTTGTATTTGTATGCCTAAAATAGGTAGCTTTGCCATATTAATCTACACACTCATATTCTCATTAGAAAATAAAAAAATACTTTAATTTATTAAGCTCATTTTGTTTCTGCCATAAGACTTAAATATTTAAGTGAAAGAGAAAACAAAGATATGTATGCAAAAACATGTGCCTTTGAACATTTTAAAAATCTTCCAAGCTAGCTGCTCCTTTTTGCTTTTTTTCTTTCTTCAAAATCTGAATCTTAAACATAAAAGAGCTAGCAGCAATGATGAGAGCATTGAAAGCCCCCATATTATCCACTAATAACGAGTAATATTATTGGTTGTTGTAACTTGAATATTAGAAGCTGTATCGATTGTGGATTGCACCTTATTAACTGTTAATTTCATAGTATCGATGACTTTGTCTATGTCAACAATTTTTATTAATTAATCTAAAACCAATTTTCTTAATTTCTCTACTTATTCTTTCACTTCTTTGCTGTAATACTCATTTATTAAGAACCCTCCAGCTAAACATCCAGCTATCATATAAAGTCTCCATAAAACAGTTCTCTTCAGTTATATTTGAACTTGCAAGATTTTATGGTCACTTATGCCCACTGGTGGAAGTAATTCAAGTTTTCTTAACTTTGCTTAGTTTGAAACAAAGAAATAGTCAATATATGACTAGGATTCCTTACTGCTTCTGGTGAAACTATCTGGATCTGGATCGTAGACTACTTGCAATTCCATGTCTTTTAGTCGCTTTAATAATCTTCTATCATCAGCATCTGTGTCTTCTATTTCTGCTCTGAGTCTAGCGTTTAGATCACTGTACCCTATGCATCTGGAGTTTTTCTTCTGAAATGCCTACATACTCTATTCCATCGCTGTGAGGACTTCATTTCGTTCATCTTTGTTGGCTGGAGGCAGGTAAGCTGACATTAAGCGAACTGCATTCTCAGGATCTACACGCAAGCTTTGATATTTAAAAAGCATGAAAAATTAGAAGGGAAAACTCACCAATTTTTACGAAGATAATTACAAAACTCCATAATGATTTCACAATATTTTTACATGATTTCAGTGAGATTCTTTGTGGTATGTAGGATCTATTTGCACGAGATGAATTGCATTCCATTATTTTTAACTAAGATTGCAGTTCCTTGATATTTTTATGTGAAATCTGATGCGATCATCTAATAATGATCATGCTCAAAAGATGTCTCATCTTTTAACCAAGTTTCATTAAGCAAGACAACATCTGGCTTTTCTGCATCTAGCAGCTCCTTTAAACTATCTTACTTGCTAGGAAGTGATGCTACGTTTGTCCCCCATACCTTGAGATTATTACGTCTGAATGGGTTCAAATACTATCCTAGTCCAACCAAGAAAGAGCCTCGAAATATTGTTGATTTCTTCATTTTTGATTTCTATTATTGTACGTCAATAGATTCTTAGATTTAATTAATTCTAGAATTCAAAATACTATGAAAAATCCCTTTTGTATTGTTTTGATGAGAGATCAAGACTCTTTTAGTATTCGTAACATAAGACAAAAGTAATATTCAAACAAATTAAAAAATTTATTCTAAAATAATTGAATTCAATTAAAAATACATTAACAAAAAATAGATAACAAAAACCATAATTTATTTTATCAAATACACGTTTCTTATTTCCTCATTAATGTAATTAACTCCCCTTGACACTCCTCTTTTCATGTCTCTTTGATAACTATTTTAATTGGTATATTTTGAATTCTGTAATGCTCTTTGAGATGCCTAATTAACTCCATAGCTTTTTCATGGTTATCTCCTTTTTCATATTTTACTTATGAATGTGGATTCTTGGAGCTGCAGCATTTCAGTAATTTCTTCAAGGGGACATCGTAATAGAATCTAAACGCCCTTCGTTTCTTGATATACTCAATATATTTGATCTTATGAAGCATGACTTTTTAGAAATCGACTGGAGAATTTTTCTAAACAGAAAAAACAAAGAAAAAGTTATTGTTTTGGGGCTAATTTTAAGAGTTTTAGAAGACAAAAGATAATCAAAAAATCGGATAATTTCCTAACCTTCGCGCAGACTAGTCGGATGTCAGTTAGAACGATCTCTTGGAATCGCTTGCTTTTGATTTAGATCTCATCATAATATTTGATAGTTTCATATGATTTTGGCTGCTATTTTAATCGACGAAGGATATCTTTTCCTACAGCCATTTTATAATCGAAATTATCAATTTTCTAGTTCTCAAACACCCTTGGAGGACGGCTTCTATTTTCCATGATGTGATCCTCATATAATGCAGAGTTAAATATGCCCTAAAAAAACAAAGAAACATTCAGAAAAAATGAAGAAAATCTGTTAAAATAAAATTGTAGACGGTTTTCCAGCATAAATCATCATTTATTCATATTCTGTTTATCTATTACATCTATCATGCTGATAAGAAAATCATAGATCCCAACAAGTGGCTTAATAAACACACTCACGAACGCAGTATATGTTCCTAAAATGAATCCAAGAATATGATTCTATCTGCATCCCTCTAGTGGTAAATATATCACACCGTAGATAGTCTCCCAGAGAATCAAGGCTAGATTCTTTCCACCTAACAAGATATGAATAAATGTTAAAAAAACAATAAAACAGCCAATTTAAACTACAAAAATATCTGTACCAATGAAAAATCCATCTTCGATATTTTTAATTTATCTATTAATCCTGATGGATCTGTCTTGGAGGTACTGCTTATGCAATGTCACTTTCGATATAACTCTCATAATAAATCCTATTTTTTGTTTTTTCCAAAAAATCAATGAAAAATCAGCTTTTTCTTATTATTCTTTTACCAGTAATATTCCTAATCGCTTTATACACTCCTGATATCGAATTCTACACAAAAGATATTGCTCCTGTTGCTAGATCTCCTACGGCTTGCGCTCCACTTCCTTTAGCTAGAGATTTCAATGGATTATAGATCATCTTCTTAGCACTTGAAGATATGTCTTTCACTAATTTCACTGGATTTCCTATCGCTTCGAAACTACCAAATATCTTGTAGAGTTCTGTTAGGAATTAGCTGATATAATGCTTCTAGATTCTAGATTAAATCGAAGGCAGAGTATCATACAAATGCTACTGATTCAATGCCTTCAAGCTAATATTCGCTTAGTCTATTGCAACTAACTCAAGGCCTACAGACAAAAACAGCATAAGTATCTCACATTAAAAACATTTTACAGGAAAAAATCAAAAATATTCCATACCGAACTCAGAGAATATCGCTAATGGCCTGAACGTCGCTGCATATCCTTGATTAGGCGTATTACTGGAACTACCTCCAGTTAGATTCAGAGTCAAGCAGAAGTTGATGGGTTAAATCGATAGATTCTTAAAGTAAATCGCTTTCTTTTTGTTATTTTTGTTAGATGAAAATCCTTAATACAGTAGGACATCGATATTATTGAGTGTTAGCTCATCTAATATCGTTTAAATCGGTGCAAGTTTCACAGCTGCTGTAGAATTCAGTGCTTTATTTAATTAAGATGTGAAACTAGTAATTGTTGAGATAATTTATTAGTCAATGCGAATCTCAAAGTGATCAAAATATATCTACAAATTATTGATCCATTGCACGACTTGTTCCGATGTTGTTTCGCCGTCCACTAAGGACATTACTGATTCTAAATCATCCTAACCAGTCTCGTCTAAACTCAAAGTAGCGAATTTCTTGAAAGACTAACCACACATGGGATTATTAATTGGATTATTGTTATTTCCATCGATTGGGATCTGATTGGTACTGGGAATGGCAATAATCATGGGAGATGCAGCTGGTAATTATGATCCAGCTAAATTAGAGGAACTCATCAGTGCATTGTTGCTTTTAGAAGCAGAAGAAATTGTTTTTTTTGTTTATGTAATATTCTCATTATGCATAATGTTGGTGTTGCTAGCTATTTCATTTGTACCAGGGTTGCTCTAAGGTAGCTTTTTGGATGGCTTAGTATCTATTTCAGCTGCTAACTAGCCATTTTATGGGATGTTATTAGAAAATGTCATTTCAGCTGCTCTTCCTCCTGATTACACAACTTCATTTTAAGCACCTAGCAATACTTTCTCATCTTATTCATAAACATTCTTCACATTCTTCCAACTTGCCGATATGAAAATAAAAGGAAGAGGTTTGTCACCATTCTATTCAGCAAAAATAATAATTAGAAATAATCCATCATATTTTTATTGCTATTTAGGCTAACCTTTTTGATATCTGAAGCAAATATCACAGGATATTAGCTCTTTTGTATATCTTGATTGTTGATGAAGATGTTCTCCAGACTGAATTGTAGGAATGTCTTTGTGACATGCTTGATAACTTGCCGCTTCAAGGATATAGGAGCTATGGGCAGTGCTAAATCAAGTTATTAATTTTTTGATTCAGGTGTAGCTGATGCATTGTAACCAACTTCTATTTCGTCATCTTCTTTGATGAACTTCTCCTCAATTTGGAAGACAACATTCGTGTTCTTCAATGAAACAGAGAATAATTCAGATGTTGAATCGTCTATTATACTAATGCCTATCATGTTCTTGATATTCACCTTAAATCAAAATAAAAAAAATCATTAATTTTTAGGAGTTCCTTATTTGCTTTTTCTGTCTTTGTTACTTCATAATTAGTCCGATTTATCTGATAAGGAATGCCATCTTCATCGAAATTCAAGAGTCCTTTTTTATTAGCTCCATCCTTATTCAAATCGAAGTATCTCTTCTGCTAGTAGAATGTGATTTCCTGAAAAAGATTCAAGGGATAAAATGTAACAAAAATGAAACAAATCTGTGTTTTTGGAAGTTAAAACTCCTATTTTTATTTATTTTTTACCATCGTGCCATTTCTAGGTTCTATTTTGAAATCTACTTTATCTGGCATATTGATTTGAATTGAATTATACAGTGACAGATACCATTCGTACAGTGAGCTTGTCGGCCCTGCATCTTAGGCTGTTTTGACATTGAGTCTCTTGAGTTTACTAGTGAGAATATCAAACCCACCTCGTTTAAGCTCTAGTTTTGCGTAGACTAAATCGATAGTGGAAATCTTCTCTTTCCCAATGTATAACTTGAGTTTCTGCTTGTAGATGTTCAGAATGCAGAAGAATGTCGCAAATTAGTCCTTGAAATTGTCACAGATCATGAGGAACCCTTTTTTGTAAAGGATCTTTTTCTTCAGGGAGGCATCCTTACGTGGATCTTTTTCCTCTTTTCGTTGAAGATAAATCGGCTCATAATCTTTAAGCTTCTCGAGATTGTAAAGTTTCTAATTTGTGTCGATTTCTACACTTAGTTACTTATCAAAATCGATTATCCAGTGATCCCAAGTAAAAACCACTCGCTATTTCGGGAATATTACCTTGGAAAGAAGAGCAACAAAATATTTAAAAATACGAAAAATAATTAATAAAAAAGATTTTTGTTACTTTCTTCTCACAAGGTAGTTTTCTTCTTCGTTTGGTGCAGCAACCTGATTAATACATTGGCACATGCTACTAGACAAAGATCTCATGGGAAGTCTATCCAAAAAAGTATACATTATTAAACAAATATTCTTCAAGTAATCATGAAAAGTTTTATGGCGTTTTTGTACTTTATTCAGGATAATATATGGTGGTGGTTATCCCTTTTCTAGGAATCTTATGCAAAACACACCGTTTTGAAGTGTAATGCTGATCGTGATGAAGCGGTATTTATATCTAGCAGAGGGAGCTTCTTTGTATGGCACCTTCACAGCGAAATTATTTATCTTTGTTAAAATTTAAGCAAATCAGATCACAAAAAAGAAAATAAATCAAATTCAAAATTAAAACATAAAAGCTAATCAGCTTGTATTTTGGTCTTTCTTTCTGTTTTGCTTGATTACTTCATCAATCTTAAACGGATTTGAGAATGATAGATCAGCTTTGAATTCTGCTTTGTTGATATAAAATGATAGATATATGATTTATTCTAGATTCTTAGTTGGCCAATAAAACGATCGATTTGATCCATTTGGGAGTAAAAAATAGGAGTCCTTAGATAGTTACTTCGATGAAGCTTAGCACACTGCAATGTGATGATCTGTTTAATTGAAAAAATAGTATTTTGGAGTTATTGATATGATTTCACTTCTGAAGAGCATTCCAGATCCTTAATCGATGTTCACATTTACTTCGTATAACTATTTTGTTTTAAGAAGGGGTAATAGTCAAGCAAGAAGAGTAAAAAGGATAGAGAAACAAAATAATGATATTTTTTATGTAAATGCTAAGGCTTACTTTATCATCATTATTAGCAACACATATGCCAACGTGATTTTTCTAAGAAATCGACACAGAATCAGACCAGGCTTTGGCTACACCTTTTGATGAAGCAAATGAGATCTGCATTTTCTTAATGGATGCGGAAGGAGAGAAAATAATCATAGACTCAGGTGTTTCAGAAGAATTATTCTCATCATTGATATTATTATTACTATTTCCTAGACTCTATTATTAATGATGTGAAGGGGATGGTTGTTCGAGGTTATTTCCCAGAATATTTGCATTATTATTCATCAATATCTGTGTATGTGACTTTATTCGTTTGTCTTTGAAGTGGCAATCATTTTCTAAGTCTTTAAATAGTAAATTAAGTCCAGTCCGATTGAAAAGTACGAATGGTGTGAATATTGTTATGACTCTAGAGTGCTTGGATATTTTGGAGTATTCCAAGTGCAATATCGCTGGATATTAATGGAAATCATTGTTAACTTCGACTTTGAGAAGTTCTCTGATTTTATTTTTGAAAGGATTGAATTCTGGCATTTTTTTCCCATCAAATCCGACTCGAATTGAACAAGCAGATATTTCATCCACGTTTCTAGCAATCAGAGTCTCATCGGGGAGTAATTTAATCTTTTCGATTCCAATTCTCAGATAGCATGGCTCAATAGTCGCGTTAACTACTTTGATAAAAGGATTCACCATGATTTATGTCTCTAAACACCATAACTGCTGTTACTCTTTGCTAAAATTATTCTAAACTCGCTGTTTTGTTTTCACAATATTTAACTGGAAATACCACCATTGAGAGGATGTCTGACCTTCACCAGTTTAAGCGTTCCTACGGAGTTATGTGATACTCCTTTAAACTGTGGTAAGTTGTTTGGTTCCCCTAGACATACCACTTTTCGAAGGGGCTAATAATCCAGCTGTTGTTGCTTTTGGAATCTCTGGAAGTTCCTTCTGTTCATCAGTATTTTCTTTTTCTTTAGCGATTTCAGTTGGATTCAGTGAATTTTTATTATCCCGAGAATAATCTGGATTCTTTTATTTAATTGTGATGGCCTATTTATGAATAATTCTGGCATTTTTATCATTTCCAAGAGTAGGATTTGGAGGTCCTAGCAGTTCATTTAACTTTAGATCTTCGACTGTATCATAATCGGGTAAAGTGCTCTTGGAACGTATCAAATCTTCCATTTCAAAAACTTAACAATCACCAATCTCATCTTCAATACGTGCCTACCTCTCCATCATGGAAGCTGAGCCATTCCTTTTTCACAACAAAATATGAGAAAAAAAATATTAAAACAATTCCTTAAAAAACTGTATTCTTTTTTTTACTTTTAACTTGAAATCTTAAAGAAAATTCTCCTTTTTTCTTAGAGATAACTCAATGGAATTGGCAGCGATGAGTTCTTCTAAACTATCATATAATCCAGTGCTTCGTAGTGAATTATTGCCTCAGGGGCAATATTTATCGCATCTTTTTGTTATTTTTTTTCAGAAATTTCTTTAAGCTACTTTTTTTCTAGTGCTTACATAAGATCTTCAGGTTAGTTCTCTGCCCGTACAAGCAGAAATCCAATTACCAGATCAACCCCAAGATTATTATAAAATGACACAGAACTAGAAACAGTGACAATTTTTCTTCCAATCCCAGAATCCAAGGTTACGTCGACAACAAAGAAATCAGAATCACCTTATCCAAATGAATTCTTATGATCATGAAAGTTATTCATGATTCGTTTAGCTCCTCCTAATTATTGTTCTGGATTTTGAGAATGTTAATATGAGTTGAGATTCTCTAAAGAAAAAAATTATTTTCCGAGTCTTTCCAAGGAAGCGCTGTTGATTGTCCTGTTTTAAAAAGGTAGAAAGTGATAACAGTTAGAAATGGGAGAATATCCTTGAAAATGTACAAAATTATTACCTGAAATCACTGAAATTCTTAGAAATTAATATTTTCTGTTTAACTTTAGAATCCTTGAGTGGCTATTATTACTATTACCCATCAGAATTGAGTTTCTTTGAATCATTTGATATTGTATTCATCATAGAATCCCCGATGATGTATGTTGATTACCCTACCACGCCACTCTAATTAGAACTCATGTTTGTATTATTATTTCCTGTGCTGTTTAAATTGCTATAACCTAGTACTGAGTAATTCGGAAGAACTGTGGTTTAATACATCGACCTTAATGAAGGTTTGGATTAAAACGTAGTATGCTTCATTCTCTGCATTTCTTGAGCTAACCCATCTAGATATTCCTTAACTTTCTTTTAGATCTGCAATTCTTTTGTAGGTTTCAAGATTATGAAATTTACATAAAGATGAGTGTTCTTTTTTATCGGCTGTTAGGTTTCAAAAGATTCTTTTTTCCCTTTTTGATTGTATTAAGGCACGTATTCTTTAGACCCACCTCTACTCACGAGCTGAAGGATTAGATCTTCCATGTAGATCTTTTTGTTTTCACCGATTAAAAACAATATCCCGAAACCTAGTTTATTCACAATCTTGTAGGGATCTCTTTGTTCTGTTGATTCACTGAAAGCGCTGCTAGCTTCAATAGCAGTTTCAATGAACGCAGTGCTTACATTTAGGTTCAAGGAGTTCTAGTTGAAAAAAGAGAACAACCAAAACATGAAAAGATGGTTAGTTTTGGAGATACAAAAAAGGTAAGATATTTTTGATGTTTTTTACCCTATGTGAAAGGACACTCTCAAGTTCCTTGAATCCCTTCGGCTTATGAGGGTTTGAATCCTCTTGATTGAAGTTGGAGACAGTCAAGTTAGAATCAGAATCTACTTTCAAATTCTGCACATGGAATGTCCACGGCTCAAGTAGCGGTTCATAAAACCCTTTTCTGTAGCAAACAACAAAAAAGACACAAATTGTTTTGATCTGTGATTTTCTGTTACTTGTTCAATTTTACCTTTTGTTGTAGTATTTAATCTTAATATTCCCCATGAGTCCCATACTTGAGTTATCGTTTTTAGTTATTTTCTTCATGATGACATTTTAAAGCTTGAGTTTAAGTGTTTGACTTCCAAAGTAATTCTTAAATGTCTCAACTTTAAACCGTTTGATCTTCATCCTAAAAAAGCTTATGCATTTCTCAGGTGGATTTGCTTAGATTCTTTCGATTTCTTCAGGTGTCATTCTTGTCTTAATCTTGAGGATAAAATTAATAAACGTTTTCAATTTAAATACCCTAATAAGCACTTCTATTAGATTCTTACTTAAAACGGAGTTAGCAAAGTTGAGGAGTCATTGTTTGCTAAATAAAGTGATTTTTAAAGAGGATCAATGAATTTAATCTTGAATTGAGCTTAATTTGAGAAATCTTATTTGAAAATAGTTAAGAACGCTGAAGGATCCATCATATGAGCGCTTATGTCTGTGAGTTGTTTAATAGCATACATACTTAAATTCAAATTTCTGAATTTCTTAACCTTCTTGTTGTCAATTGTAATCATGATATTCTGATGTGTAAATCGGTCTTTTTTGTTGGTTTCAGCTGGTATCTAGTGATTTTAGTTGCTGCTGCTGCTTGAGTTGTAGGTCTAATTATCACTGCTATTGTTCTTATTTATATGCTATTATGGATTATTATTAACATTTTTAAGTGCTTCTTAGTCTTCTTATTCTTTGAGATCTTCGAGAATATTAATATCATTAATATCATTTGTGTCTTCTTTCTTGTAGTAATCAATAATGTAGCTATTTGTGAACCGAATATTGAAAGGAATTATGAGATTTGAATTTGATTCAGTGTTTTACAAGGCCTTCTATAACTCACTGCTTTCTTCCTTTGCTAGATTCTTACTATTATTCCCAATAGTGGTAGTTGATTCTTTTCTCAAATTAGTAGGCAATTTTTCAGAGGATTGCTCTTTTCTATCTCCAAATATCTTATTAACTGGCTCGATATTTTTTATTTTATCAGAAACTTCAAGATTCTTGGAGTTTTCAGATCCTTCGTTACTATTTTCACCTATTTTATGATCTAGACGACTTTCTTCCTCTTCCTTGATCTCATCTAAGTACTTCTCTATGAGCTTGATAGTAGACAGGGAGTAGCTACGGAAATGCTTTCCTACATCTTTGTAGATGTTGTCAACTTTGCATGTCATCAATTTCAGTAAATCAACTTTTACATCCTTTTCGAAAACAATACAAAAAAAAATCAAACTTTTTTTGTTTTCAATCACCTATTTTTTCCTTACCATAAGCGCACTGCCTGGTCCCATGTTTCCATCACCTATCCATTCTTGGAGATAATCTGCGTTGAGATTAACGGCCAAACAGTTTTTGGGCGATTTAAGATTATTTAATATGATTGCCCAGAAATTATCAACTTTTATTTTAATCACCATTGGAGGATAGTTATTGTATGCAGGCTCTCTAAACTACTGTTTCTACACAATGTCGTCAGATCCATTGAAAGGAGTGCGGAAGAACCCAATTAAATCAAATAGGAAATCATTCATGAACACGAAATTTTTGTTTTTCAAATGAGCCTTCATAAGCTTTTCTCCATCTGGACGAGTAATAAAGCAGAACTTTAAGTCATTGTAAGATAAGTCTTCTTCACTCCCAATGTAAGCATACATGTTGTTGTCCTTGAAAAAACTACCCAAAAAATTATTAAAAAAAATGATTCCAAAAACAAGTGAAAAATATTTTACCGGTATTATGCTTCCATTTCTTCATATTGATAGAGTCTTTCAGATTCAGTGTCAAGAAGCGTCTTAGCTAAAAATACAAAAAAGAAGAATAAATCTAGTTTTGAGCAACTAGATAACTCTTTCATTTTTTTTTACGTAGACATTAAGCATATTTCTTGATAATCCATTTTCTGCCTTTGGGGAAGTCATCTTGAGGCCACTCGTCAAGGTCCCTTTCTAATAACCAATCACATATCAACTTCAATCAAAACCTTTTTTTCAATCCCCAAAATAACCAAAAATATCCTTTAATCTTTCTTTTTCTCCTTCTATTTTTTATCTTCCTTACTCAGTGAAATCGAAGAATTTTTATTGCTTGAGGACATATGTTTATTCATCTTTTATTTCTATTGTTAGCTCTTTTCTGCTTACTCCAAACTCAACTATTACTACTTATTCTTCTCATTTTATTTTCTCCTTTTCGTGCAACATAGAACATCCTTTATCTTCTACCAAAATGACACTTTACTCTTATTCTTCTCTTTTTTAATGTCTTTTTCAATAATTTCCTACTTCTTATCATTTCTTTGCTTAGGAGCCTCTACTACTGCAATATCCTTGTTATCTTTATTCTTCTACCTTTTCACAGGGCTTTTCTTTTCTTATAAATTCACATCATTTTCATCTAAAATAACCACATCACTCTCTTCTATTTCATTATTTTTATTATTTTCATCCATAAAATCACTATGATTTATGTTTCTATCCAACTAATTTCTATCAGCATATCGATTTTTCATCCCTTTTTTCTCTTGTTTCTGTTTGCTCAATGGATTTCTCTCAGAATTTTTCTCCATTTCCTTTTCTTCTTCTGAGGATATCCTTATCCCTTTTTTATTCTTTTTTTTCAATTATTTTTATTTTTTTCTCTGAATCTCTAAATCATTATTCGCTCCATCTTGCTCTTCATCATCTTCTACCACATAATCATCCTCATCCAGTAAACTATCTTTGACAACATTGCCATAATTTTGTTGCTCTTCCTCCTCATTATCACTGCTATTTTCTTCTCCGTGATCCTTCCTGTTCCCTGAATTCTTATGTTTTTACTAATTCTTTAACTTTTTCTTCTTTTCTTCCTCTTATCCTCTTCCTAGATCATCTCCATATTATTTTGCATATTCCACATCAAAATCATCATTAATATTCAACTCCTCACTGTTTATACTCTATCCATCTTCTTCACCATCACTATCATCTCTTTAATTATTCTAAAACCCTTGATTCTTTTTCCCAACTCCTTAACGTAATTTGGAATTTTCATCAAAATTATTTTCTTTTGTTTTCCCATCAGCTCCACCAGCCTAACCATTTTCCTCATTCGATTCCTCTTAAACCTACCAGTCCTTCGTATCAAATAGCACTGAACGATTACTTAATTTAGAGTTCAGACGGAAATCATTTATGTCAAATTTCGTTGCCCATACTTTCATCACTTTACTTCCACTTTCCTTCATGTAGAAGTGGTATACCACGTTCTCTAAGATGATCTCACCTTTAGAAAAAAGTAAATAAATCAAACAAATCACATAAAATTATTCATAAGATTATTTATTGTCCCTTACTTAAACTAGCTGGATTCATAATGAGAAATGGATTCTTGTAAGTCGATTACGAAAACATCTATAGATTTTAGTTTTTCCCTTTTTGATCCTACAACTACTAACTTTTTTTGATTTACTAAAGAAACAGTTCATATTCAGGTGTTGAAATGTATTCAGATGCGTTAACCGGTTTTGGTTATTGCTCAGCATCTGAGTCCTTGAAATTTTGCTTTTTGGATGGATCATTGTTGTTTTTTGAAAGGTAAGCCTTGGGTGTCTTATTAGTTGGTGATCCAGGCCAAGATCTCCTGTAAATTGAAGTATCCATCACTAAGAGCTTGATGTCTAGTAGATCATTGTCGATAAAATTATCATTAGGAACATAGCAGAATTCGCGTTTCAGATAATCCTCTAGTTCACTGCGCTCTCCTTGGTAAACTCGCATGACTAGACGCTACACTGCGATATCCAGAAATTACCAGATCTAAATATTCAAAAAAGAATATTAAAATAGGGGAATTCAAGGAGAAAAAAGTTTTTTTTTTCATTTGCAAGTTCATTGTAATTTACTTCTTCATTGAAGATCTCTTCAACTTAATCTAAGAAAACAGTTCTGGGTGCTTCACCAAGATTTTCCTAGAAAAGCTTGTTAAGGATTTAGTAATCTTTGTCATATGTGAATAGGTTTAGCAGAGGAATATTCACGGCAACTTTTAGCAAAAAAGAAGGGAAAATAAATGGTAAAAAAAAAAGTCACTCAAATATTAAGATTACTTCTCATTGGAGGTAGTTTATTCGATGAAATGTTAGTAAATCTCTAAAAATCAGGATCATCGAAGATAATCTTCACTTCCACTGAAGGAACCTCAGGAGGTGCAGATATAAACAGATCCTGTTGGGGTAAAAATGAATTTGTTAAATGTAACAATTCTCAAAAATTATTTGTTCCTTTAACTTACTCGATTTAGACACTGCTCAGATGAGAAAGCTTGTAAATCCCACATTAATATTCTTTATATTTCAATGACAGCCTGCTAATTCAGTTAATCTTGTTATTCTTCCTCTTAGTAATGCTTTTATTCAGAAGGAGTATCCCCAACGTTCTCTGCGTCGTTTGGTGGTTTGCTTTCAGATGTAAACAAAGATTAGACTTTCTTCATCTGCTGTATCTACTATCTAAATGGTATCTACTGATCGTCATCTTCAATGCTTTCAACTTCTGGATCAAGTAGACTCAGTTTGTCACCATTTTCCCCTTTGAGTTCCTTTTCAACTACCTCCGAAATCACATCGAAAAATTCACTAGAATTGTTTAAAATTCTGCCTTCATTTTTCAATAACTACCCTGATTCCGTTTAAAATTAAGGTTTATTCATATTCGTCGTCTATTCCACTAATTCTTCCAAAGAGTTCAATCTACCGTCGTCTTTAATATGTGAATTAATTTATCCATTCCAACTACCAATCCCACCCATATTTTTCAAACCACTCTAAGAATTATCAATATTTGGGCTCATCAGATTATTCTCGTAGAAAGGATTAATATTTGTCAAATTCTAGCCAACTTCAAATCCATTATGTGTACTTTCGTTGTGATGTTATTTAGCTGTGTGGAAATCTAACAGGGAGTTATTTGAACCGCATTCTTAGAAGGATTGTATGTCTCCATCTTATTTATTCAATGGAAACACATGGTCATGGTGGTTTAGAGTATTATCATGATGATCTCCCCAGGTATTGTTGTTGAGTTGAAAATCATTATTTGTATGAATATTATTGTTATGATTCCCAAACTATTCTTGTTCTATTCCTTGCTCGTTTTCGAAGGAATGCAATCCTGTGTGAATTAGCCCTGATTTCTCGTATTCCATTCCCCATTTTCCAGTGAACCAATAACCCATTTTGGAAAACTTCAAGAACACGCCATCCTTCTCAGAAAGGGAATTCCTGTAAGCCGCTACTAGTGAGTCAAGTACTACAATTTCGATCTTTGTATCCGATTGTTCTACAGTTGAATTAGTTTCTTTCTCGCTGTTATCCCAGTAAGCTGGATGAAACCTCTATTCCGTTGCATATAAATCGAACTTTTCAGCAATCAATCTTCTAGAGTATTCTTGAAGAAAGCGAGAATCATACTGATTAACTCGACTTTTTAACGATTCCAATAAGATCTTCCTGATGTACACCTGTACTTCTGTAGTGTTACGCTTTAAGAATGTTATTTTAGCGTCTTTCAAGCGCATCCCTGAGGAAAAGAAGAACAAAATAATTTTGAAAATTTGAACCTTTTCACTTTCTTAAGTAATAAAACTAGGTGAAATCCATTCATAATTATCTCTCTACTTACCAATGTAGGTCGAAAAGTTGCTAATTAACGATAGTTCCTTGGAATGAAACGATTTCATCTCAACTGACAACTCATTCAGCTTCCCATCCTTACTGCCTAATGTTCTTAATAATTTACAAAAGAAAAATAAAAACACCCAAATAGAAATCCATTTCGAAATCATCTTATTTGTTTATTGAATTACTGTGTGTGTAACCCAGTTTTCTCACTAATATCGTAAAGTGAGATGTCAGAAGTCTTGACAGTTAGATTTGAGAAAGCAGTGCGGACCTAACAAATTCAAAACATTGCTTTAGTATCCACTAATAAAAGATATCAATCTTTTTTCCTTTTTGTTACATGCTAAGTGAGCTTGAGATCGGAGAGGAAAAGCAAAAATGCAGGTTCTAGAGTTGAAATATTTAATTTCTTGTTAGGAACATTGTGTAGCATATTAACACTGAGAGAAGGGCACTCTAGAATCATTTCAGAAATCACTTTGCTATTAACTTCCACGACTAACCCACTAGACACACCAGAGCCTTTATCTTATTACTTCATCGATCCTGACATGCTCATAAGATCCTTTTCCTCTTCAATATATGGAGAAAAACCTAGAAGAAAAGAAAAAGCCAAAAATGTTTCAAAATATCAAACAAAAAAAGAATTTAGGCAAATCTTCCACAATCATAACTTTCCTTTGTTTACCTTTGCTTTGCATATATTCCTTGAAATCATCGATTCTCTATGCAACATATATCCCTGAAGCATCAAATATATTCTTAATTTACGCAATACAAGCTGGATCTAGAGTAATCACAGGATGCAACAAATTCACAGCTATTTTCTATGGAATGATTTCATGGTAAGTGTTCTCCTGAGCAACGAAGAACTCACTATCATAAGTATAAGTGACTATCCTTACATCTAGCTTATCAGCTGCCTAATTTCCATCGTTCTCACTTTTTTCCTAGAAGAAATTATCAGAACTTTACGATTAATCCCCTGATGCTGCATCTCGAAAGAAGCTGTGTTTTGGGGTAGAAAAATTTGTAGTTTCATTTTTTTAAGCGCTGTTGAATTAAAAGAACTATTGGTTTTTAGCGGATGCGTTAAAGGAAGCTTTGCTTTGATGGGATTCTTAGAAATTCAAGATTAAAAATTGTTTCTTGGAATCATTTCCAAAGCACTCAGAACAAACATGAAATGAGCTATTCTTAGGATTATTATTATTAACATTAGGTTACTATTATTCATATTTAGATTACTTAATTATGTCATTTTGTGCTAAACTGTCTGCGATATTCAAGACTAAGTATTCCTCTTCAAAATGCATGAGATTCTTTAAGAGAAGCTTATTTGTTTCCTTCTAAATCTCTGAACCAGATCTTTCTCTTCTGTTTGAGATATCATTCGCAGTTGTGTGGGTTAGCGAATCAGCTGGATGTATATTTTAATCGTTTTCTTTAGCATACTTTTCTTAATTCTAGGTTTTCTTCTAATACAGCTGATTTTTATCTTAGTTAAGCTCGTTTAGGAAGAGTTAAAGATCAAGGTCAGACTCTTATTCATTAAATTCCTTGTTATCTTAACCTTTTTTCTTCTTATTCTTACTCAATATTTACTAGTTTGCCCCAGATTTTCCGTAGAATTTTTCAGCAGCTTCATGGTCAATAATCTACATTGATTGAAAATGACTGACATCTTAATTTAACGGGCATTCATCTCTCATCACAACCTAATAATCTGACATAGCAAGGGCATGAACAGAGTGATCCTTGAGCACTTTCAGCAAATCATAATTGCAGCAGTTCTTGTTTTATATCAAAAACGTCCCAATTGCTACATCTTGTTCTTGGGAGAAATACCTCGATTTTGTGACTAGCTTGATGTCGATTGCAGAAATAGATACAATATCATTGGAATGTATCAGCCGTCCTTCGTACTTTCTGACAACTTCCTTGGCACATAAAATGAGATTCACTTAAATCCCTTCAATCGCGACACTCATCTCGAAAAACACATGTTTCTTCAAGAATTCAATAATCCTCTCTTCATAGCGAATATTACGATCAATGTGGGTTCTTTTACGGTTGTTGTTGTTATTAGTGACTCTTGAGAGATTGCCTTGTTAGCCACCTTCAACTTGAAAGCAAAGAACATAGTTATTAAAAAAAAATTCCCTCAAAAAATAATGAAAATACTCCAATATTTTTACCTGCTTCTTGGTTTGTATTCTATCTTCCAAACCCTGCAGTAAGTTATGACATAGACGAAGAAGGAACTATCCCTATCATGCTGTTATTATTACTTATATTCTTTGGGTAATCCTGGTTACCATTACCGTTGTTTTAGTTATTATTTAAGTTTAAAAACTGATTTTAATTACTGATATTTTCATTCTAGTCTTCATGGATTTCTTAATCTTAAAGTGCGTGTAGCAGATTGTATCCTTTCAGTGACCATACTTCAGCAAGGTATAATATGCACTGTAGTTGAGGAACGGATATATTTATTAAAAAAAATGGAAGATTTACTAGAAGTCTCTGAGTCATGGGTGTAACAGTCTTCCTGAAACTAATCTCTTTGCCAGAATCTTTAGACTTGGAGATATTTACAACATTTCCAACTTTAAATGAAATATGTTCCATCTCCATCCTGACTGAAATAGGTAAAGTTTCCAGGATTGTCTGGACTTCTTCCCCTTCTTGTTTTTTCCCAAAATCATTTGAGGTTTCACTATCTTCAACTTTGTTCACGCGTCTAAACAAAAATAAAGAGTTTTTAAGAACTTTTAAAAGAAAATTGTTTATTTTTTTACTTGAGATTGTAGAGGAACACATTCTACTTGTCTTCCCAATCGAAGGTCCTAGAAACCAAGATCTTGAAGCAGTGGACTGTGACAAGCAGCGGCTCGAGGATATCACCTTCTGTTTTGAATTCTTCTCTTTACTTGCTGAGTTTCGTATTCTCTTCCAGGAGACTTTCATGCTCTCTTTTGAAGAATTTGCAGTTTTTCAGCTGTACCACGAGCATCTTCTCAGGCATTTGATAGTTTAGTGGTAAGTAAATATTGATCTTGCTGACATCGATTGCCATGTTTGTGAAGGTATTGACTTTATCTTTTTGTTGAAGGAATTTAGTGAAATATTCCTGTTGTTTTTCGAAATTGTAATCTCCTGTTTTCTTACTGTCTCCAGAGGGATTGTTTGATTCTTAGTTGGAGTTACGTTTAGTTTTGTCAGATGAGGGCTTGTCAGGGTCAAAGAACAATACTTGCATCAAGATACCTTATTTTGAAGGGGAAAAGTAGAAAAGTTGAAAAATGGAAATCATAAATAAGCAAAATAACTTTAATTGAGGGAGATTAATTGTTGTTCTCTTACTGCATCTTTCTATGAACGGTTTGCAGAGTGTGGTGAGAACAGATGGTACATTAACATCAATATTGATATGAGTTATTTTGTCTTCAGTAGAATTTTTCAACGCAACTTTAGACATCTTCACGATCTCTGTTTTCATCATGAACTGAAATCCATATTCCAAATCAAGAACTCTATTATACAGGGTGTTTTGTGCGAACATATCAGTACACGATATACGCTTAACATCAACTTAAATCTACCCCACAAAGGCATCTTACTTGTTGTAGATCACTAACACTTTCTCAACTTGGAAACTCAATAAGATTTTTCTTTTCTTACAAATATTCTATTGGTCCCATTTCCATGCTCCTTAAGTTTCGTTGGGGCTCACTTCTTCCTCTAAATTTACACTTTCTTATCCTGAAAATTCCTTTTGATTGTTTTAATGTATACCCTTCTTGCTTAATTCCTGCATAAAGTTCTTCTTAATATGCTACAAAACCTAAAATAATAAAAAATCAACAACAACAACATCAATACTTTATCTATTTTTCAGATAAAAATTAGCAGGTTCTTTTGATTAAGAGGAAGATTGGTTTTCGTTGTACTTGCTATTAAAGTCTTGGCTTATTTTAAAGTGATTCCTTGAAGAGTCCAGCTTGATGATGAAGATTCTTCACATCACTGAGCATTTAATTTTCTTCAATAAGAATCTGAAAATGACCTATATTAACTTCTGCTATCACTGGAAGTGTAGTTTTCTTATTTTTTCCATCATTTCCTTTGTTACCTTCAGCAGTAATACTGTTTCTATTCTTATTTTCATTATTTTAGTCGTTTCTTTCACTAATATTATCATTATCAGAAATCTCATTATTTTTATTATTCCCTTCTGAGTCTTCATTATTTTTCTCTTCTTCTCCTTTGTTACTTTTCTCAAAGGCATCGTCACTAACTTTGTAAAGGCTTAGGTTTGCTATTTTTGATCTATGGAAATTCGGAATGTAATTTGAAAACCATTTTTCAGCTTCATTTCTAGTCTGAAAAGCATCCGAATCCAACTAATCCTTGTACTCCACAATAGTATTGATAGCCATTTATCGAAGGAGTATCAATTAGCTGAGTGGAAATTCCAATTCAAATTTCTCAAAAAATGTCTGTTCGTTTTCCTTAAGTTTCACAATTAACTTTTTCTTCGTGTAGATCTTGCGATATTTTACAGCCTCTAAAAAGCCTAAGAATCCACGTTGCTTCACCTTCGTCCCAAGATTCTCAGCTTCTATGACTCTATCAACTAGAAATTAAATAATGAAAACCAGCTTTATTTTAAATATCTAGATTTTATGAAAATCTATCCTTTTTTACTAGCATATTTCCACCATTATCTAGCAGGATTGAGCGTTGAAATCCCTGCCTCCTCAGGAGGCAGAGAATCTACTGGTCTCAGAATCGGTCTTTTAGGATCATAGTTAGCAAGGTCTTTCAGAGATTTCAGTAAAAGTCTCATTTAATTTTGCTTCAGGAAAATTATGATATTTGGGAGATTAACATTCAATTCTAATTAGAAGGAACGCACAAAATCTACTTTAATCAGCACATCCACATTCAAATCCTTCACAATGTAATTCTCGTTCTCATCTTATTAACCTGATTACTTATTTTTCTTTGCTTACTTATCCTCAGCAGCAGCTGCTTTAATATTAGGATTTTTTGAGAAAAAGCCTAATTTCTTGTTCTTAATGTCAAAGAAGTTCTTTGCCTGAAAAAAAAAAAGCAAAAGTTTAAGAAATCCTTATTTTTCACCCAAACTCTTTTACTTCAAAGGTCGTATTAATAAAGCTATCGAAGAACTCAAAGTACACTGAGAGATTCTAGATAACTAGACTTTTCAGAATAGAATCAAAATTATTGTTTTTCTAGAATGCTTTATCAACAGATCCAATCTCCACCTTGTCTAAATTCAGCCCGATTTTTAACACTTCATATTTTGTCACCTAAGAAAAGAAAAACAAAGGAAACTGAGCAAAAATATGCTACCATTTGACTCCTTTTTACATGATAAATATAAATAATTTGAATGTCTGAGATAATAAGCTAGAAATTCTGGGAAATATTTTAAATCCAAGTCTAGTAGAAGTTGCTTTAAGATTTATCATTTTTAGAAGACTAACCAGATGATGATCCTTCTGTTTATGTTGTTTTGGATGCACTTTTTTTAGCCTATTCTTTTTAATATTTTTCAACAGATGACTCAAAAGACTCCAAAGCAGCCATCTTCATAGCATGCATCTTTCTTCGAACTTCTGCTTTTTCTTCTTCGGTTTGATCAAGTTTATTGCTGATTACTAGCCTCAACCCACTAATCTCGACTTTAATTGGCTTTTTAGGGTTTAAGAAAATACAAAAAATGAATTGTGATTCCAAGAGAATCTGAAAAAATACGAATATTCCAAACAGTATTTTGGCGTTTATTTTTTTAATTTTTAAGACCCTATCATTAATCTATTTTTGTAACTTAAAAGAATATCTTAATTATTCTTCCAGATCTGGAAGTTATATTTAGATTTACCCCATCCTGTTTGAAAATATTCCCAAGGAAGTTACTCCTGAAGATAAAACCGCTTAAAACAACTATTTGAAATTCTCTTAACATAACAGCTTGGTTCGGGAAAATAATATCTTTCTGTGAACACTTTCTTTATGTTTTCAATCTTGAATATGGATTGCTTAATGCTAAATGTTATTTATCTACTTTTTCCTTCATCTTAAAAATGATTTTTAATGCTATTTTCATTCTTTTACCTCTGTTTTTATGGCTTTCCAAGGGATTGTTATTTTCAGCTGTGAAACAAGGGAATCCACTACTTCTAGATTGAGGTTGTTCATCAAGAAAACTTCCCTTCTAAGTTCAAGATTCTTCAGTACAAACGAACCTTATTTAAACAAAAAAAATCAACCTCAATTATTTTGCTTTAAATGAATGCATTTTCTAGAATATTTATGATTTTTAGCTTGTTTAATCATACCATTCCAGAATCCTACATCAACTTGCTTGTCATCTAACTCTTTGAAATAAGGCCGCAGAAACTACAAATATCAATTTCAAAAGATAAAAAACTTCAAACTCATAAATCCTTATGCTTATGCAACTCAAGAAATAGAGAATCAAGTGATTTATTTATGATCTTACCTTGCTTAAAAGGACAGAACTAGCCCAGTTAAAAGGCGTGAAGTTAAACATTTTAAGCCACACCTATACTTGCTTCCTTCAATTTAATATCCTATTTATTGAATTTCTTACTGATTTGCTTAGATTGTTATGCTTTTTTTTCAATTTCCCTCACTTTGACAGGGTTCAAATACTAATCTCTCTTTTTCACAAGAATAATCGTTTTTTAACATTAACTCAATGGGGAGAGAGAAAGAGAGGTAGCTATCTTTTAAATAAGGTGATTTATTATTAGGTTGGCTTACGCGATTTCTTCATGTAATTAAAAAATTGTAAGTACGTTTCAAGGTATTTTAAAGCAAATCTTTGTCTTCTTTCTTTTTTTAATTCAAAAATATTTTGGATTCCGTTCTCTTTTTATCTCTCATTTTTGAGCAACCATAAAGCCTTCCCTAACAATCTTGACTACTCCATTGTTTTTTTAAAACTTCAGGACAAAAACCCTTCATACCCTTCAGCTCTCCTTTCAAATCAGCTATTATTTCCTTAATGAACTTACAAGTAAAAAAACTGTCTCTTATTATGGATTTTTCTCTCATTTAAAAGTTACTTAATTTAGAATGAATTCATTTAATCTGATTTTTATGGTAATAGCAAATCGATATTATCATTGATTTGATTGTATTTTTTGTCTTAATTAGGAAAAGTATATCATATTTATTCAAATAATTCAAAAAAAATAAAGAATTTTTTTATTTAAAATATTAATAAATAATTATGTTAAATTATCAAATCCCGTCCCTCTCCCTCCCCATCTAATCTCCT
>Ga0302271_10001125_pt1 | contig 26150 bp, 25 predicted proteins | sample III_Bog_N1_1_FD_198767 | JGI IMG/M metagenome (GOLD analysis project Ga0302271, IMG submission 198767) | Peat permafrost microbial communities from Stordalen Mire near Abisko, Sweden - III_Bog_N1_1 | ecosystem: Environmental > Terrestrial > Soil > Wetlands > Peat | place: Sweden: Abisko... | reverse complement strand
CAGCTGCCCGTGGGTGGTGCTTGCGGGGTGGATTACAAGGGATTTTGCATCGCCAATATTGGCCAAATGCGATAAAAGTTGAACATTCTCGATAAATTTAATTCCAGCCGGTTTCCCACCCTTAATTCCAAACCCGATAAGAGCACCCTGACCATTAGGTAGGTATTTTTGTGCAGATTTATAATTAGGGTTGGATTTAAGTCCAGGATAATTTACCCAGCTGACGCACTCGTGTTTTTCCAAGAATTCTGCCACTTTAAGGGCGTTTTTAGAATGCTCTTTCATTCTCAAAGGTAAGGTTTCTATACCCTGAATGATTAAGAACGAATTAAAAGGGCTTATGCAGGCTCCGGTGTCTCTCAGCAGTTGGCATCTAGCTTTTGCAATGTAAGCGGCTTGGCCGAAGGCTTCTGCATACACAAGTCCATTATAACTGGCATCAGGTTGAGAAAATTCAGGGAATTTCCCCGATTTTACCCAATCAAAGTTGCCTGAATCAACGATTATTCCGCCGATTGAGGTTCCATGTCCGCCCAAAAATTTCGTAGCTGAATGAACAACGATATCTGCTCCGAATTCAAAAGGACGCAACAGATATGGAGTGGGGATTGTGTTGTCAACAATTAAGGGAATGTTATTTGAGTGGGCAATTTTAGCCAGTTTTTCTATATCCAAAACCCCTAATTTAGGGTTTCCGACAGTTTCTGCAAAAATAAGTTTTGTTTTATTAGTTATTGCTTTTTCAAAACCTTCTACGTTCTCAGGGTCGACGAAAACAGTTTTTATTCCGAACCTTTCCATGGTGTGGGCAAAAAGGTTGTGAGTTCCGCCGTACAAGGCAGTTGATGATACTATTTCGTCGCCTGATTGTGCTATGTTTAAAACAGCATACATAATGGCCGCAGAACCTGAAGCGACTGCTAGTGCTCCTATTCCGCCTTCTAGTTGGGCAACTCTTTTTTCCAATACATCAGTGGTTGGGTTCATTATTCTTGTATAGATATTTCCGGCTGTTTTCAGTCCGAAAAGGTCTGATGCATGTTGGGTGTCATCAAAAAGATAGGAAGTGGTTTGATAAATGGGTAAAGCTCTTGAATGAGTTGTTGGATCAACTTCCTGACCGCCGTGTAGTGCTATCGTGTTGAATTTCATAATATTTACCTCTTTTATTCTTTGGTCTATTGTACTTAATAAAGTTATTTTTACAAGAGAAGGATAAATGGATATTATTCAAGGCGTTGACAGTAATAACCTTGACTTAAGTATAATAAAGGACTATAATTAATTATATTTTTATAATGAAAAGATTAAATATTTTATGAATAATAAGTTTAAATTAATTATAAATAAATTTTTTGCGTTTACTTTGGCTGAGGTTTTAGTCGTTATTGGAATAATTGGAGTGGTTGCAGCACTTACTATTCCGACTTTAATCCAAAATTCCCAAGAGAAAGCTCTTTTGACTGAATTTCAGGAAACTTATTCAATACTCCAACAGGTATACATACAAGTGGCACAAGATAATGGCACAGGTGATAAATGGACTGATACAACAGCAATGTACAATATGTTAAAACCATATTTTAAACTTATTAAAGAGTGTCCGGATGCAGATTGCGATGCTACGGCTAATTTTTATACATCATTATCAGGCGTTAATGGAGCCGGTGGAAGTTATAGATATCACTTTATGCTTGCAAACGGTGCAGTAATATTTATTGGGCCTGCTGATGGCACATGGCCTGCGGGTTTGCAAGTTGACATAAATGGTAAAAAAGGACCTAACAAAGTAGGATATGACTTTTTTGGACTTGATTTTAGCAAAAAAAATAATTTGCCATTTTTGAGCTGGCCTTTTTATACCTCAGATGGAAGCTCATTCGTTGAGGACGGTTCTGATACTTGTAATAAAACCTCCACGTTAACAGATTTTTGGAATGGTGGCGGTTGCTCATATTGGATAATTAGAAATGGGAACATGGATTATATGCACAGAAACATTTCTGATGCTGAATGGACTAAATAAAATATAGCAAAGTAGGGTGCTGTTATGCTTAAATTATGGCATTTTGACTTTTATCATTCGCACAAACGCACCAACATGGTTTTTTTACCTAATGACGGTGCGGAAATGCGTCAGATTAATTTTTAAATCAATACTCACGTAAATCCACACCCTACTTTTTAAACTTTCATGATGTTCCTCTTGTAAAAATCTTATTTTTGATGTAAATTTGTCTGCGTATGGTTTACATAATTAAGGAGAACTCAAATGGGTGAAAGAAAATTAGTTGGAACAGAAGAAATGTTCAAAAAAGCCTTAGAAGGCAAATATGCAATTGGTGCGTACAATGTTAATAACATGGAAATCATTCAAGGTATTGCAGAAGCTGCTGAAGAAACAAGATCACCAATCATTCTTCAAGTATCTTCAGGTGCTAGAAAATATGCTAACCAAACTTATTTACTTAAATTGGTTGAAGCTGTTTTAGAAACAACAACAATCCCTATCGCACTACACTTAGACCACGGTGCAGATTTTGAGATTTGTAAATCTTGTATCGACGGCGGGTTCTCATCTGTTATGATAGATGGTTCAAGATTTGATTTGGAAGGCAACATCGCAATTACCAAACAAGTTGTTGATTATGCTCACGCACGTGGAGTTTCTGTTGAAGCAGAACTTGGTAAATTAGCCGGTGTTGAAGATGACGTTAATGTTTCTGCAGCTGACGCTAAATATACAAACGTTGCAGAAGCTGTAAGATTTGTTAAAGAAACAGGTTGTGACTCACTTGCTATAGCCATTGGAACAAGCCACGGTGCGTACAAATTTGCAGGCGAAGCTAAATTAGACTTCAAAAGACTTGGTGAAATTAAAACAGCTTTGGCTGATGCTGGTTTTGGAGATTATCCAATCGTTCTTCACGGTTCATCTTCTGTACCTAAAGATTTAGTTGAAAAATGTAATAAATACGGCGGTAAATTACCAAATGCTCAAGGTGTTCCGGAAGAAATGTTGTCATTCGCATCTAAAAACGGTGTTGCAAAAATCAACATTGATACAGATTTGAGATTGGCAATGACTTCAACAATCAGAGAATTTTTCGTTGAAGAACCTTCTAAATTCGACCCAAGAGAATACATGGGGCCGGGTAGAACTGCTGTCAAAGAACTAGTTAAACATAAAATGCAAGTTTTAGGAACTGCAGGTAAAGCTGAGTAATTTTATTTAACAGCTCATATATAAAAAGGGCGGATTTTCAAAATTTGAAAATCCGCCCTTTTTATATATATAATCTCTAATTAACCAAATGTTGAAAATGAACGTTTGATATCTTCTTTTTCTTTTTTTCTTTGAGAGTCTTCTATAGTGCTTGAAGCGAGATAAGTTAATCTATTTTGTAAATTATCCATTTGCAATGTTTTTTCTGTTTGTTGAGTGGTGCTCAAATCTTTAAACGATCCGTCGCCCGCACCTCTAGCTAGGTTCATCATCGCATTATTGTTTTGCATTGTGCTAAAGGCTGCGTTATTAATGTTTCCTATTGAGCTTACGTACATATTTTAATCCTTGTCTTATAGTGTTATATATATAAAGTATATATCAATAATAAAATTTACTATTTTATTGTTAAATATTAATAAAGTTTAATATTTGAATTTCTTGAATATGTTTTGTTTTCCTGCTAAACTATGTAGATAGTTGTAGAATAAAGGAAAAAGGTGCGAGGGAAGTTATGTCAAAACGGGTTTTATTATGCATAATGGATGGTTGGGGAGTTAATTTGCACGTTGGGTCTGAAAAATACGACGCAACAAAGCTTGCTCACCCTGTAAATTTTTCAAAATTTAAAAAAGAAGAAAAATATACACAAATTCATGCCGATAGCGAATATGTTGGGCTTCCGCAAGGTCAGATGGGAAATTCTGAAGTGGGACACCTTAATTTAGGTGCCGGAAGAGTTGTATATCAGGAATTGACCAAGATAAATAAAAGTATTAGAGAAGGCGGATTTTTCAAAAATAAAGCGTTTCTGGATGCCATTAATTGGGTAAAAGAAAACGATTCATCACTTCATTTGATGGGGCTTGTGTCCGACGGCGGAGTCCATTCCTCTTTGGAACATTTGTTTGCATTGATTAAACTGGCTGCTGACAGCGGATTGAAAAAAGTTTATATCCACGCATTTTTAGACGGCCGTGATACTCCTCCTAGAAGTGCTTGCACTTATTTAGAGCTGGTAGAAGCGGAATTGAAAAAATATAATCTTCCCCCTGTAGCTTCTGTTATGGGAAGATATTGGGCAATGGATAGGGATAACCGTTGGGATAGAGTAGAGAAAGCTTATAATTGCTTGCTGTTTGGCGATGGTGAAAAGGCTTCTTCTTCAATTGAGGCGGTTGAAAATTCTTATTTAAAAGAGGATAACGACGAATTTGTCCAACCAACAGCTATAGGTGGAGATGAATCCAGAATTAAGGATAATGATGCGGCGATTTTCTTCAATTACCGTCCCGACAGAGCAAGAGAGATTACCAGAGCAATAAATTTTGTTGATTTTAACGGTTTTGAAAGAAAAGCCGTCAGAAAAAATCTTCACTTTGTAATGATGACTCAGTATGATGAGACTTTTCCATATCCGGTGGCGTTTGCACCAATCAAATTGGTCAACATTTTAGGGCAGGTCTTGGATGACCATGGAATAAAACAGCTTCGAACAGCCGAAACCGAAAAATATGCTCACGTTACGTTTTTCTTTAATGGTGGTGAGGAAGAACCGAATAAACTCGAAACAAGGGTTTTAGTGCCTTCTCCAAGGGTTGCGACTTACGATTTGCAACCTGAAATGAGTGCTTACAAGGTTTGTGATGAGGTTTTAAAAGCTATTGATAATCCGGAATACGGATTTATCCTTGTGAATTTTGCTAACCCTGATATGGTTGGACATACAGGAATTATAAAAGCTGCAATTAAGGCTTGTCAGGTAGTGGATGAATGCGTTGGTAAAATTGCCGAAAAAGCTAAAGAACACGGGGTAGTTATGCTCCTTACAGCTGATCACGGAAACGCTGAAACTATGGTTGACGAGGTTACAGGAAAAGCTTTTACAGCTCACACCACAAACGAGGTGCCTTTCTTTGTGATTAACGGCGACAAAAATATTGAGCTGAAAGACGATGGGGCTTTGTGCGATGTGGCACCGACAGTGTTACAATTATTGGATATCCAAAAGCCTAATGAAATGACCGGACATTCTTTGATAAAATAATTATTTATCAAAAAGACCACCTCGGTGGTCTTTTTTGAGTGTGCTTATTTGCTTGTAGCTTTTTCCGTATATTCAGTGATATTAATTTGTGTTCATAAAAATTAATATTGTTTAAAAGTTGTATTTCTGCTATAATTAATAGATTAAAGGGTTTGAATAGAATAGCATCGACATGGGGCGAAAAAATGGAAACGATTGTGGAAACAAAAATGAGACCTTTGGACATAGATTTATCACTCAAAAAAAATAACGTAGACGAGTTGTTTTTTAATTTGAGCGAAAACCCTGCAGGGTTTAAAAACAAAGATTTTCGTTATACATTAAGCTTGGTTTATCAAGAAATAGAAGATGGTTTTAAGGATGTATTTTTGAGTCCGAATTCTCCGGTTAGAAATACGAATTTTCATTTAATAAATGAAAAAGACGCCTTATCGTTTTTTGTTACTCCTACAAATAATTTTCAGTTTTATTTGAAATCAAAAGGTTCTTTGTTTAGATTTCGTTCAGAAACTATGAATAATCAGCAGGGTTTTGTAATGCCTTTAGATTTGATTTTAGATTATTTTGGTGGGTTTGGAGATGTTGTTGACCAAGAATCTTTGTCAGCCAGTTTTATTTACCTGAATAAATTAACTCAGTTTGTAATGAAATTGATTGAAAAATTATATTTTATTCCGACGGTGAAAACTAAAGGAACGATGTTTAGAATTGTTTATGAACCTATTATTTCAAACAATCAGCTGGCCAGGATTATAAACCAGTTTGAGGAAAATATTCCGAGTGATTTGTTTATTAATGGTGAGCCTCCAAAAGGATTTGTAAGTGATTTTATTAAAAATTATTTGAATTATGTTATTTATAAATTTTTGGGAATAAAGGCGTATAAATTTAAAAATATTAAATCAGGCCATTATCTGATAAAAGATTTGGAACAGAAGACGGTTTTAAAAGGAAACGATCTTTCAGAAAGTTTCTCAGAGTGGCTGGACGAGCTTTATCTCGGTAAATATGATGTTATTCCTTTCTTTGTTATTGAAAAGCAAGAGGGAGAGGTATTTGAGCTAAAAGTTCACATCAAAAATCGTAAAACTGACGAAAGTGTTTTGATTGACGATCTTTATATCAAGGATCAAGTTTTTGATGCAAATTCTTCTGATATTTCCAGAATAGTTGAAAAACAGCTGAATTATGCCATAAAGTATATGCCGGAGCTTGAAACTTTGTTTGAGGATGAAGCGAATTTGTCTTTAAAATTAAACTTGAATGAGGTCTACAAAATCATAACTCAGACTGCTTATTACCTTCAAAAAGCTCAGATAGAAGTAATCTTGCCGAAAGAACTGGTGAATATAGTAATTCCAAGAGCTTCAATTAACGCCAAAGTCAGAAATGACAGAGCTGGGGATTTATCAGATGTTTTCAATAATACTTCTTCGGGAAGTATCTCCTTGGAGGATATTTTGGACTTTTCTTATGAAATTGCAATCGGAGACGAAAAAATTTCTATGGAAGAATTCCAAAAATTGGTAGAACAGAATGAAGGGCTTATCAAATACAAAGAAAAATATGTTTTGGTTGATAAAGACGAAAGCAAAAAAATATTTGAACAAATTATTAAAGCAAATCATTCAAAACTTTCAAGACTCGAATTAATCCATGCCTCAATGTCTGGTCAATTGGAACAGTATGATTTTGATTATGATGAAGCATTTGCCAAAATTATTAAAGAATTCTCTCAGCCGTTGGAGGTCGAAACTCCAAAAGGTCTGAAAGGTGAATTAAGACCATATCAAAAAACAGGTTTAAAATGGCTCTGGACAAATATTGCAAAAGGTTTTGGATGCTGTATGGCAGATGATATGGGGCTTGGAAAAACAATTCAGGTTATAAGTCTTATTTTAAAAACTAAAGAAGATGGGAAATTAAAAAAACCGGTTCTTGTTGTTTGTCCGACTACTTTGATGGGTAATTGGATGAAAGAGTTGGCAATGTTTGCACCTAATTTGGATGCAACTATTTATCACGGTAGCGAAAGACAGTTGGATTTGAAACACGACATCATTTTGACAACTTATGCGATTATGAGAATAGATGTTGAGGAACTGAAAAAGCAACAATGGTCAATGCTTATTGTTGATGAGGCTCAGAACGTAAAAAATCCTGATACGGCACAAACCCTTGCGGTTAAATCGATTAAATCTGACATAAAAATAGCAATGACGGGTACTCCTGTTGAAAATAGGTTGACCGAATTGTGGAGTATTTTTGATTTTATTAATCGTGGATATTTGGGATCTCTGAAAGAGTTTCAAAAAAGTTATGCCATTCCTATTGAAAAATTTAAGGAAAATTCAAGAGCTTCTAAACTTAAGATGTCGGTTTCACCTTTTGTTTTGAGAAGACTTAAGACAGACAAAAATGTTATTACAGATTTGCCTGAAAAACTTGTACTCGACGACTACTGCTATTTATCAAAATCACAAGCGGTCTTGTATGAAAAAACTCTGTCTGAAATGATGGATAAGATAAGTGGATTTGTGGGAATTAATCGCCGAGGTAACATATTTAAACTAATCACGGCTTTAAAACAGATTTGCAACCACCCTCGCCAATTCTTGAAGGCAGGAGAAATGGGTAAAGAGCTTTCCGGAAAAATGGAAAAATGTGTTTCGTTGGTTCAAAGTATAATTGATAACGATGAAAAAACTCTTATTTTCACTCAATATAAAGAGATGGGTGATATATTATGCAAAGTCTTGAATGATGAATGTGGGATTGATCCTTTGTTCTTCCATGGTTCTTTGAGTATTCCTCAAAGGGAAAAACTTATAGATGATTTCCAAAATAATGATGCATCAAAAGTTATGATACTTTCTCTAAAAGCCGGTGGAACTGGTTTGAACCTGACAAGTGCGACGAATGTTATTCACTATGATTTGTGGTGGAATCCTGCTGTTGAAGACCAGGCGACAGATAGAACCTATAGAATCGGCCAAAATAAAAACGTTATGGTTCACAGATTGATTACGTTGGGAACTTTTGAAGAAAAAATCGACGAGATGCTCAAAAGTAAGAAAGAACTTGCAAATTTGGCAGTATATGAAGGTGAGAAAATTATCACAGAACTTTCCGACAGCGAGATTTATGAAATATTTACGCTTTCTGGTGGGAAGTAAAAAATAATTATTTTTTATTTATTCCCAGCCCAAAGATTGCAAAATCGAATTTGATGGGGTCATTTCGGTCGAATTTTTTTAAGTTTTCGGTTAATTCAACCACGGCTTTAAAATCGTTCGAACTTCTTTTGAGTAATCCCATTTCTCTTGAAAGCCTTGCAACGTGAACGTCAAGCGGAATTAAAAGTTCAGATGTCGGGATAAAATCCCATAAACCCAAATCAACAGAACCTTTTCTCACCATCCAACGCAAAAACATATTCATCCGCTTCATCGCCCCTTTGTTTTTTGGGCAAGGTATCAGGTGATAAAATCCGGCTTTGACTTCGTTTTGGACTCGGGCATAAAAATAATCAACTACAATCTGTAACATTATTGCAATTGAATTATTCTCCCTCGCCCCTTGCGGGAGAGGGTTGGGGTGAGGGGTAGAATATCCGTATTCAAATAGGGATTTCAGCCCTCCGTCAGTTGTATATAATCTTTTTAAAATAAGAAAAACTTCGATAATGTCTATGTCTTTGGCAAAACGATAGTTAAATCCAGTCAAGTCTTTTGGGTCAAAATTCAAAATGAAATTCAAGGGTTGGTTTTTCATTATTGAAAATAATTCATCAAGTTTTTTTATGAAAACTTTTCTGTTACCGTATGCAAAAAGAGAAGCCAAAAACCCCGCAATTTCAATGTCCTCAAGTTTTTTAAATCTATGAGGAAATTGAATCGGGTCATCTTTTATAAATTCCTCGATTTCATATTTTTTTGTTAGTTCTTCTAATTCAACTCGTGTAATCATGTTTTCCCTAAATTTTTATGTTGTCGGGCAGGTATGCCCGACCTACTTTACTTATCCCGTCGTTTTTTCCAAAATCTCTCAATCACATTATCGCACTCTTTTTCCAAAATCCCAGAATAAATTTTCAAGTTGGAATTAGTTCCCAATTTGCTTAGGTCAATTACCGAGCCAAAAGCTCCATATTGGCTGTCAGAGGAGCCGAAGTAGACCGTTTTGATTCTCGATTGAAGAATTGCCCAAGCACACATAGGACAAGGCTCAAGAGTCACATAAAGCTCGCAATCATCCAGTCTCCAATTATTTAAAATCCCAGAAGATTTTTTTATCACTAAAATCTCTGCGTGAGCAGTAACATCGTTGTTTTTTTCTTTTTCATTGTGGGATGTAGCTATGATTTCGCCATTTTTCACGATAAGTGCACCGACAGGAACGTCTTTGTCAGATTGATTTGCAAGCTCTATTGCTATTTTCATGAATTTGTTTTCAACCATGGCTATGGTGTTTCGCTTGGTTTAAACACAGGAAATTTAAGCTCCACGACAAACCCTTCCTCTTTGTTTGAGTAAAGTTGTATTTCTCCGTCCATTGCTTCTACCAGTCCTTTTACAATGAAAAGGCCAAGTCCTGTTCCACGAGTAGTACGGGTGGTTTTGTCATCAATTCTTGTGAATTTTTCAAATAATTGTTGTAGTTTGTCAGGTGGTATAGATTCACAGGCGTTTTTGATATAAATTTTGGCAATATCATCTTCAAGAAAACTTTCTATTAAGATTGAAGAACCTTCGGTTGAATATTTTACGGCGTTTTCAAGTAAATTCACAAAAACCTGTTCTAATCTGTCTTTATCTGCCATTACAAGAGGAAAATCTTCTGTAACGTTGTTTATAATAATTTTTTCTTCTTTTTTAACCAAAGCAATTGCGGAAATTATTGTTTTGTTAAGCCATGTTGGCTCAAGTTTTGTCCTGATTCTTTCCCCTTCAATATCAGGGATTACCAACAAATCTTCAACCATTCGGGAAAGCCTTTCAGATTGCTTTTTGATAGTTTTTAATGATTTTTGTTTTGTTTCTTCGTCAATTTCTATATCTTGTCTTAACAGTCTGGAAGTATAGCCCAGTATGCTTGTCAAAGGGGTTCTGAATTCGTGGCTTACCGTATCAATAAGGTTTGAGCGGAATTCGTTCAACTCTTTAAGTTCCATGTTTTTCTTTTTGAGCTGTAGGTAAGATTTGTGGATTTGATTTGCCATTCGGTTAAATTCAAATGCGAGAAAAATAATTTCATAAGGGGTGAAAACGTTTGTCAAAAGTCTTATTCTGCGTTGATAATTCCCTTTTGAAATCGCAATAATTCCCTTAAAAAGTTGTCTTATGTTTATGTAAAGGTAGTAGGTATAAAGTCCGACGACGAAAATTACAGTTAGGGCAGCCAACATCACAGACAAAACTATTTTGAAACGATTTTCGTTAATTGCTTTTTTGGTAACAGCTCGCGTGGTATTTACTATTATTGTTATATTAGGGCTGGTTTTTTTGTAATAAACAAGGGGCTGGTTTTTAATTCCGCCAAAAATTACCGGAATATCTGTCTTTAGTTTTTTGGGTAAGTGTTTAATTGTGGTTTGAAAATCTTTTTCTGTGTAGTTGTGAGCGGCTATCAGTGTTCCTTCCGAGGAGAGGACATAAATTTGTCTTTTGTCTTCTGATAGTGATTTAAAGAGTTTTTTCTTAATTAAATCTACATTATAAGTTGCCACTAAAAAGTTTTTGTTTTTTGTTATTGTGTAAATTGCAACAATGCCGTGGTCGTGGTTATATTCTCTGAGTGAATTAAATTCTTCTTTAGAGCTTATTAAGGTAAGGTTTTTGTATTCAGGAGTGTTTTTCAAAACATTTTTAATATATTTGTTTTTTGCATCTCTCCCATTAAGAGAATTCATCGCAAATTTTACTTGATTAAGTTCACTCAAAGAAGAGGCTAAAAATACATCAATTTCTTCAGAAACCATTTTTGAAATCAACACGGCAGAATCTCTCAGTTGTGAACGCATTGACTGTTGGTTGATATTGTTAATTACAAATCCGCTTATAGCCATTGGGATTAATACAGCACAAAGAAGAACAATTAAAATTTGTTCTGCAATTTTCAGACGTTTAAGTTTAAGAAATTTTCTCATTGTATACCTTTTTGTACACGGCTACCGCTCTTGCTCCTGTGGATTTTGTTTTACAAACTCTGGAGCCTGCCCTGAACTTGTTTCAGGGTCGCTATCGATTGATTTCGCAATCACAAAACAGAAAACGTGGTTTCCGTTTATGTGATTGCTTCACACACGGCTACCGCTCTCGAACGGTGTTAACTTGTATCCGACATTGGTTACTGTGTGCAAATATTTTGGATTTTTCCCGTCAGGTTCAATTTTGTTTCTCAATCCACCCACATGAACTCTTAACATTCTGACGTCTTCATTGCTGTCATATCCCCAAACTTCATCCAATAAAACAGCCAAAGTAACTGCATTGTTAAAATGTTGCATTAGGCAGTATAAAATTTCAAACTCGGTCGGAGTTAGCTTTACTTTTTTGTTTATAATAGTGCATTCGAGAATTTCAGGAAAAATTTCTATGTCACCGACTTTTAAAATTTCTTGAGATAGGGAAGTTTTATCCTCAATTTGATTTCTTTTCAAAAGCACTCTGATTCTCAATAGCACTTCTTGAATGTCGAAAGGTTTTACCAAATAATCATCTGCCCCGCAGTCAAACCCTTCGGTCTTGTCGTTAATGGTTCCTTTTGCGGTTAGCAAAAGGACGGGAATAGAAAGTTTGGCCTGTCTTATATTTTTGCAAACGTCAAAACCGTTCATTTTCGGCATCATAACATCAAGCAAAATCAGGTCATAGCTGTTATTGAGAGCTTTATTTAAGCCATCAAGTCCGTCTTTTGCAGTGTCTATATAATAGCCGCTTTGGCCGATGTCAAATTCTAGCAATTCCCTTATTTCAGTGTCGTCGTCGACGATTAGTATTCTTTTTTGAATTTTGTCCATAAAGATTCCCCGTTAATCCAGATTATAGGTGTTAGTTTATTTAACACAATTTTACACTAAATACGGAGATGGTTACAATAAATTATAAAGAATTATATCCAAAAAGTGAGAAGTGAAATGGCAAATGGTGAACAGTGGGCAGTAAGTTGTAAAAAAGTAGGGTGCGTCTCACGCACCATCATTTTATTCAACGCTTTTTGTTCGGTGCGTTTGGGCGATAAAACAAGCAAAACCTACTATTTAAAGCATTAACGCACCCTACTTTATTAATTAAAGACCGTAGACCGTAGGGTGGGCAAAATGCTTTGACTCGATGTTTTTATCTTTGTTTATTTTTTTTGCCCACGCGGAAATTGCTTGACGGCTCCGACATTTGAGCCAAACGATTTTTTCAAAATCCTTCAATTCAAATGTCGGTTGTTAGCAGGATGCGAAAATTATTGTATTTTCTTTCTTTACTTTTCTGAAGAAAAGTAAAACAAAAGACTTTATAACTGGGCTTTTTGTTGGTTTAGGTAGATTTTATTGTTTAAAGTTTTTGGATGAATTTCTCTGCTTCGGCTTTCGGTGACGCCGCATTAATTATCGACCGCACAACCGCAATCCTTTTTAATCCAGCATCAAAAACTTCCTGACAATTTTCAATATCAATTCCGCCTATCGCAAAAGCTGGTATTTCAATGTTTTCCGCTGCCCATTTTACATATTCTAATCCTACAGCCGCCCTGCCCAGTTTTGTTGGGGTTTCAAAAACAGGCCCAACTCCAATATAATCAGCCCCGTCTTCCACTGCCTTAAGTGCTTGCTCAATTGCATGCGTGGACACTCCGACTATGGCGTTTGGCCCCAAAATCTCTCTTGCCGAATAAATATCCAGGTCGTCTTGACCCAAATGAACTCCGTCAGCCTCCAAAATCAAAGCAATATCAATCCTGTCATTGACAATAAAAGTCGTATCATATTGCAAACAAAGCTGTTTTATTTTTTTGCCAATTTTGATAATTTTGCATGCGGACATATTCTTTTCTCTTAACTGCAAAATGTCCACACCACCCTCAAGAGCCGAAGCTATCGCGTCCAAAAACTCATCGTCAGACTCAAATTTGTCTGAATTTGTAACCAAATACAATTTTTTCTCCGCCAATTTAATCTGATTATATTTTTCTTTTAATTTATCCCACATTATTTTCTCCAAAGTGTATGAACTGTATCTCAGTTTTTCAAAAATTTGAACTGTTTCCGGTTTTTGACCTGAGTATTCAGCCAAAGTTCTCAAAGCTTGTTGAAGTCTTTTAATATTTGCCTTGAAAATATTTTCAATATTGATTCTTTCGGTTGAATTTTTTATATCTACTCCAATATCACCTTCTGTATCCCTTGCTTCAAGATATTTTTGGTAATTTTCGTCTTGCACAGAGTTTAATTTGTGGCGAATATTTTTTAATTTTTCACACAATTCTTTATCGTCAAGCAAAAATCTTGCGATTTCTTCCAATACCCTTGTAGCCTCTGTAGCTCTATTCAAGTTAGCATCTATTATTCTCTTCAATATGATTTGTCCTTTATATATATCCCCTAAGTGATTATATAACAAAGAGCGAGCAAATTTACATAAATATTAATTAAGATTTCAAGAGGAGATTATTAGATGCAAATGAAACTCGTTTACAAAAAAATGCCGCTTGAAGAATTGGTCATTCTTTCGCAAAAAAGTGACTATAAGGCATTGGAAGAGCTAATAAAACGTGAGCAAAAAAATGTGTTTGCTACTTTTGCATACCTCAGTAAAAAACGCGAAAACGTCGCTGATTTAACCCAAGAAGCCCTGATGCGTATGGCTCGTGGACTTGCGAATTTGAAAAACCCCAAAACATTTAAAAGTTGGCTAAATCAAATTGTGACTAACCTTTTTTACGACGAACTAAGAAAATCAACTCGAAAACCCGTAATTCTTTCAACGGATGATGATCAGGGTGAAAAAACTTATCATACCCAAATTCCCGATTATAGGCATAAGCCAATGGAAAAAGCAATGTCGGTGGAGCTTGATAAATTAATAAAAGATGAAATCTTAAGTTTGCCCGAACATTTCAGAATCGCAATTATACTCAGGGAGCTACAAGGGTTAACCTATGAAGAGATAGCTGCTGCAACCCAAACAAACGTAGGAACGGTAAAATCTCGTATTGCAAGGGCTAGATACAAATTACAGGACGGCCTAAAACACTATGTGTGAAACAATTAAGGAGAAAATATATTATGACTGTAAATCTAACATGCAACCAAGTAGGTGCACTATTATCTTTTTATTTGGATGATAGATTAAACGAACAATTAAAACAGTTTGTGAAAGCTCATCTAGACGTCTGTCCTGCTTGTCGTGCAAAATTTGAGGCATTGAAGAGCATGGTTTCTAACTTAAAAGAAGTGCACGAAAAAATATCAGAAATCAAACAGGAAGAAGAATTTTCATCGGCTTCCCCACAATATAATGAGTTTAAAACGAATTTATCTGCATATATTGATAATGAATTGACAGACGAAGAAAATATAAAAATAAAAAAATACGTAATCTCAAATCCTAAAGCAAGAAAAGAATTAGAAAGCATGTATAACTTAAAAAAGAGCCTACATAACTCTTTTGAAAAAGCAAAACATGAAGCAAAAGAGGATTACTCCAGATATATATTAAAAAGAATTGATATACAAGAAGAAGTCTATGGCCCTGATTCTTTTGCGAAAGTAGTTGCCATATTTGCATTCGTTTTTGCAATATTCACAATAGGAGCCTTGGTAATCTTTTGGATGTGAACACTAGTATTGCTAAGAAAAATATAAAATCATTTTACTACGTCAATTACCCCATATTCATTTAATAACGTAATAACCTCTGTTTTTACGACATCTTTTAATTCATCGCTAATTTGAGTAGGTTTTTCCGTTATAAACATATCGCCTTTGCCTAATATAAGCCAGTCTAAACTTATTCCATACACTTCATTTAACTTTAAATAATTTTTAACTTCAAAATTGCCACCGTCAGATAACACTTTGTTTACAGAAGATTTTGACACGCCAATACTATCGGCTAGTGCTTGTTGGCTAAAGCCTTTTAATTTTCTAAGTTTTTCTAGGCGTTCGCCTTGAGTTGACATTTGGTTTTGTTTCCTTTGTGTTGATGACGAGTTTTGAATCATTACTATAACCTTGGTAGTAATTTGTAAATATTTGTAAACAAATAGGTTGTATCTGTTCTTATTGTATTTACTTTTGTTCTTTTTAAGTGTATATTTGTATATGTAATCATGAAATTAAAATCAAGCATAGGTTATCATACTGTGCTTGAAAGTTCAACATATTGCAAAGACGTAACAATATCAAGTTTTAATAGAAAATATTATATTCAATGTTGGTGGGGTAGTGACCCCACCCTACTTTTCAGCTTGTAGTAGGTTGGGTTTACCAACCCAACAACAACATGAAATTAATTAACAAATTGGAAAAAAATGGACAAAGAAGAAAAAATAAATAAACTTGAAGAAATTATTTTAGATGTTGATTTAAAACTAAATGTCCTCCGCAGTGCCGTACGAGACCCCGTTGAAGGGACTTTAGAAATGTGTGCGGTAAGCTACTGCGTTGATGATATTTATAATACACTACAAAAAGTTAGAAAGATTTTTTAATTTTCAATCGGTGTAAATTAATGATTTAGTACTCCAAAAATTAGGCTAAAAGCACGCAAATACCCTCGCCCCTTGAGGGAGAGGGCTGTTTTCGGCTTGAGCAGTAGTCTGCGAAAGCCGAAAAACAGGGTGAGGGGTCCAAAATATCTACGCTGGTTGCGTTACCCCTCACCCGACTTTCTAATACTCGCGGTCTTCCGCTCGCATTGAAAGTCGCCCTCTCCCTCAAGGGGTGAGGGTAAAAGGGGCATTATCAGCTTGTTTTAGGGAATTGAAGTCTACAGACCAACTATTCATGCATATAGGAGACTCAATGAATATGTTGTTTTACTCACATAGAGGTAGCTACAGGGCTAAATAACAGTGCTAAATCTTTAATGTAAATACATTAAAGTACCATTTCTTCAAAATTCACAGTATCATTGTAGCTAAACATGTGGATGAAGGTGTACAGTGCTTCGGCTGAAAATCTTTTTGTTCCGGTACTCAGCATGACTCTTAATGCTTCTTTTGTGTTTTTAACTTTATAGGACGTTCTATTAAACGTAAGGTCATCAAAATAGCTGGAAACACTAACAATTCTGCTCTCTGTGTTGATACGCTCACCAGATTTTCCGTTTGGATAGCCCGAACCGTCGTTGTGTTCATGGTGATCTAGTGCAACTTTTGCGATGTTTTCAGGCAAATTCATTTCGATTTTAATTATTTTATAACCAATTTTAGTATGATCCTGAATCAGTTTTTGTTGCTGATAGGTCAGATTAGATTTTTTTAGAAGCTCATGAGGAAGTCTCGTTTTTCCAATATCGTGAAGCAATCCTGCCAGAACAACGTCAAATATAATATTTTCACTCAAGCCCATTTTTTTTGCCATTGCACCGCTCAAAATAGCAGTATTTAGTGAATGGCATTTATCGTACTCACCTAAAAGTTTTATTTGTGAACAAAATAAAGCGTCATCTGAATCATAAATGATATCTTGAACAATTTTATCCCTGACGTTTGCAAACATTCCGACCATGTCAACCGGAGGCATGTCAACCATCATTTCAAGAATTTTATTGTAAAAGGCCTTTATTTTAATTTGGGTCTGAGGTTCGATTTTGGACTTTTTATTGATTGGACCCTTATAGCTTAAAATATCAATATCGTCTACTGATAACTTATCTTTTATTGTCTTGGCAGGATTCATATCAAAAGTTTCAATTACAATTTTAGTGGGCTTTTCAGACTGTAATTCCAGCATTTTATTTTGTTGCGGCGGCTGAGACATTGAAGAAAGAGTTTGTTTTGGTTCCAGGGGTGGCGGCGGAGGCAAAGGCTTTTCAACTTTAGGTTCTTCGACATCACCGTCTCTATAAAGTATATTCATATGTCTTAACTGCAAAAGCTTGCCGGGAGTAAGCACTTCACCTGCAGTAAAAAGTTTTTCACCAAATTCAGAATAAATGTTGAATGGTAAAATTTTATAGTTTATTATTTCTTCTGTGGAAACTACTTTCATATTACTCTTTATTATAGCAGTTATTAAGGACAAAACACTATACGTTTAGATGAATTTTTAATTTTTTAACTGTTTTTCATCTTCTTTTATGAAAGAACAAACCTCTTCAAGCCGTTTATCTTCCATAATTTTAAGCAAATCTTCAATTGATTTCAGTTTTTTCAATTCAAATCCAATTTCCGCAAATAGAACACAATCATTGCACAATCTGGAATCGCCGTACTGAATTGAGCCTGCAAGGCCTTTTTCTTGACCGCAACAATCACAATCGAAAAAATCATTTTCGATGTTTGGATTTTCTTCTATATCATCAATTCGCATTTGTTCAACGACCTGTTGCATTTCTTCGACAACTTTTTTTTCGTCTTTCATAATAAGCCCTCTTTTTTTTGAGAAAAGTGAAAAGTGAAATGCGAAAGGAAAACCATTCACCGATACAACTATTCAACCTTTCAAATAACAAGTTCCTTCATCTCTTTAACAGCTAGCTCAAGGCCAACGGAAATAGCTCTTGAAATAATGCTGTGACCGATGTTAAGTTCAACCAAATTAGGTATTTCTTTCATTCTGTGAACATTTTTGTAATTAAGCCCGTGTCCCGCATTTACTTTTAATCCTAAGGATTGAGCAAAAGCAGCGGCTTTTTTGAGTTTTTCAAATTCAATTTGTTCTGTTTGTGTTCCAAAAGCTTCTGCAAAAGCCCCTGTGTGCAATTCGATAAATTCAGCCCCTGAATCGTATGAGGCCTGAACTTGTTTGATATCAGGATCGATAAACAAACTTACAGCGATGCCTGCTGTTCTCAAAGGAGATATAAATTTGACTGCTCTATCAAGCTGTGAAGCCACATCCAATCCGCCTTCTGTTGTGAGCTCTTGGCGTTTTTCAGGAACGATACAGCAAGCATCGGGAAGAAGAGAAAGTGCAATTTGTTTCATTTCATCAGTCATCGCCATTTCCAAATTTAACCTGGTCATTCTCGTTTTTAAAATTTTTTTCAAAAGAAGGATGTCTGCATCTTTAATGTGTCTTCTGTCTTCTCTCAAATGGGCAGTAATTCCGTCCACTCCGACTTTTTGACAAATCATCGCACATTCGGACAAATTAGGTTCATTCCCACCTCGAGCGTTTCTCAAAGTCGCAACATGGTCTATGTTTACCCCTAATAGCATTTTAAATCCTTCCATTTCTGACACAGACAGTATACTGTAAAAACTTGGTATTATCAAGAGGATGCCGAAAAATTCTGGTTTTTCGGCATCTTCCAACCTATCCTTTTGAAAATAATTTCATGAATTTTTCAATCAGCCCTTCGTCTTCTTGCATTTCGGTTGATTCAAGTTTTTTTATTTTTAGTTTTATTTGTTCGGCTTCATCATTAATAGGTGAAAGCAAGACAAATTTGTTATAAAACTTGAGTGCTTTTTCTTTATTTTTTAACTTCTCGTATGTCTTGGCCAAATTTTTAATTACGATAGTATTTTTAGTATCAAGGCTGTACAATTTTTCTAAGAAATCGGCCTCGGCTCTGTAATCTCCGATACTTTCTTTGAAGTCGGCCAATCCTTGGAGTGCTTTTTTGTTTAGAGGGTCAAGTTCGACCAATTTTTCATAAAATTCGGCGGCATGGTTTTTGTCGCCTAACTCTTCAAGCAATTCAGCTATATTTCTGACCAAAGCCGCGTCATTCGATTTTATTTGATGAGCAGACAAATACTCATTCAACGCCACATCCTTTTCTTTTCTGGTTAAATTGTATTTTGCCCAATTTATGTGTGCATCAAAACCGTTTCCTTTTTCTTCAAAAATCAACGCTCTCATCTGGTAAGTCAAAGGAGAATTCTGTTCAAGCTTGTCGAATTCTTCAACGCAATTGAGACTCTTGTCAAACTCTTTTTCGTTAAAATAATACTGTGCCAAAAGTGAATGATAATGGGCAGTTTTTTGGGTTGCCACATCAGCTTTTTGTAATATTTCAAAGGCTTCTTTGTTTTTTTCTTCTTCCAAAAGACTTTTTACTTTAACAAGGTCATTTTCTGTTACACTAAGTGCTTTTTGTGGTTCATTGTTTTTCAAATACAGTTGAGCCAAATTTTCTTTCACTTCAGCGGTGTCAAACTCATTTGCAAGTGCTCTTTCCAATATTTCAATTGCACTTGTCAGTGCACCTTCGGTAAAATAAATATTCGCCAATTTTAAATAAATAATCTCGTTTGCACTTTGTGTATCCAAAATTCTCAAATATTCATCAATTGCCTGGTTTGATTTGCCGGTTTGTTCGTATAAATTAGCCAAAACAAATCTTACAGAAGTCATTTCTTGTGAAGTTTGGGCTTTATCTAAAGCTTTTTTAAAATCATTTATCGCATGGCTTAATTCTTTTTGCATAACATGCAAATTTCCTCTTGAAATATAATATTTGTATCTGTCTGTGTGAACGTAAAGATCCATCAGCTGCTCATAAGCCAAGACGTTTGTCGCATCAAGTTCCAGAATTTTAGTGTAATATTCCAGTGCATCTTCTTTATTGTCCAAAAGGAGAGCAAGATGCCCTAATCTTTCGAGAATTTCTAAGCTCTTTGGCTTTTGGGTATGAATTTTTTTGTACTCGGCGTAAGCCTTGTCATATTGTTCGTTTTCTTCTAATTGCTCTGCTACATTCATGCTCATTTATTATTTCCTCTTTATTATCTAAACATAGTTTACTATAAAAACTACGTATGAATATTCGACACATATCTAGTTGTAATTTTTCCTTGATTTTTCAGCTTCAAACCTGTAACAGCATGTTACAATTTTTAAGAAAACTAACGAATTTTTTATTCAGAGGGTTTTGAGTAAGCGAGTTAGTAGTTTTATAAAAAGGCTTTTTTAGTGATTAATCTGAGTTTTAATCCAAAAATTTGTGTTAATAACGCCACCCCAAAACAGGAGGAGGCTAAATTCTATTTGAAATTAAACTCTCCATTAACTGAGGATACCGCTAGCTTTACAGGGAGAAAACGGACAACTAGGAAACCCAATAGCACACCAATAAACAAGAAGAGGAAATTTGGTAATGAGCCCGAAGTACACGGCAATACTTGTATTATCTCAGATACAAAGTATAAAAACGTACTCGAAAAACCTTTAGTTTCTGTGCAAAGACTTTCATTTGATTCGGATTTAAAGTGCAGAAAGCTAACTTCTTATTATTCCGCCAGAATGAGGATTTCAAGCTTATCAAGGTATTTAAAAGAGGATATGATCGGCTTTGTTGTGCCGAAATATGAAATAGACGGTGAAGAAAAAGGTGGATATCAATGGTTTGAAAAAGGAGCCGAATATCTTTTAAGAGGTGCAAAAGAAGGCAAGGGGCATGGCGTAGAAGAACGTGATTTTAAGCCTGTTGCAAAAGAATTGTACGGTTTGCTGGCACTTCATGATGACTATTGGAAGTCGCCAGAATTTGTTGATTATTTGTCAACCTTAGAACAAACTCCCGCAATAAAGGCAACAATTGAGGCCGTTGAAGAATTAAATATCCCTAAAAAAGTATCTTTTACTGGCGAAACGGTTCTTACTACGTATGGGTTTTTCAGTCCTCTGAAAGCTATAGATAAATTAACAACAACTAATTGTGCCTATACCGGAGAAAAGTTCACAGTTTCGGATGATCCAGACAAACATCCACATAGACCTTCTTTAGAACATATTATGCCAAAAGGATGGGGCGGCCCTTGTGATGATGGAAATTATATTTTAACGACAAGAGGTTCCAATTCAGCTAGGGGCGATATGGGATTAATTGATTATTTAAGGGGAGCAAGTAACTACATGTAATTAAAAACATTCTTTTGTTCATAAAGGAATGTTACAGTTTTTGTGAAAATTACTGAAAATATTTTTTTTATTTTTTTAAGCGGTAGAATAAGTAAACAGTTTTCGAGCATTTTTAAGAGTTAAGATATAGTTTATATTTAGAGAGGGTGTTGCATGATTAATCTAATTGTCAATTCAAGTTTTAAACCCAGTTTTTGTAGTTATAATGCTATCCAAAAACAAGGGGTGACAAAACCTAATTTGAAATTACTTGCTCCGTTAAGCATGGATACTGTTTGTTTTACCGGAAAGAAAAATAGACCCATCAGCACGGGCACTATCTCAGAAACAGAGTACCAAAGTGTACTTAAAGAACCTTTAATCTCCGAGCCAAGACCTACATTTGAGAAGGACTTAAAACTTGAACGCCTGGTTTCTTATAATGACGCTAAAGTAAGAATTTCGAGCTTATCAAGATATTTAAAAGAAGATATGGTCGGTTTTGTCGTGCCGAAATATGATGTAAACGGCGAGCAAAAAGGTGGATATCAATGGTTTGAAAAAGCAGCCGAATATCTTATCAGAGGCAGCAAGGAAAATGTTAAAGAATCTAACTTTAAGCCTGTTGCAAAAGAATTATATGGCCTGTTAGCACTTCACGACAACTATTGGAAATCACCTGAATTTATTGATTATTTATCAACTTTAAAGCAATCTCCTGCGATAAAGGCAACAATTGCAGCGGTTAAAGAGTTAAATGCACCAAAAACGTCAAATGTATCTAAAGAGCTTTCTTTTAGGGGTTCATTGTTTCTCACGACTAAGGGGTTTTTCAGCCCGTTGAAAGTTATAGATAAATTATCAAAAACTAATTGCGCTTATACGGGAGAAAAGTTCACAACTTACAACGATCATACAAGTCAACCTGATGCACCAAAAAACCAACCTTCTTTAGACCATATTATGCCTAAATCATGGGGCGGGCCTTGTGAGGATTATAACTATATTTTAGCTTCAAGAGATTCCAATACATTGAGAGGGAATATAGAATTAATTAAATTTTTAAGAGGGGCTGTTGACGAAATTCATTAAATTGTGCTTCTAATACCGAATTGTAGTAGGTCGGGCATACCTGCCCGACAACATCAATATTACTTTTTTGAACGCAATTCGGTATAAAAATATAAAAACAGGGTTGGATTTTTATCCGCCCTGATTTTTTTTGGAATATATTTATGCTAAATTTATTTATATTGAGAAAAGAGGGATGTAAAATGAAAAAACCTTTTGTAAGTATTTACGATAAAGAAAACATGATTGAATTTGTAAACGAATTGGTTGAAAACAGAGATTTGAACTACGGCGAAAATTATCACCAGAGAGCTTGCTTTTACAATTCACCAGAAATGGCCAATTATGAAATTTTATGGGGCGAGGAGCTATCTTACAATAATATTTTAGATATGACGGCGGCTGTTAACATTGTCAGTGAATTCTTTGACGTTCCAGCGGTTGCAATAGTAAAACACACAGCTCCGTGTGGGGTTGCACTGGGCAAAGATATTTATGAAGCCTGCACAAAAGCCTTCGATTGCGATCCAATCAGTGCTTTTGGAGGGATTATCGCTTTTTCCCAAAAAGTGGATAAAAAAATTGCGAAATTGATCAGCCTTGTTTTCGTTGAGGTTTTAATTGCATCTGATTATGACGAAGATGCACTTGAAATCCTTCGACTCAAAAAGAATTTGAGAATTGTGAAATTGAACACTTCTTTTGAGGATTACAAGAAAATAATGACAGAGGAAATTAAAATCACTCCGTTTGGAACTTTAATTCAGGAGATTGACAAAAAAGAACTGGACAAAGACACGTTTAAGGTTGTGACAAAGAAGAAGCCGACAGCAGAGCAGATTGAGGATGCGATTTTTGCCTGGAAAGTTGCAAAACACGCAAAATCCAATGCGATTGTAATTGCAAAAGACTTTCAAACCCTTGCTATCGGCCAAGGACAGAGTAGCAGAATTTGTTCAATGGAATGGGCCTTAAATTTTGCCTGTGATGGTTCAAAAGATGCCGTTGTGGCTTCTGATGGATTTTTGCCGGCAATAGATAACGTTCAAACTGCGGCTCAAGGAAGAATTGCACTGATAATTCAACCAGGCGGAAGCATCAAAGATGCAGAGGTAATCGAAGCAGCCGATAAATATGAAATGGCGATGATTACAACAGGTATAAGACATTTTAGACATTAGAAAGACAATATGAAAACAAAACCGACTGATAAAAGAGCACTAATTTGGCTTAATATGGCACATATGACAAACGACGCCTATGCGGGATTTCTAAATCCGATTATGCCTTTTTTGGCAGCAAAAATCGGGTTTACAATGGTAATTGCAACCCTTATTATGAGTGTGGCTCAAGTATGTGCTTCGATGATACAGCCTATTTTTGGTTTTTTTGCCGACAATATATTAAAACGAGTTTTTATTTTTTGGGGCTTAATTTTCGGCTCTCTATTTATTCCTCTTGGAACAAACGCTCCAAATGTTTTGCTGCTTACAATCTGCGTAATCCTTGGGAATCTAGGCGGAAGTTTTTTTCATCCGCAGGCTTTGGGTTTTATTTCGAGATTTTCTAAAGATAAATTTGTGCATAATATGGGTATTTTTATAACGGCGGGAACGCTCGGGTTTTCACTTGGGCCTATTATTTCTGCCACCGTTGCACAGAATTTAGGTTTCGACAAAATCCCTTATTTATCAATTGTCGGGATTGTAGTGGCACTTTTAATGTTTAAATTTGTCCCGAAAATTTCCGGCACCAATATTAAAATCAAGCACAAAGAGTTTAAAAAATCTTTTTCAGACATTCTTTCAAACAAAAACATGCTTATTTTGATTAATGTTTCGATAATGAAAACCCTTATATCTAACAGTTGCACTATTTTGTTACCTTTTTTATGGAAAAATATGGGTTACAGCCCTTCATACATCGGAACGGCTCTGTTCTTTTTCTTGCTTGCAGGAGGAGCGGCGTCATTTTTAAGCGGAACAATTGAACAAAAAATCGGTGCGAAAAAAGTATTCTATTTTTCTTTAATTGCCACGTTGCCATTGAGCGGAATTTTTCTCTCAACTTACCAAACCCATCCTAAAATAGCGTTTATAACTTTTATCTCAATGGGATTTGTGACAATGCTTGCACAACCCGTTATGCTGGTTATGGCACAAAGAATTTTGCCTGAATACAAAAGTATCGTCTCTGGCTTCATAAACGGTTTTAGCTGGGGAATAGTGGCGGTTGTGCTTACTTTGGTCGGACTTTGTGCCCAAACTTTCGGAATTGCAAAAGTGATTTTCATCGTTGCTTTTATCCCTGCGATTTTTTCATATCTGGTAAGATATTTGCCTGAAAAAATTGAAGAAATAGCCTAAAAAATTAATTAATCAAAATCCATAAAACTTTTAACATGTATTTGAAGAACATCTGCTATTTCAAAAAGTTTTCTCAAACTTATAAACTCTTTACCTGTTTCCACAGCACCAATATGCTCTCGAGAAAGATTAACAAGCTCTGCCAATTGGTTTTGAGATAGTCCTTTTTCCTCGCGATATTTTTTAATATTTTTTCCTAAAGAATTAAGTCTTGTCATAACAATATAATTCTGATACAATAAAAACAAAAAATATGTAAGGTGACATCTTACATAATGTAATAATAGCAGAAAGTAGGCATTTATGAATGAGCAAGAAAGAAAAGATTTTGTATTTAACGAGATTGAGGCAATTTACGAAGAGTTTAAAGCGGATGTTGACCATTTAGTTATTTTAAGACACTTTTTTAAAAAGTTGATGGAGGTTTCAAAAGGTGGCGAACCTACTTATAAAACAAGTGACATTTTTAACAAAGTAAATAAATAATTATAACTAAATATTTATTTGCATTATAATTAAACAATGAAATCATCAAGACAATCATACATAAATATGCACCGGGACGCTTGGGTTGAAGTAAATCTCGAATCGCTGGCACAAAACGTCAAACAGATTAAAAAATTTGTAAAAAAAGGGGTTAAGTTGCTTGCGGTAGTGAAAGCCGATGCATACGGACATGGGGCGGTTATGGTAGCACCTACAATGTTGGCTTCGGGTGTAGATATGCTCGGCGTTGCTTCGATTGACGAGGGTTTGAACTTGCGTGATGCAAAAATCAACTGCGAAATTCTTGTTTTAGGGGCAGTTCCTATATGGGCTTTTGAAAGTGCGGTAGAAAACGATATTACAATTTCTATTTTCTCCAAAGAACATCTTTTGGCAGCAAAGCAGGCATATGAGAGAACTTCCAAGAAAGTTAAGGCTCATATCAAAATAGATACAGGTATGAATAGAATTGGAGTCAGCGTAAACGAAGCGGTGGATTTTATTAAAGAAGTTCAAGTAGCAGATTTTATAGATTTAAAAGGGGTCTTTACCCATCTTGCTTGTGCCGAGGATGAAGAAGAAACCCAAAAACAGTTCAGCAAATGGAATGAAATAATTTCTCAAATAGACCCAGCAGACCTTACTTTACATGTTTTAAACACCGCAGGAATAATGTCTTATGACTTACCGTCTGATATGGTGAGAGCAGGAATAGGCTTATATGGTTTGCTTCCCGATTTGTGTTGTCGGGCTGGTAAGCCCGACCTACTTAGTAGATTTAAACAAATCTTATCCTTAAAAAGTAGAATAACGAGAATTCATTCATTGCCAGTAGGTGAAGGAATAAGCTATGGGCATACTTTTGTAGCCGACAAACCGATAAAAGTTGCTACTGTTCCTGTCGGATATGCAGATGGAGTTCCAAGAGTACTCTCAAACAAG
>Ga0302271_10001124_pt1 | contig 26165 bp, 23 predicted proteins | sample III_Bog_N1_1_FD_198767 | JGI IMG/M metagenome (GOLD analysis project Ga0302271, IMG submission 198767) | Peat permafrost microbial communities from Stordalen Mire near Abisko, Sweden - III_Bog_N1_1 | ecosystem: Environmental > Terrestrial > Soil > Wetlands > Peat | place: Sweden: Abisko... | reverse complement strand
GTATTTTATTGCAAATAATTTATCTTTTGTCTTATTATCAAAATAAAAACATCTTCCGATGTTTTTGCGCAGTCTGACGACCGAGGCTATGGGCATTTGGCGGTTTGCGGGAGCATTCGCTGTCGTGAAACGACAAAGTGAATGCGGGAGCAAAGACCGCTGAATGCACGTCAGTCACCAATGAACATAGGCGTGTGTTAGCAGCAGTCCTTTTCGATTTCTTCACAATATTGTCGTAGTGCTAAATCAAGAATATGGAATATGCCCCACTTATACTGTTTCATTTTAACCCACTCTGTTATTGTTGCCATTTGTTCCACATCATAATACTTTATATTTTTAGATTTATGAAAAATTGAAGCATTAAGCTGGTCAATAATGCAATGAGTCAATGTGAAAACTTTGTCGTCAATTATCCCTGTTGTTGTGCAAAAACTCTGAACGTCTGTAGTCGTCTTGTCATATTGAAAGGAGTTCAAGTGAAAGTTAACTTCACGTAGCAACTTAAAAAAATGCAGTAATGGTAAATTGCTATTCTCAATCGTCAGCCTATTGATCTTTGTGTCTGTCGAAGCTTTTATCATTTCACTAATTGAAACAAATTCATTTAAAGCTGCTCTTAAGTGTGCACTTTCAACTAAAAAGGGATTATTTTCATCTGCTTTGTAGTAGAGAAAATTTGAACAACCATATATTCGTTGAGTTATATCACCCTTATTTGTCAATAATGGGTATTCTTGCAAATGATTGAATGCCAGCCAACCAATTGAATCTTCAACTTTTGGAAATTTATTTAGGTCGAGTAGTGTCAATTTAATATTCTTGATAATGTTAGTTTGTATTGATTGTGATCGGATTTGTTATATTTATAAAATTTCGCCTTTTATGTTTGTCTTTCTTCCTTAGGCATTACATACAACTTAGGAGTGAAAGTTATCAACTTGTTATGTTATCTTGTTCTGAGTCTTTTTTTAATTTTTGATTTTCAAGTTTATCTAGTTCTTTTATAAAATTTAGAACTTCATCTAAACTTTTAATACCATTTATCTCTAGTTCCTTATTTTCTGATTTTATCTTAATAGATCTACCATTTCTATTTTTTAGCCATTCTATAATAATTGGTTTGACTATTTCGAAATAAGTCAAAAAAATTCCTCCAGATCCGAATGCTATTGATATAATTTCAATTAAATTTGAAGTTGGTCCACCATCACAAGATGGCATCAATTTAGTCATATCATGCGATTTGGACTTTCTAGTTACAGCTAGATTGATTTCCTCAGCCCTTTTTGTGATAAATTTCATAGATTCCACACTTTTATGAGAATCTTTATCCTCAGGGTACTCAATGTAGTCATCCAGTGTTAGATGTCTACTATAATTGTCTTCAAAGTTTAATTCAATCATAAGACTCGATACTTAAGTTAATTGTATAACGCTTAGTCGTATATTTTTTATTTATTGTTTTTTTTTGGATTGCTGCTAACACATATATATACTGAGTAGAATTTGGATATGCCCAGTTGGACTGGGCATATATCACATATATCTATTGCAATTTATTAGGTATATTCACTATATAGGCGAACATACCCAGTTTTTTACACTCCAAATTTACGAACTCTTTTTAACGCCGCCAATAAAATTTATGATTATTTTAAAATTTAGATTAAAAATACTTATTTATTACGGATCCTAGTACGTGTAGAAGCTATCGGCATATATAGTTTTATTTTCGTAGTAGATAGATGTTTCGTGCAGGCATATAGTTGTTAGTACATTATGCAAGGATAGGATGAGCTAGTATAAGGATGATATAAGGTAGTGCTATTTCAGCGCAACATAGTGTAATTTTAAAACGTCCTTGTACTTTTTCATCGCTACATAGTACTTTTTCATCGCTACATAGTACTTTTTCATCGCTACATAGTGGCTGGACGAAATGAAATAGTGGCTGGACAAAACGTCAAGGTGGCTGGACGAAACGTCAAGGTAGCTGGAAGAAACGTCAAGGTAGCTGGAAGAAACGTCAAGGTGGCTGGACGAAACGTCAAGGTGGCTTGAAGAAACGTCAAGGTAGCTTGTAGAAACGTCAAGGTAGCTTGTAGAAACGTCAAGGTAGCTTGTAGAAACGTCAAGGTGGCTTGAAGAAACGTCAAGGTGGCTGGAAGAAACGTCGAGGTGGCTGGAAGAAACGTCGAGGTGGCTGGAAGAAACGTCAAGGTAGCTTGAAGAAACGTCAAGGTGGCTGGAAGAAACGTCAAGGTGGCTTGTAGAAACGTCAAGGTAGCTTGAAGAAACGTCAAGGTGGCTTGAAGAAATGAAAAACCACTAAGTAGCTATGTTGAGCTACTATCAGCACATTTATTAGTAATATTGGGTCTATTCTACAAACTGTGTCAGAAAAGGATAATTAATTGATACTCCATCTTTGCAAAGGAGTTTTCTCTCTTTGTTTGCTGAGAGAGAGGGAAAGGTTAGAGTCGGTATGATATTGTGATCTTACGAACAAAATTCTTTGAGCCGCAGAGAAAACCATCCCCTGCGGCTTTTGTTTTTGCATCAAAAATTAATCTTCAGGGAGATAGATATCAACCTGCCAATGCCAAAATGATTGACAGATGATGTACAAGCAAATAATCTTCCCTTTTTAAAGGAAGTACCCGAAATATCAGTTGATACGGGAGAAGTGATTAGTCCTAAATAACCGTTACATGTTTATTTAGGATTAGTCATACAATTGAAAGTATCTTTGGGCTGCAAGCCCGGCATATACCAGCCCAATGCAACAAATAGACCAAACGCCCTGTAAGGGCAATATACATCAAATCAATATATTATATTGGGCCTACAGCCCGAAATCCTGTTTTGGTCACAAAACCCAAGGCTTCACCTTGGGCTGGAATATAAAAGCCTTACAGGCTATACTTTCAATTTGTAAGTATTTTAAAAACCGGATAACCAATACTATAGCATTGACGCTATTGCAAAAAATCGCGTCAGACAGGGAATCAATGTTGAACACATTTGTAGCTTATTTTGAAATATCCTGATTAATCAGGTTGTAGTTCTTTATCCGGTAAATCCAATTGCACCGGCTATGGCATTTACACAATGTAATAACTCAAACAGTACCCGATCTGCTTCTGCAGAATTTCCTTCCACTGAATATATGCGCCATTTCTTCAGCAGATTTATTTGATGATCGTGAATGGGTTCCATAGCTTCAGCCCTCAGTAAAGTAGAGTAATAATGATTTTCACGCCTCACGGAAATGGGAATTTCCAAAATGATGTCAATCATCCGTCGTGTGCGCGATAGTTCATCTGTCATACGGGTTACAAACTCCGCACTGTGTGGTACGCCTTCGGCTAGTTGCGCATATTTTCTAAATATAACTTCGTCGGATGAAGCAAGGCTCGAATCAATATTCGTGAAAACATACCTGATAAAAGGATCGGTCTTTACAGCCGTCTTTAATCGTTCAAATTTATCCGGGTCTTGTTTTTGCATGGCTTCAAGGGTGGTGCCCACGCCGTACCAACTTGTGATATTAAACCGGCACTGACTCCAACTGAAAACCCACGGAATAGCTCTTAAATCGGAAAGGGTGCGCGTTCCCGTTCTGCGTGATGGACGACTACCAATTTTACTTTGCTCGATGGCATCTATGGGCGTTGTTTTTTCGTAGAACTCAATAAATCCCGGTTTCTGGGTAATCTCTTTATACACCACCTTGCTCCTACTTGCCAGATACTCCAATTCTGCAGCCATTTCGTGTTCCTTTTCTTCATTCTCTTTCTGAAGCATAGTGGCTCCCAGTGTGCCGGCTGTGAGCAGTTCCAGGTTGTAAACGGCATTGTTTTTATTGGCATACTTGCGTTCAATGGTTTCGCCCTGTTCTGTCAACCGGATATCACCATTTATCGAACCGGGCGGTAAAGCCTTGAGGAACCAGTGTGTAGGTCCTGCTCCACGACTTATCGAACCTCCTTTTCCGTGGAAGAAACGTATTTTTACGTGATGCTTCCGTCCTATCTCTGTTAGTTTCGACTGAGCTTCATACAAATACCACTGACTGGCTAATATTCCTCCATCCTTATTGCTGTCGCTATACCCGATCATTACCTGTTGAACAGGTTCATCGGACGAATTATTTTCCTGTTGTAATCTCAGGCTGTTTTTTGTTACCGGATGTGACAGAAATTCATCCAGAATCAGATGACTTTGCTGTAAATCTTCGATGGTTTCGAAAAGCGGCACCACAGGCAGCGTTGACGCAAGACCATTGGGCGTATTTTGCATTAAACCGGCTTCGCGCTCCAGCAAATAAACGATAAGCAAATCGGAAACATTGCGGGTCATACTCACAATCAAAGAGCCCAAAGCTTCCTGCCCATACCTTTTGATATGTTCTCTGATAACTCTGTACGACTCCACCACTTCTTTTGCCTCATTGCCCAGCACCATGCTTGGATGCGTAAATGGTCTGCCCGAACTCAGCTCCTTATTGATAAATGTGATTCGTTGAGACATATCAGAGTTTAGAAATCCCTCGCCATCTAATTGTGCAACCTCCATAAGTTGCGCCAGTGCGGACTCGTGGTAGTGGCTGTTTTGGCGGATATCCAGTTTTGCCAAATGAAACCCGAAACAGTTTACAATTCTGATCGTATCGTTTACATCGGCATAAGCAATGACCGAAGCTCCAAAATCGATAAGTCCCTGATGCAGAATATACAAATCGGTTATCAGTTCGGATGGATAGTTATAACTGATGGCTTCTTCTTTCAGCTCCTGAACCTGCTCTTCCATTACAGGAACAGGTATTTTGGCAATTATAAACTGCAGGTACTGCTTGAAAGCTTCGTTCTGATATTTTATTTTCAGGCTGCCTCTTTCTTCTCTTATTTCGTTCTGTAGCTTTTCGTATCTATCCTGAAAGTGAGAAGATAACTGGCTGGTGTAGACATTAAAGCTGAGCTTCCGTTGTAAGGTCTGAAGTTCAGTTCTGATTACCCGAAAAGCATTCAACCTCAACTTCAGAAATGTTTTACGCGTTACTTCAGCAGTAACAAGTGGATGTCCATCTCTGTCACCCCCAACCCAGTTGCCAAAAGTCACTTTTGGGAAATGGTTTACATCCTGCATAAGTTTCGGATTAAAGCCGGCTTCTTCCCAGGCCTGAATAAGATGTCGGGCCAGATGATTGATTACATCCGGAAAAACCATGGTCAGGTAATGAATGATATTGTCCAGTTCCGAACTTACATCGGGCTTTTCGGTGTACACATCCGAAATGCGCCAGATACGGTGCAGTGCTATTTTGATATTATCGCGAATTTCTTTCTGCTCCGTGATACTATACATTTTGTTTTCCTTATTCACAACCAACAAATAAAGGTTGCGTAAATGTTCGAGCATTACAGTTCGCTTGGCCTCGGTGGGATGAGCCGTGAGTACAGGCTCCACTTGAATGTTGGTAATACAACTAAGTATTTCCTGCTCACTAAAGCCTTTTCCCTTCAGCACATGTAAAGTATTTGCCCATAACCCGTTGTTGGCAGCTAATGAGTATTCATCTTCGCGCTTACGACGGTTTTGAACAGCGCCATTAACCTCGGCTATGTTCAGCAATTGAAAACAGGTGGAATAAAGCTGAAGATCTTTTTCGTTGAAATTTCGTGGACTAAAATCAGGAGAAGAAACAATCCAGGGTATATCGTTTGCCAGTTCCGTTTCACCGGATTCTATCAATACTTCTCTTAAGCAGTTGAGTAGAAATTCCAGATCATCGTATGGCTTTGCAAGTTTACTTTTCACTAATTCTAATGTACTCATGTTCAATTTTTTATTAAAAGGAACAACTGAAAAATACTTTTGTTTGGCGGCGGTTCGAAAAAGCATTCAAATTTATACGCCACAAAATACTAAAACCAACCGGGAGTGGTGGATGGAAATGAGCCTTGCAAGGCATTATTTGATATTGGAAATATGCCATTCTGCCAAATGAAATTGACTTTCATTCATTTTGGCTACAACAATAGTAGATTTGGAAACGTTTGTTTCTCAGTCACACTGTAATTTTGCAGCATCAAAATAACTAACATCAAAAAAAATAGAAAATGAAAATTATAGTAACAGGTTCCTTAGGGAACATCAGCAAGCCGCTGACAAAAAAGTTGGTGCAAAAAGGACATCAGGTTACGGTTATAAGCAGTAAACCTGAAAGACAGAAAGACATTGAAGCGTTAGGCGCATCGGCTGCTATCGGAACAATGGAAGATGCCGGTTTTCTAACAGCCACTTTCAAAGGTGCAGATGCAGTTTACGTAATGGAAACAATGGGTGGTAACAGTTTCTTTGACCCGAACCTTGATATCATTGCTGCTATCAATAAGATTGGCAATAATTATAAACAAGCCATTGAACAGTCGGGCATAAAGCGTGTGGTGCATCTCAGCAGCATTGGTGCGCATACCGATAAAGGCAATGGGCTTCTGGCTTTTCATTATAATGTGGAAAATATTTTGAAACAATTGCCAAGCGATGTTTCCATTACCTTTATGCGCCCTGTAGGTTTTTACTACAATTTACTGGGCTTTATAAACACAATAAAAGCTCAAGGTGTTATTGCAACAAACTATGGAGGTGACAGTAAAAAACCATGGGTTTCACCCCTGGATATTGCAGAAGCTGTTGCCGAAGAACTCGTAACACCGTTTGAAGGCAGAAAAGTGCGTTACGTGGCAAGCGATGAAATAAGCTGTAACGAACTGGCAAGCCTGTTAGGGGCAGCTATCGGAAAGCCTGATTTGAAATGGGTAGTTATTCCGGATGAACAACTGCTCAATGGAATGATAGCCGCAGGAATGAATCCAAAAATTGCTGCAGGCATGGTGGAGATGAATGCAGGTATGAATAACGGAGATTTGTATGAAGATTATTTCCGTAACAAACCAACGCTTGGCAAAGTTAAACTGGCGGAGTATGCAAAAGAATTTGCAGCAGTTTATAACCAATAGAGATTATATAAGTTTGATTCTTCGAACTTCTAATGCCTTTGATTTATGACTAATGAAACATAATATATAATTTTTAGATTCCTGAAGGCTTCGGTGTGAGCTCAGTCGAACGGGAATCAATGTGAATAACCGCCGGTAAAACCGGCGGATGCGAATCACATAAACTATTGGAACCCTGAAAGGGTTCAATAATAACAAATTTATAGTATGGTTCAGCCCACTTCGGGGCTGGTATTGTGGGATGTCACTACATCCCCCAGTTTCGCAAGCTTCACTGGGGGTTATTCACATTTAGCCACTTCGTGGCATAGAATATTTTTTATCAAACGCCATTTACAACTAACTTATATAATCTCTATTTTGCAATATTATTACAACTAATAACCATTTATTGCTTTATAAAATACTAACAGACAAAGAATATGTGCATTCCACTGAGAAAAGAGTTTAATTATAATGTGCCAATTGAGAAAGTTTGGCAGGCTTTAACTGATAAGGATAAAATGAAGAAATGGTATTTTCCTCAACTTCAAAAATTTGAACCTATAGTCGGATTTAAATTTCAATTTGACGATAACACTGCAGAGTACCAAAAAGAATGGATTGTGACTAAAGTTGCAGAAGGCAAAACGTTGTCACATAGTTGGGCTTATAGAAACTATCCGGGAAGTTCAGAGGTAACATTTGATTTATTTGCAGACGAAAACAAAACCAGACTAAGAGTTACTCAAACAGGTTTGGAAAGTTTTCCAAATGACCCTCATTTCAAGAGAGAGCGATTTGAATGGGGGTGGGATAATCTTCTTGGACAAAACTTAAAGTATCTTCTTGAAGACGGGAATAATTCATGATTTAAGGAACTTGAAAATTTAAAAGATAATAATGAAAACAGTATTGATAACAGGAGCCAACAAAGGAATTGGCTTTGAAACAGCAAAACAACTGGCACAACTGGGTTACTTTGTTTATCTGGGAAGCAGAGACAAGGCAAAAGGACTGGATGCCATAAATAAGCTGAAGGATGCAGGGATTTCAAATGTAGAATTGATTGAGCTGGATGTAACAGATATTAATTCCATAAAACAAGCAAAACAAGAACTTGAAACCAAAATTGAGGTATTGGATGTTTTAATAAATAACGCAGGCATTAGCGGAGAGAGACCTCAAAATGCTTCGGGCATTGAACTTGAAAATGTACGGAAGGTTTTCGAAACCAATTTTTTTGGGGTGATTCAAACCACACAACAATTTATGAGCCTTTTAAAAAAATCAGATGGGCCAAGAATAGTCAACGTCTCAAGTGATTTGGGGTCTTTGACATCTCATAGTAATCCTGATTGGGAGTTTTATGATTTCAAACTAACAGCATATTGTTCTTCCAAAGCTGCCTTGAATGCTTTTACCGTCATGTTAGCGTATGAGTTCAAGGACACAAATTTCAAAGTAAATAGTATTAATCCGGGTTATACAGAAACCGACTTTAATCAGCACAGAGGAACAAAGTCGGTTGCACAAAGCGCAAGCTTGATTGTGAAATATGCAACCTTAGAAAATAACGGCCCGACCGGAAAGTTTTATAGCGAAGAAGGAGAAACAGCATGGTGATGATTTGCAAAAGAATTGCAGAAATTTATAACAAATAAAAATTACAATAATGAAAACAGCATTAATTACAGGAGCCAACAAAGGGATTGGCTTTGAAACAGCAAAACAACTATTACAAAAAGGATTTTATGTTTACATCGGAAGCCGAAATTTGGAAAACGGTTTACAAGCCGTTGAAAAGCTAAAAGCCATAAATTTGACAAATGTGGAAGCCATTCAAATTGACGTAACCGATGACAATTCCGTAAAGAATGCCCGAACTGAAATCGGCAAAAAGACAGACATTTTGGACGTTTTGATTAACAACGCAGGTATCAACGGAGGTGTTCCAAATACCGCACTTGAAGCAAGAACTGACCAATTTTTAGCAGCATTCAACACCAATGTATTTGGTGTAGCAAGAGTTACTCAAGCGTTTATTGACTTGCTAAAGAAATCGCCTGAACCGAGAATTGTAATGGTAAGCTCCAGCGTTGGCTCTCTTACGCTTCAAAGCGACCCAAATTGGTTGGCTTACAACTTTGCAAAGTATGCTGTTTATGGTTCATCAAAAGCAGCATTGAATATGTTTACCATTCATTTGGCTTACGAACTTCGGGACACGGCATTCAAAGTGAATGCAGTTTGTCCTGGTTATACGAAAACCGATTTTACAAACCACAATGGTGGCGAAGTTGAAGAAGCAGCAAAACGCATTGTAAAATACGCTTTGTTAGACAAAGATGGAGTAAGCGGAAAATTTATCAGCGAAGAGACTAATCCGACAACAGGCGAAATTGCCTGGTGATGATTTGCAAAACACTTTGTTACATAACATTATCGCAAAAATAGTCATTATAAAAAATAAATTTATTCAAAATTCAAGATGAGTACAAAAAATAAAATTGCAGTAGTTACCGGCGGTAGCCGTGGATTAGGGAAAAACATGGCGTTGGCTCTTGCTAAAAAAGGAATTGACGTGGTATTGACATACAACAGCAACAAAGAAGCAGCGGAAAAGGTCGTTGCAGAAATTCAATCACTCGGACAAAAGGCATTTGCCTTTCAGTTGGACACAAGTAATATCAACTTGTTCGATAATTTCATTCAACAAGTGGCAGAACAGTTGCAGGCACAAACAGGAAGTCCTAACTTTGATTTTCTGATCAACAATGCCGGAACAGGTTTATATGCATTGGCAACAGACACTACCGAAGAACAACTGGATGCTATATTCAATATTCACTACAAGGGTGTGTTTTTCCTTACACAAAAAGCATTGCCGTTTATGAATGATGGTGGTGGAATTGTCAATATTTCATCCGGACTTACACGAATCACCATACCCGGTTCTTCGGTGTATGGTTCTATGAAAGCGGCAGTTGAAACCCTCACAACTTACTTAGCAAAAGAATTGGGTGCAAGAAAAGTTCGGGTTAATGTGATTGCACCGGGTGCTATTGAAACTGACTTTGGCGGTGGTCGTACCCGCGATAATAAAGAAATCAATGCACACATTGCAAGCTTAACAGCTTTAGGTCGCGTTGGGTTACCCGATGATATTGGTGGCGTGGTTGCATTTTTATGTACCGAAGATGCCCGATGGATAAACGGACAACGTATAGAAGTTTCGGGTGGACAATCTTTATAAAAATAAAAACCAGACAATATGACAACTATCACACCGACTAGAATTAAAACAATAGCCGAATTTCATCGGTTAAGAGGATTGCCGAAGCCCGAGCATCCGTTGATCAGCGTGGTGAATATTGAAACTGTTGACTCTTCGGATAGTAATGAGTCGGCTAGTTTAATTCTTGACTTTTATTCTATCTCCATTAAAAGATGTCTGCTTACTAAATTCAAATACGGTCAACAGGAATATGATTTTGATGAAGGTGTGATGTTCTTTATTGCCCCCGGTCAGGTTTTTAAAATTGAAGTTGAGCCAAATTCAATACATAAAAGATCGGGGTGGTTTTTGCTCATTCATCCTGATTTTTTGTGGAATACCCCTTTGGCAAAAACCATAAAGCAATACGAATACTTCGACTATTCGGTCCATGAAGCCCTGTTTCTTTCAGATAAAGAAGAGACAGCCATGATAGGCATTATGCATAGTATTCAACAGGAATATCAATCCAACATCGATAAATTCAGTCAGGATATTATTATTGCCCAACTTGAATTGTTGCTTGTACATGCCGACAGGTTTTATCATCGTCAGTTTATAACACGGAAAATATCCAACCATAAAATATTGAATCGGTTGGAGGAACTTCTTACCAATTATTTCAACAGCGATGATCTTGTCAACAAAGGATTGCCATCCGTTCAGTATGTCGCAGACAGGTTGAACGTGTCGCCCAATTATTTGAGCGATCTGCTTAAAGTACTGACAGGACAAAGTACCCAGCAACATATCCATGACAAATTAATTGAAAAAGCAAAAGAAAGACTATCTACCACCGATTTATCGGTTAGCGAAATTGCTTATGAATTAGGGTTTGAACACTCACAATCATTCAGTAAGTTATTTAAGGCAAAGACAGATCTTTCCCCTATGAAATTCAGACAATCATTTAATTGAAAGGACAGCGCAACTTTGAAACAAACCGTTGGTGTAAAAGGATAGAACACGCAACGTAACTGGTAAAGAATCAAAAAAGGGTAGCCTTTCCAATTTGACTACGTAATTTACCAATTTGACTACATCGGACAAGAGACAACAGACTACTTTTGTATTTCATATCTAAAATAAAAGAAAATGAATACAATCGAAAAAAAACTTAATGGAAAAGTTGTTGTTATTACTGGAGCAAGTAGTGGAATTGGAGAAGCTATTGCATTAATACTTGCTGAACATGGTGCAAAAGTTGTATTGGGCTCTCGTAGAAAAGAAAAGCTTGAAAAGGTGGCTGACCGAATAAAAAAAGCGGGCGGTGAAGCGGAATATTCAGTAATAGATGTTAAAAACAAAAAAGACTTGGTTCGCATTGTAAACACTGCAATTACTGCTTATGGCCGGTTGGATGTAATAATAAACAATGCTGGCATCGCACAACTTAGCCGAATTGATGACCTGGATATTGAAGGTTGGGAGGATATGATTGATATTAATCTTAAAGGTGTTTTGTACGGAATGGCTGCCGCAATCCCTGTTTTCAAACAACAAAAATCCGGGCATATTATCAATATTATTTCAACGGCTGGTCTAGCTATTGTGCCACTGCAAGGTATATATGCAGGAACGAAGAATGCTGTACGAACTATAGCAGAAGCATTTCGACAAGAATCGAATGGAGACATACGTATCACTGGTATTTCACCCGGATTCGTTAAGACTAAAATTGCAGACAACATGAAAAATGATCAAATGAAATCTGTTATCAGAGAAAACATGGAAAAACTGGCAATTAGTCCTTTTGCGGTTGCCAATGCAGTAGTGTATGCTATTGAACAACCTCAGGACGTAGAAATTGGAGATATTGTTATTCGCCCGGCGATACAAAATTAGAATTATTTATGAAATATTGAATATAATAATATATTTAAGAAACAAAAATGAAACACGACAATTCTGCCATACAGACTTTTGAAAGCATTTCGCAATTGATGCGTTACCTCAACCAGCCCACACCGTTACACCCGCTTATTGTATTGGTTAATAATGCTGATGTAACATCAGATACATTCGAAAAAGGACAAAAAATCTGTATCGATTTTTATAAAATTTCATTCAAAACAAGTTTTACGGGACAGGTAAAATATGGGCAGGGATACTATGACTTTAAAGAAGGTGGTTTGGCATTCTTGAAACCTAAACAGGTGGTAACTTCTTCCGAAAATCAAAGCGGTCATGAAGGCTATTCGCTTTTCTTTCACCCTGATTTTGTACGAAATTATCCCTTAGCACATGCAATTAATCAATATGGGTTCTTTTCGTATTCAGTTTCAGAGGCGCTCTTTTTGTCAGGAAAAGAAAAGCAAGTGATAAGTGACTTATTTAAAACCATTGCTTCGGAACTCGATAATAATATCGACCCATTTAGTCAGGATGTTTTAGTTTCTCAAATAGAATTGTTGCTCAATTACAGCAATCGCTTTTACAATAGGCAGTTTATAACCCGTAAAGCAATAAATAATGAAATCATTTCAAAAATGGATGTACTGTTGGCTAATTACTTCAACAATGAGAGTTCATTATTGAAAGGGTTACCAACTGTTCAATTTATATCGGAACACTTAAATATTTCACAACGCTATTTAAGTGATATGTTGCGTTCCCTTACGGGACAAAACACGCAACAGTACATCCACGAACAGCTGATTGAAAAGGCAAAGGAAAAACTATCAACCAGTGATTTATCGGTTAGCGAAATTGCTTATGAATTAGGGTTTGAACACTCACAATCATTCAGTAAGTTATTTAAGGCAAAGACAGATCTTTCCCCTATGAAATTCAGGCAATCATTTAATTAATACATAATAACTTTACAATAAAAATGAATACTAAATTATTTGGAACTCAAACAGGCGTGACTGCAAGTGAGTTAATATTAGGAACAGCAATGTTTGGAAATAGGTCAGGTTACGGTGCCGATAAGGATGTGGCAACTGAAATTTTCAATGCCTACAAAGAAGCGGGCGGAAATTTCATTGATACTTCGGATGCTTATCAATTCGGAGAATCAGAAGAGATTATAGGTGAATTGATTTCGGGAAACCGTCAGAATTTTATAATATGCTCTAAATATAGTCGTACTCATTATCAAAATCCATCTATCGCGATTAAAGGCAATCATCGTAAGGCTATGATAGAATCTGTTGAAAATAGCCTCAGGCGTTTAAAAACAGATTATATTGATTTTTATATGCCACATTACGATGATTTAAAAACACCCTTTGAAGAGGTAATTCGTGGTATGGAGGATTTGGTAAAATCAGGAAAAATTATTTATCCGGGTTTAGCAAATTTCCCGGCATGGAAAGCAGCAGCCATTGCTGCCTGGACTAATGCACTGCACTTAACACCATTGGCTGCCATTCAAATTGAATACAACTTGTTGAAACGAACAGCAGACCGAGAACTTTGGTTTATGGCTAAAAATTTTGGTTTAGGTGTGATGATGTATTCGCCTTTGGCTGGCGGACTGCTTACAGGCAAATACCGGGGAGATGAAAAAGGTCGCCTTTCCTTAAAAACAAATACAAGCCCTGAAGAAAATACTTTAACCAATGTTGTGAATGATTATTTGACTTTTGTTGCTGAAGAAATGGATAGCACATCGGCTGCAGTAGCAATGGCTTGGAATGCGACTAAAGATGGGTTTACAATTATAGGTCCACGGACATTGAATCAATTGAACGACTACATACAAGCCACAACACTTACATTAAGCCAAACTCAGATTGACCACTTGAATGAAATTTCTGCTGTTGACTTGGGTTATCCTTATGAGCAATTGTTGAAAATTTGATATACATTAAAGAATCGACCCTCTAAAAAGGTGGACTTGAAAATACCCTATATAGCCGAAGTAGTTTAAACAGAACGACCAACCAAGGGAGGTGGTTTTATAAATCACAACGACCATCGACCAATCCATAAACGAAATTGCGGACGAATTAGGATTTGAACATCCACAGTCGTTCAGTAAGTTATTCAGGACAAAAACCAACCTTTCGCCATTGAAATTCAGGCAGTCATTCAACTGACAAGTACAAAGAAAATAAAATCTCTACAGCTAACAATTATTGGGAATGACCTCAACTGACTTCGCTAACATCAACCGACCAAATAAAAAACAACTTTCCCTGTTTTGGATACAAAAGGACTGGATTTGGACACCTTTTTGTTCTTCAACTTGCTGACTTTTGTATTATAATTAAAATATGAAATTATGAGCAATCAAAAAGTGTGGTTTATCACAGGAGCATCAAAGGGATTGGGACTGGCATTGACAAAATTGTCGCTTGCAAATGGTGATAAAGTAATTGCTACTTCGAGAAATGTCGAAGATTTTAAAGCTTCAATTACTGAACATCAAGAGAATTTTTTATCCTTGAAAGTAGACATAACTTCTGACGAAGAGGTTAAAAATGCAGTTGCGAAAAGCATCGAAAAATTTGGTGTTTTGGATGTTGTTGTTAATAATGCTGGTTACTCTTTGGTGGGCAGTATGGAAGAAATGACGGACAAAGAATTTCGCAAAACGGTGGACGTAAACCTTTTTGGAACGGTGAATGTTATACGAAATGTAATGCCTTATTTAAGAAAGCAACAATCAGGACATATCATCAATATTTCTTCCAATGCTGGCTATGTGGGTTTTGAAAATGCGGCAAGTTATAATGCCTCAAAGTTTGCCGTAATCGGTCTTTCTGAAGCATTAGCTGAGGAGACAAAACAGTTTGGCATCAAAGTTACAGTAGTAGCACCAGGGCAATTCAGAACTAGCTTTATGAATAAAGGATCGATGGTTTTTGCAAAAAACAGAATTGATGTTTATGGATTAGACAAATCAGAAAAAATGTGGACGAATTATAGTGGACAACAAATTGGGGACCCTGAAAAGCTGGTGAAAATATTAACGGGCATTGTCAATAATCCTAATCCTCCTTTGCACTTATTATTGGGACCTGACACATATCAATTGGTAATGGAACATAGGGAGAGAGAAAACCAGGAATTTGAGACGTGGAAACATCTTACATTATCAACCAATTTCGATTGATTCTATTTTCACATAAATGAAAAAAACAGACCGCAAACCCTATATCATCAATTCGATTTCTGAATTGCACCGATTATTGGAATTGCCTAAACCTAAACATCCTCTGGTAAGTGTCATCAATTTTGATGAGATAAAATGCTTTGATGACGAAAGTTTACGGAGTGTTTCTTATAATTTTTTCTGCATTGCGATTAAAAAGCATTTTGAGGGCAAAATGAAATATGGTCAAAACTATTATGATTTTGACGAAGGTATAATGACCTTCTTTTCACCGATGCAGGTAGTTACTACCGAAATTGTTGATGGCTTGAAGTTATCGGGATATTGGTTGGTTGTCCATCCAGATTTTATCAGAAATTATCCGTTGGGAAAAGCAATAAGGGAGTACGGCTATTTTTCGTATGCCGTGAATGAAGCCTTGCATCTTTCGGAAGATGAGGAAAATGTGGTAATGGCAATAATGCAAAACATAGCACGCGAATATTGTTCGGCTTTAGACAATTTTAGTCAGGATGTCATTGTTTCCCATATCGAATTGTTGCTTAATTATTGCAATCGTTTTTACAACCGACAATTCATTACACGTAAAACAGCAAGCAGCGATTTATTGATAAAATTGGAAGATATATTATCCAATTATTTCGACAGCGAACAGTTGCAGGAGTTAGGACTTCCGACTGTTCAATACATTTCGGGCGAATTAAATGTTTCTGCCGATTATCTAAGTGATATGTTGCGAAACCTTACGGGGCAAAGCACTCAACAGCATATCCATAATTATCTCATTGAGAAAGCAAAAGAAATTCTGACCACTACTTCTCTTTCCGTTAGTGAAATTGCCTACGAATTAGGATTTGAACATCCACAGTCGTTCAGTAAGTTATTCAGGACAAAAACCAACCTTTCGCCATTGAAATTCAGGCAGTCCTTTAATTGAGTAAAAAATTCAAGCAACTAAAAAGCTAACAGTTTTTTAGTTGTAGCTTTTTAGTTGGTAATTAATAAAATTATTTGATCCTCATTGCAAACTCTTCCTTTGGTATCCTTACCTTTTTAAGTTTAGCATAAATATCATTATCATCTCTATATCCCAAAGCAAGCAAAACAACACTTTTAAGTCCTTTTTCTTTCAGCCCTAAAACCTCGTCAAACTTTTCAGCATTAAACCCTTCCATCGGTGTTGCATCTACATGTAAAGCTGCGGCAGCAATTAACCCCGTTCCTAACGCTATGTATGCTTGTTTGGCAGACCAAATAAAGTTTTCGTCGTCTGTTCTTGTTAATAGAGCACCAAGAGCACTTTTGAACCCGGCTAAATCTTCTACAGACATTTCCCGTACTTTTGCAACCAACCGGATATAGTTGTCGATGGCCTCTTGCGAGATTGAATCAAATGCTGCAAATAATATAAGGTGGGAAGCTTCCACAATTTGTGGATTAAATGAATCAGAACCTAATTCTTTTCGCATTTCAGGGTTTTCGATTACAAAAAGTCGGTAAGTCTGCATTCCTGTTGATGACGCTGAAAGATTAATGGCGTCGATTATTTTTTCCAAATCTTCCCCAGTCACTTTTTGTGTGCTGTATTTCTTTGTGGCATATCGCCAATTCAAATCTTCTATTAATTTCATTTTCCTGTTATTTAAAATTTACGCAACAAAACTACGGAAATATTGTTACTAATTGTAACTATGCAACAAAAAGTAATAGTAACATACGAGTAACCATATAACACATATAATGGAAAAAAAAATATCTCAAACAAAGGAATGTGGCAAAACGATAATGGCCATTCATGATGTAATGGACTTGTTGAATGGCAAATGGAAAGTGTCGATAATCGCCTGCCTTTGTTATGAAAAAATGCGATATTCAGATTTATTACGAGAGATCAAAGGTATTTCAGGCAAAATGCTGAGTAGAGATTTGAAAGAATTAGAAATAAATCAGCTCATCACAAGAAAGGTGTTATATACCAAACCGATAACCGTGGAATATGAAATTACTGAGTATGGTTATACACTTAAAGATTTGACCAGCGTAATTGCAGATTGGGGTTTTAAGCATAGGAAAAGAATAATTGAAAGTTATAATTGACTTAAAAAACTATCCATAAGCTTAATTTCCGTCCGATTAAACTTTGAACACTCTCAGTCATTCAGCAAATTATTTAAGGCAAAAACAGATCTTTCCCCTCTGAAATTCAGACAATCGTTTAATTGATTTAAAGAGGCTTGCACAATAACAGAAAAGTAAAAGGAGGCTGTCTCAAATGTTATTTTGAGACAGCCTCCTTGTTATAAGCCCATTGCAAGTAATCGGATTGGTATTAAACCAACCGAGCACTATCTACCTCAAAAATCGAATTTCTCAACCTTGATAGCAGTAAACTCTTTCAGAATGGCTATGTTTTTAATGAAAGAAGCCGATTTTTCGTGATTGGATAACGTTTCGCTGTCTTTCCATGTTTCGCAAATCAGCAACACATTGTGTCGGGTAGCACTTTCGAACACATCATACGCAATACAGCCATCTTCTTTCACCGAAGCAGCGGTCAATTCTTTGGCAGCAGCCAATACTATGGCGCGATTTACATCTTCTACCGAGATAAATACATTTAATCGAATCATAATCGTATTTTTTATTTTATGAGATACAAAAATAACAATTTTTTGCGCCAAAACCTAATAACCTGCCTCAGAAATAGGACTTGTTATTTTAAACTGAGTTTTAATAGAAACCCTGCCCGCTACGCTCGTCCCCTTTTTAAGCGAAGTTCCCGAAGTGGGAAAGGTATATGAAAAGAAAGTGGTAGCACGGGAGATTTAGAAAAGTTTTTACCTTTGTATCTTAATTCAATAATAAGGTTGCTTTTGCTTTCGTTTCAGATGTAGCAAAGTGTAACTTAAAGTGATACAGGGTAGACTATTCAATAATCCTGCCTGATGAAAGTTCAACTATGAGAAAAATATTAATCGGATTATTCTTTTGGGTTTTAGCTGTTTCTTTTTACGCCCAAACTCCCCATGATAATTTTAAAAAATATTGGCAATACAGAAATCGGTTACGAAACCGGTTTATGGTAGTAAGTGAAAATGTGATGGATTATGGAGTCAATATTCCTGCATCGGAGATTTACTACGATAAGAACCTGATTAGTTGGGGCGATGCCAACAATAATATGAGCCATTATCTTTCGATGTTGGCTACCGAGTTATGGCTGTTGAAACATAATAATCAGGATTATTCCTCTACCTTAAAAGAGCTTTATTATGCTATGCTGGCATTGGAAAGGTTGGACTTGTACTCCGAGTCAAATTTAAGATGGAAAGAAGCGCATGATTCCTGGGTCGAAAATGATTCGTTGGAGAAAAAGTATGTTCATCCGGATGATGTCAATGGATTTCTACTACGGGATGATGTTGGCGATGGTTTTTGGGGAAAATACGGAAGTCATTTTGATGTGAGTCATTGTCAGGGAAATTTAAACAGACAGGATAAATTCTTGCTGGAAGAAATGAGTCAGGATGTTATTGAACACGATATGGAAGGCTTAAGCCTTATCAATGCTCTGGTGGAAACAGAGTCTGTTGCCGGCATTCCCTGCAATCTGTCAGACAGCTATATAAAACCCAGGTTAACTCAGCTTGGAATTATGACTTGCGATTCCGATGAACACAGAAGTCCGAAATATGTCAATTTCCGGTTATGGGCTCAGGATTTTGTAAAGCGGTTTATCAGGTATATGCAATACAAAGGAACTTATAGCGGAAAAATCGGAGGCTTTATTCCCTTTACAACGCATTGGGTACTGGTCAATCCTGTTACCAATAAACTTGTGATGCAAGGAAACGGAGCCGACGGAGGAGTGGCAATGATTGCTAACGGATTGATAAACGCCGCGAAAGCTATAACCGGCGAAAACCTGAGAATATATCCCGGACTGTTTTCTGACAAGGCATACAATTTAGCATTTAAACATCCGAAGACCTTTCAGTTAAGGTTGGAAGATAATAAAACCCGCTCGCTGGCTTGCCATGTAGCGGACAAAAAAACATTTGCTGTACTTCGTAAACTTCGCGATCATTACAATCCCCATAAAACCGGGCATTTCCCTATTTACGAACATTTTCCGCTTATGTACCTGGCCTTGCACCATCTTACTTATACCGACACCGGATTAAAGGAAAAGGCATACAACCGTGATAAAGAACTTTACGAAGGATTGCTGAACTTTGCTCCCACGAGTGGTCCGGCCAGCAATTGTGGTGTTTATGAATGGACATCCGCCTCCCGATGTCTCTGGCCTGAAAATCTGGGGCAACATTCCGACAAACATACTGAATACAATGGGTTAGATTATATGATGCTACATAATCTGTACTATATTGCTTTCGGGAAGGAAGGTTTCAAAAACATTGAGAATTGAGACCATTTTTAGGATCACAAATTCTTATAATATAAGGAGGTGGAATCTGGGATTCCACCTCCTTATGCCAGTCATTACTTATTCAATCAAGAACATATCCGTGAGTACAGAACCTCCACTTATCGTGGCACAAACGCCATGGGTTCGCTGGAAACACCCCAACCATGCGTGTTTCCACCCGACACGCGGATATATATTTTCTGAAGAGCAACAAGGTCTCTGATTTCAAGTTTTTTCAATCCACCAAAGTCAAGCACGGTTTTCCAGCTTTTGGAATCATCGGGCGTGGTAGTTATTTCCACTTTATAGCGGTCGGCATCAGTCAACGCGTCCATAAAAATTTTCACGCTACAAGCTACACTTCCGTCTTCCAATCGTTTAATCACGGCCTTTTCAGGAATGTCACGTTCCGAGGGTTCATTGTTGCAGTCGAAACCCGAAAGCAGAATAATAGCCATATCGCCATCGGCTACCTTGTTGACATAAAATACAAGTAACCCGAGCATGTTATAAACAATATCGGTCTGATCTATTACGGCCTGAGCCTTTATCTTACTTCCATCCTTCGCTTTTATGGATGTGTCCAGTTTTGTTATTTCCGTACCGAATGCTTCCATAGTAGGGTCGGCATCAGGAAAAGTTTCTTTAGCGGCATCCATACTGGTATGTACTCTACCTCCCAGATTATAAACACTCTGCGGTTCTCTGCCTTTTAAATGTAAAACGGCTTTTGCTTTCATATTATTATTTTTTTTAAGTTTAAGAATGCCCCAAAATTAGACGGATTGCTGATTGTGTGCAAATATTTTCAGACCAATTTGGTCTGTCATTATAATATCGTACCAATTTGATGAATATCATACTTTTGTTGCCGTCATTTAACTTTTTATACGCTTACAAAATATTTTTGCACGGCAACAAACTTTGTCAGACCTCGTACAAAAATATTTTACACGGCAACAAAATTCGTTATACCGGATACAAAATAGGGTAAGAGGGGTGTTTTCCCCTTTTAAAATAATCAACTTCGTAGGTGACACGATTCAAAAAACAGCTGTATTAGGGTTTGTTCAATAAAATGTGGTAAACGGAATAATATGAATATCTATTTTACAAGCAAGTGAAGGAGTTGATTTCATATTCCACTAACCTTATATAATCGTATGCTTATTTAATCTGGAACATATCTGTGAGGGGATATACTATTCAGAGATTAATATCAGAAGCATGTAATACTTTGCATAATAAGACTACAGTATTTTTTTATTAATAAATACAAATAAATATAATTAAATACAAATAAATATTTTATTTTACTCATTAGTTGTTTAAAAAACAAATATTAAAAATTGATGTAACAAGTATGACCGTTTAGTAAATAACTAATTTAACGATTCGAATTATGAAACCACTACTTATCATCTATCTGCTACTGATGTTCAACATGACGGCTTTGAAATCTCAAAATGATGGATTAAAAAGCCCCTTAATAAAGAACGGGAAATATTCTTATATTCCAGAATATGACTATGAAAAAAGTTCAAATAATAAAGCCGCAATTGACACCATTGTTCCTAATGGACAAAGTTTACTTATGTTTGACGTTGAACAGGGTAAATCGGATCTAAGATTTTACAACTTAAATAAATCTAATATCCCCCAAAAATATTCTAATGGTTTCAAAGCTGTTGTAGGAAATTACGTAACACTTAAGGTTTATTCCGAAACAGGCGATAGCGTATCCATTACCAGCAATTACACTAATTTACATTTGGAAAATCAGGATCAATTTTTAAGTGTTTTAAATAAGGATACTCCAGATTCATTATTTAGCAAACTCAGTACAATTTTAAAAATCTCTCCAATAGTCGCCGATTCTTCTATTCAATCGACAGTAGATATAATAAATCAAAAAGTTAATACCCTTACCTATGAATTAAATATTTATCTTCAATATATCACAACTGTTCAACCACTTAAGAAGCAGTGGAATAATGACATCCTTTATATAAAAGAAAATATTTGTAAGAATTTTGGGTTGACTGATTTTTCATTAGGAGACCTCGATAAAATCATTAAAAATAGTTTAGTGGATGATCAATGGAAAGCCATTATGTCCTATAATCCACCAATTTATTTTTCCACTTTGCCAAAACAAATAAAAAATAATGATATTGTAACCTTTAACGTACAATTATTTAATAAAGGTAAATCAATTCAATCAGAATCATATTCGTATTACACACAAGGAGGTTTTAAAGTTGATTACAGTGTTGGTCTTGTGTTCCATACTTTAACTGACCAGTCGTTATCTATAAAAGAAACTACAGACAACACAAATTCATATAAAACAATAGTTGCTGAACAAAAAAACAGCCTGACTCCGGGTGCAGGTTTGTTTGCACACTTTTATGGACGTACCGGAGGTTGGTTTAATTATGGTTTAATGACAGGATTTGAGCTTGGTACAGATAGTAAACCTAAATATCTGGCAGGTATTAGTTTTCTGATAGGTAGAGAACAACGGATAGTCATCAGCCCGGGAATAATATTAGGACAGGTTAAAGTTCTTTCCTCAAAATATGATGTGAATATACCCTACCTTTCCAGTAGCTTTGGTAATTTAAGTGTTGATCAAATCCTTGTCGACCAATATAAGTTTGGTTACTTCGTAAGCATAAGTTATAATCTTAGTAAATAAAAAATTGAATTATACCTTCGATCAGAGAAATCTATTTTATCAACCAGTTGTTAAGTTGGGTAATTTTATTGGTTCTTAGTGACCATTAGTTTTTTAATGGTTCCCCTTACAAGTTTGTCTTTAGAGAAGAGTAACTTTATAATTTATTTTTAATCGATTTTAGAACATTAATTTTAATTTAAAAAAAAATGAAAAAAGAATTGTTTACTGAAAATGGTGAAGTACAGAGTATTCTGAAAGAATTAGAACCTAAGATAAAAGGCAAAAGTTTTTCAGATATTACAGATATACATGGGCATCAATATGTTGACCTGGTGCAGGAAGGAGGTGGTGTGCTTGGTATCGCACTCGCAGGCTATGTGTATGTATTAGAACAAAGCAATATTCGCTTTTTAAGTCTGGCAGGAACATCAGCCGGTAGTATTAATAGTATATTAATGGCAGTAGCCGGTACCTGTGACATTGAAAAATCAGACTGGGTACTCGAATGTTTATGCAATAAGAATCTGAAAGATTTTGTGGACGGTAAAAATGATGCCCTTGGTCTTGTAGAAGCGTTTTTAAATAAAGAATCATGTATAAAAAAAACTTTAAAAGCAGTACCGCACATTAAAAGTATTATAAAATATTTTGGTTTAAATCCCGGTAATAATTTTCATCTTTGGATGACCCACCTGCTGAAACAAAAAGGTATAGTCAATTATAAGAACTTAAAGGATTTAAGATTAAAAGGGATTTCGGATGGTAATAAATTCGAGTTTGTAAATAGTGACGGAACAAAAACTGATTATAACCATCCTGATCACTGGAGCGAAATGGCTATAGTAGCTGCCGATATTACAACAGAAAGTAAAATTGTATTTCCTCAAATGATTGACATGTTTTATTCGAATCCCGACTTAGTAAATCCTGCTGATTTTGTCCGAGCCTCCATGTCAATCCCTTATTTCTTTACACCTTTCAAGATAAAGAATATACCAACTGATACAAAAACATGGAACAAATGGAACGAAGCCACCGGTCTGAAAACGTCAGTTCCTAAAAAAGTGATGTTTATGGATGGAGGCATCATCTCCAACTTCCCAATTGATATCTTTCATGATAATTATAAAATTCCGGCTTCGCCAACATTTGGTATTAAACTGGGATTTGATAAAAACGAATTAAATAAAAATGATAGTATTTTGGGGTTGACCGGTTCAATGTTTAATACATCACGATTTGCCTATGATTTTGAATTTTTAGTCAAGAATCCCGATTTTAAACATCTAATAGGATATATTGATACGGGATCCCATAACTGGCTTGATTTTGGTCTTACCAATAAAGCAAAAGTTGATTTGTTTATTCGCGGTGCACGTACTGCAGCAGAATTTTTAATCGGATTTGACTGGGAAGGTTATAAAGAAATTAGAGCCAATAAGATGAAATATTACACGAATTCGTCAACTATTAGGAACAATCCCCCCCTCTAACGCGGAAAGCTCCTGATGAGTATATTGCTAAACTTTTTAATTATTTGCTTATTTAATCCGGAATATATTTGTGAGGGCGGGGTTTATAATTTCACATGAATTATTTCCTTTAAACTGGTTGTGTGTTTTGGGGATAAGCGTTCCTGATGCATTTTATGCGTCCTTTTATCCATAGCAGCCAGACGCACTTTTGTTCCAAATTTATCATTCAGCATATCCATCGCCTGCATCAGCCGGGCATGTTTCGGGTTGCTGTTGAAGAATAATGATGGCTGATATTCATTATCCGGCACAAATTCCATAAGCACAACCCCTGCCCTTTTATAACCGATACCTGTTTTGAAGATAACATCCAGACCCTGTACTGCAAAATTGACTATCTCAATGCTGGACGAGGTGGGAAAAGGCAGTTTTACCACAACGCTGTTAGCATATTGTGCATCTCCTTCCCGAAAACGGCTCGACTGAATAAAAACTTCCACTTTGGTACAAAGCGAATGTTGTTGCCTTAGTTTTTGGGCACAGCTTACGGCAAACGTACATACCCGCTCTTTTACCTCATCGTATTTCCTGTATTCGTTTTCGAATGTACGTGTGGTGGCTATACTTTGTTTCAGTTCCACCGGTTCCATTTCCAATGTCGGTATTCCGTTCAGATCATCCTGCAGGCGTGCTCCTACAATAGTCATGGCATTCATCACCACCGATCGGCTCAACAGGCTAAAGTCATAAGCCGTTTTTACACCCATAACATTTAGTTTCTTCGCATTCCTCCTACCAATACCCCAAACATCTTCCACGGCTAACCATTTCAGGGCATTTATCCGTTTTTCTTCGGTATCAATTACGTAGCTTCCTCCCGTACGACCGGTGAATTTTTTAGCAATGCGGTTAGCTACTTTTGCCAGTGCTTTGGTGGGAGCAATACCAACCGAAACGGGTATACCCGTCCATTGCAGCACTTGTTTACGCATTTTCAATCCGTGTTCCTGCAAGTCCACCAGCATGTTCGATAAATCCAGAAAACATTCATCAATGCTGTATATTTCCTGATTAGGCGAATAATCCGAAAGGATAGTCATAACACGTTTACTCATATCGCCATACAGGGCAAAGTTAGCTGAGAAAACAGCCACACCCTGCCGTTCGAAAAGGTATTTGTATTCAAACGCCGGAGCGCCCATAGGCACACCCACCGCTTTAGCTTCGTTACTGCGTGCAATAACACACCCATCGTTATTCGACAGAATAACAACAGGTTTGCCCACAAGCGAAGGATTAAACACCCGCTCGCACGAAGCATAAAAGTTATTACAATCAATCAGTGCGTACATGTTATAATGAATGAAAGATTATGAACCACTAATTAGGGTCTGCTGAAAAACTCCGATAGGAGTTAAACTGTGCATAACCCCCAGTGAACGAAGTGAAACTGGGGGATGGAACTATCCTCTAAAATACAACCCCGTAGTGGGTTGAACATAATAATTATTTGATGTTGAATAATTCTTATACTTGTTTTATGACATAGGTTACCACTCCCCAAATGCGTAAATCGTTCGACTCCGTAACAAGTATCGGTTTAAACCGTTCGTTGGTTGGCATCAACCAAATGCCCTCCGTATCTATCTTAATCCGCTTTACGGTAAACTCTCCGTCGATATAACAAATGGCTATTTTGCCGTTGGCGGGGGTTACACTTTTGTCTACTACCAATAAGTCGCCATCATTAATATCACCCTCCATCGATACACCATTAGCCCGGGCATAAAAAGTAGCAGCCGGATGCAGAGTAACGTATTTATTGAGGTCAATAATCTCGTTTAAGAAATCACCGGCAGGCGATGGAAAACCGGCTTTTACATCACCGATAAATTTTTTAGGCAAAGTAGAGTCAACCTCAACAGCATAAAAAGTAAGAGGCTGAGCGGATTGCGTATTTTTAGTCATCACGATTTATTTTCCACAAATATAAAGCATTCAGGCTACAATTATCTTCACTTATAAAAAGATTAACGTGCTTTGTTTGATGTGAAAAAGCAAGCTGAATTAAAAGCTCTTTTAGAACGCAAATAACACAAAATGCGCAAATTAGGGATCAAGTCAAAAAGTTGTGGGGGACTAGTAAAAATATTAGTTTTGTAGCAAAAACAGATGCTTACAAGTGGCTTTGAGTTATTATTACCAGAAGGAGTTTTAGATTATTTCGAGATC
>Ga0302271_10001123_pt1 | contig 26174 bp, 15 predicted proteins | sample III_Bog_N1_1_FD_198767 | JGI IMG/M metagenome (GOLD analysis project Ga0302271, IMG submission 198767) | Peat permafrost microbial communities from Stordalen Mire near Abisko, Sweden - III_Bog_N1_1 | ecosystem: Environmental > Terrestrial > Soil > Wetlands > Peat | place: Sweden: Abisko... | reverse complement strand
AAAAGGCTCTTTGCAATCTTTCTTTGAAGAAGTACATGATTATTAGCGATGATTGGCAAACTAATGGATCTTTCTCTTGTTTTATTTTTGTAAGTCTAATGTGTTTGAATTGAATTCTTTGAAACTATTTAACGAATGATAATTGAGATACTTATCATTATTCAATGATAAGAGGCAATCTTGCTCGTAAAAGTAGGCAAGAGCCTTCTTTTCTCTGAAGGAAAAACAAATTGCTTCGATGAATCAAAGAAAAAGAAAGAAAAGTCTAGGGTATTGTTGAGAAGACTATTAAATTGAAGAATTAACCTATCTAGTTATTTACTTCTAGGGCTAAAGGTCTCAAAAAGATTATTAGCTTATTTTTGTATTTTGATAAAGATAGACAGTCAGAATATCAATGAACCATGTTTTCTTAATATGGTAAGATATCCTCTTGTTTCTTTGTTTTTGTTTATGATCCTTCAAAAAATATTTAAGAACTACAGATCTAATATTTATTTCTGATGAAGAACTACTTACACTTTTTTCAATTTCAAAATACTACATTCTCATATAAAAATAAAGCCCTCTGCATACGACCTTGAAAAATAGTAAGAAGTTCACTATTCAAAGACATTTATCTTTTCCATTGATGAAATGAAATAATTCATAATCAAATCTAGTACAAAATGCCCAATGAAATCTGAAAAGGATTCTTTCAACCAATTGACATTCCATAATTTTATTGTAACTAGATTTACAATCAAATAATGAGATAGTTCATAAGTTATCCTTTTGAGTTAAACATTCATCTGAGACATCCTCCTTGATTTCAAAAAAAGTAATATTGAAAGTAACTAAAACTAATTCTGTTTCAATTTTGGATCAATAAAAAATAATACATGATTACTGAGGATTCATGTGATAATTGAAATTCATATTAGTCCTTGCTCTCCATTTAAATTCTGTGCACATTATTTAATCCTATTTCTCAAAAATGTAGGGATATCCACAGAATTTCGTGAAGAGAAACATTCATGGATTTATTGCTCAATAAAAATTATAAAGATGGATGTAGTTCCACTAATAAAAGAGGGATTATGTATTTTATTGCTTCATAAATACGAACCATTTTACTTAGAAAAAGAACAACACTCAGTAGAATTATTAATAACGAGATTTTCAATTCTTCATTTAAAAAAATTAAAAAAAAACACAAAATACTTTACAATTTGGAAAAGTATCCAATTCGAAAATGTATGTTGGAAGAGTTTCTTTTTGGGAAAGTTGCTTTTCCTTAGAAATTGATTATTTGAATCAAGCATATTAGAGTTTATGCTTCTTAATTATTCTTCTAATGGGGAGTTGAAGAGAATGATCCAATCTGAGGGATGTGGATCATAAATAATATCAATAATTTAGGAAGATATATCACAAGAGTTTGGTGTTTTTTGTCCTGCAATTAATTTCAATTATCGATATTTAAATCATTGATGGTTCTAAACAGAAATCAATTAAAAAGGTCTTAACTACGACCAACCTAGATAACTAATCTCATAAATTCTTGTGAGTTAGTCTAGTAAAAGAATATCCATCAAATATTTCTTTTTAAATATCTTCTCTCTCCTTTTGTCTTAACTTCCTCTCTCTATCAAAAATTTCAAAAACATCTCAAAGCAATTTATAGAATTGAGAGCTAAAAGACAATATGAAATGATCGATTGATTGTTTTGTGAAGGAGGGTAGAAGGGGGGAGAAACACACACTCATACACTTAAATAATACACCCAAAGAAAACTGGAATTATTAATCCAATTAAAAAAAGCATTTTTTCTCGCAATCATTTTCCCTAATACTTCCTTAAAACTTCTCTGTGAAGCTCTCTCTCTCTTTTTCTAAAACTAAGATACTCCTCTGACCTTACCATTACATCATGGCTGATGACGAGTAAACATGTGATCTTTGCGGTTCTAGTGGTGATGAACTCGAATACCTAATATCTTGTCTCGACTGCGAATCGTCCCCTTCCTCTCCCGATCCTTCCTCTGCAACAACTCCTAAACTCAATCTCTGCAAGAAATGCTGCAAAAACCATCTCCAATCTTACCCTTCTCATTCTACTAAAATGATCATTCTTTGCGAAGAATGCGATGAATTCAACATCTCTGCTTGCTTGTACTGCCCAAGTTGCGGATAGAGTCTCTGTGCAAAATGTGATTAAAAAATCCATAACAAAAGCAAACGAGCGAAGCATCGTAGACAGTAATTCAATTTACAAAGGGACATGATCATCCATGAGCTTGTAGTAATCGATGAAGCCATGGCAGAGATCATCAACGGAAGCAAAGCTGCTTATGAGTAATTTGAATCTGACACATAAAACGCATAAATGGTAGCTGTTCTCAGAGACAGCATGGAATCAGTGATTACATTCGATCTACCAAATGAGCGACTACTATGGGAGTAATACCCTGTGTTGCAGTAATAGCAGTAACCAGGGGAATAATAGCTCAATGAGTAGTTCCTAACAGCAGTGAAGTTCATGCCATAACTATCAACCATAGTGATAAGGTTCTAATTTGATTCCTCTGATTAAGCAACTTAGCTAATGTCTTCCCAGATATCAATGTCGTCATAGTCAATACTGGAAGAGCCTCTGATCACTAAGACCAAGATTAAGAAGATACACAGTAACAACAACAGCAGTAGTTCATAGCTGGTATCCCTCAAATAACTTCTTCTTAGCAGTAATAATATATCTAGTTGCAATAGTCGTCTTCAAGCCCTTACTAATCTGGTTTGAGCCCTAAGCAACTTCACTCCAAATAGCCCTAAAAATCGTCAGTTCTACAACTCCAGAATAGCAGCAACAACAACAGCCAGACTTAGGGGAATGGTACTATTTTCTCCTCCATTCATCCCCACATTCTCAACTCCAAAAGCACGTAGAACTAATAACAACATCACTCCCAAGTGCAATTTGATTCCACTACCCCTGGGTTGCTAATCGACCCTCACAAGCACAAAACCTCCCCAGAAGATACCAACACTCACAAACATTCTCAGAACACAAGTGCTGCTTAAGGTACAATTAATTCAAAATAAAATTCTTATTTTTCTTCAATTGTTTTGTCCTTTCCTCATAATAGACGATTGCATCGGCCATGATTCTTAAAACGGTTCGACAGCAAACTCCAAAAAGCACGGAAACAAAAGCCTCAACGCATTTCTCAACCCTAATTTCTCCGCTTAGATCGACAAAAAAGCAGCTGCAACACTAAAGAACAACTAATCATTCGATAATGGATTCTAAATCTACAGTTCTTCGTCAGGATCACATTCTCATGAAGGCAATCCTAACAATAACAATAATAACAATAATCAAGATAGTCACAATATCTCCGATAACAATAACAACAACAACAACAATAATGCTATTCTCAATCAAAACTCCAAGCTCCCAGCATCTGTCATCCCTCCCGTCATCATCTCAGAACTCTCCTTGAATCCTCCTCCATCATTAAAACAAGATTCTATGAATAACAATATCAACGGTAGTAGATAGAATTCCTCCCCCAGTGGTTGTCTTAAGCACACGCATCAAAAGCTAACAAGTAACAATTGTTCTTCTTCTACATATCGAAAACTTAGCCTCCACGTAAGCAGTGGGAACAACACGAATCCTCATTTAGACTTAGCACACATCAATAACTCGAGCAACAGCAATAATCTCAATAACAATCATCTCATCGTAGGTAGCTAAACCACAAATAATATACACAATAACAACATTCATACCGGAAATAGCAATAACAACAACAATAATAACAATCTAGGAATTGAAAGTACAGGGAATGCTAACTTCTAAGGTAACAATAACAATAACAACAACAATGGGTAATTCCCTAATAACAATAATATCCTTGGAGTGAATTTCAGTAGGGATTCAATGGAAAACAACAACAATAATCTCATGGATAATATCATCCCACCTGAACTATCTTAGTAGTTCTAAGTTTCTAAATAACCTCCTTCGAACAGCAGTGCTAAGAGACATCACTAAACTAAGCACCTCAAGACATCTAGTAAAGGTAGCAGCAATCATAACAACAACTGTAGACTCTCCCGTAAAAGTAGCAACAACCCTAATAATACGAGTAGGCTCTCCCGTAACACTAGCAATGATAGTCTCCGTGGTCTAAACACTAGTAAAGGTAGTTTAGACTGTTGCACTAGTAATATCCTAAGCAGCAGTTTAAATCTCCAATCATAACCACCTATTTGTTCTTCCTCTACCACCGCTGCATTAATCACTGAAATGAAGTCCAAAACGAGTCACCATAACACATACACTTGTGGAATGCCTTTTTAGTAATTCTAAAATCCAAAGACAGCTTCATTAAAGAACTAATAAATCTCCATAGGGATACAAAAACAACTTGCATTCCTCGCTGAAAAGGGTGAATTAATGATCTACAAGGAAGTATTCTTGAAGATGATTTAAAACAACATTCCAAGTTGCAGTGACAAGGAATCGATTGAGATATTAGCAGAAGCAGAAACTTGTGGGATAATACATTAGACAACTCGAGTATTCGCGAATAACTGCGAGTTATTCTTTGTAAGTTTAAAACTCGAATATATTTCGTTATAAAGTCTAATTTGGATCATACAATCAATTAAACTTGACGCGATGACTCCAACTGATAAGCTCATTCTCAGTAGAATCAAGGAATGTTTCGGATTGAAGCTCACACCGAAAAGTTGGGATATGATATTAAACCATCTAACTCATCCCTCGTATATTCACAGTTACTCCACTGGGACACATACATTGGATCTCCCGTAGTTAGTTGTATTCAAAGTATCTGATCCGCTAACGGATGGCGTGGAATCTACTGTGATATATATTAAAGATTAAGAATGGATCCCCGAAGATTAAGGAAAAGTTAATGAATCTGATCCTACTTGGCGGATATTCAAGGAATTTTTAGATGCATACTTCAAAATGCCTATTTTAGATGATCCTACGCTCGTTGACTCCAGTGGATTTAAGAAATCGTCATATTTCACGACCATCATCCCTAAGAGCAATCAGAAAAAATAAAATTCTCCCTCGATTCTACCAAATAATAATCCAGGAAATGCAGCTACAACAGCAGCATCTGGACACCCTCCTAGTCGAGAAGAACCATAAGAGCTCCGTGCTATTCCAGGAGGAAGATATGGATGCGTGCAATATGGTAAGAATACAATTTTATATTTATTAATTTATTTTTTCTCATTATTTATATCTCCTCTCTATTTTAGTTAAATATTGTGGCCCAAACGAGCTGAAAGCATTATCTTTAGGTAGACTAAGTCTCTTCGTCTAGGAAGCTATTAACTAAGGTATCATCCGTTACCATAGAACATTACTCGTGAAACATTAACAAACCGAAGAATCAAGTGTTTTAAACGAATCCAGTTCTGTATTTTCAACTGAAAACTCCGTTCATTTAGAAAAATCAACATACGTTCTCCAACGCGATGTAACTGTCCGCCATCTTCAAGACGCGCTATTCGACGTGCTCTAAGAAAATCCTAAAGGCATATCACTTGTATAAATCCCATAGCATCTCAAGAAAAGAGTATTCTTTTAATTTAATCTTTAAGATCTTGGATTTCCTAAACTCAAGAATTTCATCTAAACGATGGCTGATCGAGTTTAAATCGAATTAGCTGGAACTAATAACTCCTTTGCTGTACTGAAATAGTCATTTATGAAAATATCATAGGGTAGTAATAGTAATAATACAGGGATCGCAGTTACTACAGCATAGTAAAATATAACTAAAGAATAGCAATAGATATCTAGTAATAGTAAAATATTAATTAATCTCGAAGCATAATCACCTAATTAATCAAAATCAAATAACATCATCAATGGATAATCACCTATTCATTAGCAATAGTAATTACCATAAACCTAACAACAACACCATCAACCTTCCTCACATCCTTAATACCATGAATCTTTACAATCTAAATAGTAAAGTAACTTTCCTACAATATCTTCTTCTTAACAGCTACTTTAACAGCAATCTGACTATTTCAAAACCAAATTATACATTTAACAAGAATCTCAAGAAAAAATTAATTAATTACATAAAAAAGTCTTAACGAACATATCTATGATTTTACAATAAAGCCCGTAAGGTATTGCAATCCAAAATCTCTACAGCACATTGAACAAGCAAATGGGCGCGAACTTTGAATTCAAACTCTTCGGATGTATGGATTTTCTAGGGTTTTTGACTTCCTTTGCGGAGGCTATCATCGACATAGAATGTAAGTAAAATACATATTTAATATATGAAAAGAATCATAGATTCGGAATCGAAGGGAATAATAGTAATAATAACAGAAATAACAATAATAGTAAACCTAGTTAAAGTCTAAAGAACATCAATGGATAGCAGAATTAGTCATAACAATAATAGTAATACTTAAACTACCACCCTACGCCATAATAGCTTATGTAAATGGGGAACATCCATCAACAACAGCATCCCCCTCCTCCTAATTAGATGAATTCCTTCGGTCCTTCTTTTCTCGCTGAGTTATCCTAGCAACAAAAAGGTGAATTCTTCAATCACGCAGTTGGGTAAATCTAAAAGAAACGAAGCATGGCAATTAGCTAAAGTGCATCGAGCATCTTACATAACAACAATACAAACATAAACACGAATAACACTAACAATCAAGATAAAACAATCAATACAACATCGAACGCTACTAATCCTAATAAAGCTAACAACAACAACAATACCAACAACAAGCATATCATGCCACCTTTTCCCTTCGCACATTTGATGCTCCATTAATCACAATAACTCCATCATTCCCCACATTCATCTTAGCAATTCCAATAACACCAACATTAGCAGTAATAACAATAACAAAACTATTTAGAAAGCTAGCTAGCATATTAGTAATACTAAATGATGGCAGATCTACCATAACACGGACGAAGCTTCTCTTAGCACAGCAGCAGTAACAACAACAATAAGCAATCTTCGAATACATCCTCGTCTAATAACTCTTAGCACAACAGTAACAGTAATGCGTAAATCAAATGCCATCCTTCGTTTACGAACAACCCACCTTATTTCTAGATGCAATAACAGTAATTACAGTAATATCAATAATAATAATTCGTGAACAGTCATAAGCTCTAACAATAACAATCGTTCTTTCAATCGTTATCGCATTCTTAGAACAATAACCATAACAATAACAACACTAATTAACCAAATAACACTAACAACATCAGCCATTAGATGACATATTTCACACCATTTTCATATTCCGTGGATGCATCAATTTTGAATTCTCAAACCAAACAATAACAACAACAGCATGCATTCCTGCAGCAGTAACAGCATCATTAGTCCGTCACGCATTCGCGGAACCCCTCGAAGACGCGATAACGTGGGGAACATTCTTCCATGGATATCAAAGATAACATTGGATTAATCGAAGAAATACTTGCAGATACTGATGACAATTACTCATTCAGGACATAAACTGATAGGACATTCGCATTGGATGATCACATTACATCGTTTAATTGGAGTATCAGTATGGTTAATCCTTATCTGTAAAATGAACGATAAAGGGAAATATCCGCAGAGTTTGAGTAGTTCCCATGTGATCTTAGTAAAATTACTTCATATAAAGGAACAACAACGACAACAACTACAAATACACCTGCAGGCGCTGTTGCTGCTGCTGGAACTACAAATAACAATAACATAAACTGCAGTTAATAAATTAATATGAGTAACTAAGTAAGCAGTTTGCGCTCTTCGGGTGGAGTGTTATAACCATAACCTCCATTGATATACCCGAATGTACTATCCTAAGGGTAGAGTCCGTAGCAGCAGTAATCGTAATAATAGTAATAGTCTTTGCATAACTCAAAATCTACATCGTAGCTTTTCCCAAGTTACAGTAATTTTCTTGTTAATTAATAGCCATGAAAAGATAGAGATAAGAAGAGACAGAGAGGGATGATGTAATTCCAAGATAATATGTCTAATTGATTATGCAAGTCTATCATCTTTAAAAACCAGAAAAATCCCTTTTATTTTTAATATTTTTTTAAAGAGTCATTTTATGTTACTTTTTTTCTTTGTTTTTTGTTGCTTGCTTGCTGGTTTTTGCATGCTGATAATTATGAAATTCTGTATGACTTTTTTACATTTACTTTTAATCCTAAATTCGCTTTCTTAAGATCAATATTAATCTTCCTTGGAAAACTGATCAGAAGATCAGGGACACATTGCGAAGAAAACAACAAATAAAAATAAATCCAGAAATATTAATACACTTTTTCAAATATCACTTCGAGATTTCCTCCTCCCAAAATGTCTAGTGACATCCTGACTTTAGAAAGCTTTCTGCTCACTGAAGATAAAGAAGAATTTCTTTCGAAACTAGTTGAAGGAACAGATTCATTTTACTTCTTCACCCTAACTCATGCTATGAATCAAAAAGGAGGTAAACTCAATAAGAAAGAATTAGAGTACCTGCAAATATTCAGGAGGGATCAATAGAGATTAGGCTTATTCTCTCCCCTCCCTTTTGGGAATCAAATGCAATATGCATGCGTCATCTACTCCTTAAACTCGAAGAAGCTTAAAGTGAGAGCGAGCGCAATCAAGTAAAAGAGAATCTTTCCCCTAAGTTTATTTATTCTTTTATGCAAAAAAAATTTCATTATTTTTATTAAATGTAAATTCTTAGATAACAATAGCATTAATATTTTTTAATAGTAATATCCAGATCCATTTTAATAATCACACTAGAATAACAATCAATAACAGGGGTTTCTTCAACATATTTAGAGAAACAGTGCTTTGAATGGTGGCTTAGAAGATGCCAAGCATGCGAGTCTCTTCAGCGAGCATTAAACCAAGAGATATGAAGAAGAAGGCAATAGTATGTAAGAAAGATTAGAAGCGCTGAAACTAAAGAATATGTTTAGAGACACAATTATTCTTAAACTTAGCTCTTCAATCAAACAGATTTGATACCTGTTAATGCTTTCTGGCTGGATTTAGCTAAGCATATATTAACCCACGGGATGGACGAGCCATTCTTATCAGCGAACTTCATATTTTGTTCAGGTAATCTCACCTAAATGATTGCTGCTTTATCATTTCTAGCCCTTCCATTTGAAGCTAAAACCCCTGATTACTAGCCGCACGAAACTAAAGGTATCTAAATAACCTTAGCTACAAACGCTATTGTGTTATCAAAGCAAATCAAAGAAGGAACAGTCGCTCTAAGAGAAGATATACTCATTTCCTAGAAGTTCTTTGATCCTAACGACAGATATGTGTTTTCAGACGAGAATCCCGATGATAAATATGAGAAAAACATCACTAAATATGTCACTGATAAGCGATATGGATGCTAGGTAAATAAGCAAACTAACATTCGATATTACAAGTATTTTTGAACATAAATTAGTAAAAAATACGTATGTATTTTCCTACTTTTAGGTGATTGTGACAAACCGTTCACCTACCAGATAAGGACTGTAGGTGTTGGTTGAGATCCCTTCCTGATCGATTCCAGTAACTACCAATGACTACACAAGATCACACAATATTATATTAGATCCACTCTCGACTAAGCCTATTGAATACTTCTTCTTCTTCTTCTTCTTCTTCCCTGGAGTATTCCACATATTATCAATAACTTTATCTTAGCATTTTACCTAATATTATTTTTGAATGTAAAAAGACAGGGAATTTCGACATCTACCCAGCAAATGTCGGAAGGAGTGGTTAGATTGTAACTATTGCTAAACCTTGTGCTTTTGAAGTCAAAGCCCATCGCACAGTGTCGAACTTAGAGACAATAAATGAAATTTTACAAAAAGGTTCCAAAGAGGATATTTTGAATTACGTCGCTACTAAAAATATTCTAAACACTAATATCTTCAAATTCGAAACAATCTACTCTTTGCTTCGAGACAAGAGCTTCTATACTAAATTCATTAATATCTTGAAATCCTGGAAGATTTTTGATGAAGCCACTTGGAGGTATTCTGCTTATCATCATGACTACAGTACATTCGTGGAGTTACTGAATTCAAAGAAGATTTAAGATCAAATACTTGAGTATGGGAGTTTCTTCGAGGCAAAATAGGTTAAAGTATCATAGCATAGGCTCTATGAATATGCTCCTTTAGCTAATCTTAGAGTACATATGCTGCATTCAGATAAAGTAACAGAAAAAGAAAAAAAGAATTATGTACTTTTCCGACGAAAAACTAATATTTTTTGTGTTAAAACAACCAATCTAACATCTTGAATCATCAGTTCAGGGAGAAGTACTTAAGCCATCTTTAGTATCTCGCAGTGAAGAGAACTTGGAGTGCCTCTGATAGACTTGAGTTAGTGTATTACCTGCTTCTCAGGATAGGATACAAGAAGCTATTTGCAGTTCAACAAAATATCATAATCTGAAGTATCTGCATCTACTACATGGTGGATAGCTGCAATACGATTACTTCTGCGGCTATTTGGATTTATTCGTTGGATTTACGAATTTCCGTAGAGCAAGAGAATTATGCGAGAAATATTTAGATTATCCTATCGTTAGTTGGAGAAATATGTTCTATGAAATAGCGAATAAGCTAGCGGAGTACGATGGTGAAGAGGAGGAATACGAAGAGAAATCAAAGGATACAGGTGAGATTGATGGGAAGAAGAGTAAAATGAAATAATTGAAGAGAAATGAGGAGTAATAGGAGGAATTAAAAGTAGAATTAATGCATAACAACTGTTAGATTGAGATAACTACATAGAACATATCTTCCCTGATAGTTAACTATAACTAAAAAGATTTGAAGATTCTCTTCAGTAGAAACCCATTTCTATCCAAAGATAAATCAGATTTTGGATTTGTCAAACCGAATCTTTCTGAGCGCATCCAAGTCGATGTCTCAAAGGGATTATCAACTCAATCGATATCCATACCAGAGAAGTTCAGGAATTCCAATGTTTCAGTGGAAGTTGCAACTTAGAACACATCGAGAACAGTTGTGTATTTCTCGACGTCCTTGCAGGCACTAGCAATACAGGAATTAGGGTAGATCAAAGTAATTGATAAGAACAATAAACCACTCAGCAAAGTCTACCCGAAGTGCTTTGCGTTAAGAAGCGATGGGACTGTTACATACCACAAGGATGGATATACTGATCTAGTAGGTAGATTTGATTATACCTCGCTGTCGGCAAGTGATATCTCAGATGTAACTAAGTTCTCAATCTTTGTGAGCAGCGATGAGTTAGGTAAGAGAATTGTAAGATAAAAACTCATTATTTCTTGTTTTCTTATGATTGTTTCTTTCTTGTTTAGGTGCCCTAATCAAGGAAGTATCTCCACCGAGATAAGTAGGTTTTATAGACTAGGAAGTCAAGCTGAAAGGGGCATAGTGGAACAAGAGAGCTGATATTCGTAGCAAGAATCAGCAGTAGGTCTACAGCAATCAGCAGGAGATTCAAGCACACTGCAAAAATGCGTTTTATTGAGAGAGAGAGAAACAGATGGTTGGGGTGTTTGATATTGTTAGCTTAAGTGAAGAAAGTTTTCAGTGCATTCGCAATTAAAAGAGATATTTATGATGTTTTTGATAATTAAAACATATAGAAAAGAGGGCATACATATTAGATGCGTTGATATCACACATATTCATAAATCATCAGATATTCTGGTGGATAGAGAGAGATGGGGAGGGTATTTCTATGTTGATTTGGAATAGAAAGAAGGAATTTACTTGGGCATATTTTATTTAGTTTGCCCATCAGAAGAAGAAGAAATATTGTATTTAAGTGAAAGCCAAAGTGCGGTGTGTGTGAATCTTTTAGCAAAATGATGAAAAGTGACAGACTCAAGAAGATGGAAAGCTTAAAAGTTACGAACAGCAAGACTAGAAGATCCTCTGAGAGTTCAAACAGATCATCTCGTTCGAATGGAAGTAGTAATAGTAGTCAACCTGCTCGGGTGACATTAACTCCGAATACATTAAGTGTAGTATTTTAATTTTTTCGATGTTCTGAGTTATTACGAATGCGATTAGTGAGTATATCTTGGAGTCTATTAATCAGTGAATGTATCGGAAGGAAAGCAACAAAGCATCCAAGTCTACTAAGCTTAGCTGATTTGTGTGAGAGTCCTGAATAGCTGCAAGAGCTGAAAGCGCAAGGCTAATCACGCACAGAAGAATTACTACATGTCTATGGAATATTGAATTTAGTTACTATAAATGATATCTACGTCGTGGAGAACAATGCGATAGTGTTCTAGAGATTATTTGAATGTTTTTATAATATTTCTTAGTAGGTTAGAATACTCACAGCACCTAAATCATCGATTTCATTGACTTAGACATCCTTTGGATGGAAATTAGCACATGTATAAGCTTATTTCAGTAAGGTACTCCTGCCATTACGAGCATAGAATGGATATTCGTTATTTGGATTTATTTAGCTATTCTAGCATTTATCCAAGGAGACAATATAATAATATAGAATCATTTTATAGGAGATACACTATGATTTGGTGAATTTAGTATAATTCATACCAGTGCTAGCTGGTCGATTGGAGAAGTTCATTAGTGCGGGATTGGATTACTTTGAAGGTTTATAGAGAGACAATCCTAGACTTGTGGAGTATGTATTTCTCACCACGACGATTGAGATGGAAAAGAAAGAAATAGCGATATCGTAGTATTTTGAGAAGAAATATTCATTGAAATTAAAGAGTTGAGAGAAAGGAAGGCTTTATGTCAATGAGTTGTTGATTCAAAGGTTGAGTAGATTTTTTTTCTTGATAACAGCAGAAAGACGCAGTAATTCTCAAAAATAATTTATTAACTGTTGGTGTATATGTGTGTGTGTCTGTGTATTGGTTGGTTTACATGGTTTTACAAAATATTGAAAAATATGTAGATCCACAGTGAATTTGGCTTTGAATTAATAAAGTAGTCATGAAGAATAAACTTTTGGAAAAAGGAAAGAAAATGTTAAAAAAGAGAGAGAATAACTACACTAAACGACACTGTTCAAGATTCAAAGTTTTTCAGAACTGTTTTTTAGAAGTACTATTGCTGTTTCTGTGGGTTATTGAAGTTGGATGCAGCGTTTGTGACTGTTGCAGGATGTTATTGCTGTAGCTATTTTAGTACATCTGAATAAAGCTTCTACTCACCTGCTATTAGAAAAGAAGCAAGAACAAAGAGTTAGATTGTATGTAAAATATAGTATTGAAGAATGTATTCATGTTGTGACTTACTGTTGTGTATGTTAGCTGAGGTAGCTGGGAGATAATTATTATTAAAAGTATCTTATTGTGGCTTCTCAAAATGATTAAAATTATTGAATTCAAGTAGCTCAAGGTTTTATTTCGTTGTCCTGAGATGTTTACTATTACTATTATTGATGTCTTTATCATTAGCAGGATTAACTATCTCCTACTCTTTTACGATATTATTTTATGTATCACTAATGGTATTATTGAGATTCTAATGATTAACAGCACTACTTGCAGCTGAACTTGATGGATTTGTACTCTTCACTCCTACACTTTAACTATTATTACTTTACTTTGAATCCTCACGAGGAGCTGGTTTCTAATCTACTTAATATAGTGCTCCTGATGATTATGGTGATGTTTCTCCTTGACGTTAGCTACCAAATTGATTCCTATTGTTAGTATTCTTATTACTATTATTCTAATTCTAACTTATGTTATTATCATTATTTTCTCCTTTAATAAGCTAATAATTCTTCCATTCTACATTATATTTCTTAAATTAATTTCTCATATCGATTTCAAGTGCTGCAAGCTACATGGAGTGTAGATGCTATGCTCTAATCTCAGCTGGCAGTCCTTCTAGTATCCAGTCATGTACTAGCGCTGATGCTGGAGTTATTCTCGCAGATTATTCCCATGTGAAACAAGAATTCAAGAAATCTACGAATTGCTTATTAGGGCATCGCAGATAATAGTTGATATCTCTAGATCGAGGGATTCTTAGCTTACCACGACTATTGCGAGATTACTTAGGTGTGTAGATAGTCTCGAAGAATACACTCTAACGTGGGCATACCTTCAGGGAAAAAGAGAAGACATTTTATAAACAAAGGATAAAAATAATTTTTCCTTTCTTATTATATTACCTCCACGAATGTTGAATCAGGTACTCCGAGCACTTCCATGAACATCTAGAATTATTCAGCCTCATTCTCGCCGGGGAACAGTGGATAACCTAAATTAAATATTAAAGTACACAAAAAATATATTTAATAAAACCATTTTTTAGATACCAAAATTAAACATATTCTTCCTCTCCCTTTTTACCCATATACAGCTCAGCTAATATACATCCAAGTGACCACATATCAATAGGTTATCCATATGGTAATCCTAGAATTATCTCAGGTGCTCGATAGAACCTACTTTGAATATAAGTATAGAATCTTTAATTCTAGAAGCACGATGATCCAAAATCAACTATCTTAATCCCCGATCTGTTTTCTTATTTGAGCAGAATATTCTCCGGTTTTAAATCGCAATGAACGATGTTTGTTTTCTTGAGAAAAAACAACCCTTAAAGAATCTAAATCGCGAATCGACTTATTAACTCTAATGATATCCCGTTGAATTTATTGTTCTTCAAGAATTCATACAGATTCAAACTCAGTAACTCGAATACGATACACTAGGGAAAGGGAAGAAGAGGGGGAAGTAAATTAGCATAAGTTAAAAATAAATAATAATAATAAATATAAACATATTAATATTCTAATATTTTTCAATTTTCTTGTTCTTCTTACAACATGATTCCTGAACACGACGAAATCCTTGATTTAGACAATATTGCTTTGCTAGTTGATATCATGATCTTTGATGAACTTAAGGATATTCAATTCAACAAGTGCTTGATTGTAGATATTACTTTTATTTCGAATAATCTTCAATGCTGAGAATTCTTATCTCTTATGATCCCATACTTTTAATACCTATCCAAAGGAACCTTTACCAAGTTGACCTACTAACTCGTAGCGGTATGCAACGTGATCAAATAGCTTGTATTAGTAATCACCCCTTAAAAAAAGAATACAATCGTAAAAAAGTTAATTCAAAATAATTAAATTATATTAATAATGTAAAATTATGCATTTACTTCTCATCGTCGTAGCCCGAGTTGAAGAGTGTACCTTCCGATGATATTCCAGGCTACCCAGGAGGAATAACTCCCGATGATTATTTAACTTATACCCTTGGTTATTTAGTTATTTTATGTCCTAGATAATATATATTCAAATACTATTTGATCTCTTCTAATTCATATTCAGTGAGATGCTGCTTGTAGTTATCGATAGCTTCTTACGGACCTATTGGTAGAGTTAGCTTATCCCAGTTGATTTAGCTTTATTGTACAGCTTAGCTGTTTATAACATTAGTTTTATCTTATGGTTATTGTTACTGAAGGTCTTATTATGTTTGTACTATTATCTTAGATGTATTATTAGTATTATTGGATTTACTGAATATGCTATTATGATTACCCGCATTGATTTACTTCCCACTAAGACTTCTAATTCTATGCTAAGATAGCTAATTAACAGCATTGGGTGATTTAAATGATTTATTTTAACTTCTCGATGTATTACCCGCATTCTTAGCTGAGCTACATGTAGCTGCTGCTATTGTCTTAGCTTACCAGTTGTTGTTGTTGTTATCATGATTGTTAGGATTTATTAAACTATTATATTATTATTATGAAAACATTTATTTATTTGATTATTCGTTGTTAGTGAGCTATTTCACAGACGATTACGACTGATGCTGTTAGAACTAATTATTAGGGGACATCTTCATAGTTAGCATGATATTCTTACTTGTTTTGTTAGTAGCACTGTTGGTTGTTTGCTGTGTGGTATTATTACTATTATTCTCAGTAATGTCATCATCAATAGCTATTACTAATGAATTCTATTAGCGAATGTGATGGGGATGCTAATGAGATGAAGATTTTGACTTATCTTTATCTTTGTTGGATGTTTACGAGAGTATTCGCTGATGCAGTGATGATGAATTATATCGATTCTATGATTAATTTTATTATTATTATTATTATCGATTCTTTAGTAGCATTGCAGAAGAAGGAGTTAGTTACTCCGTCTTGTGTAAGGTAGAGAATAATTGCGATGATGGTAGATTTGTTGTAGGTTATTATTAGTCGGAGATGTTGTTTGGAATAATAGCTGATCCTCCCTAGTTATGTTTAGTGCTATTTGGAGGGTTCTACTATGGTAATTAAGATGATTAAAGAAGTTGTTACTTGTATGAATGTATCTGTTGTATGTTAGTTTAACTAAAAGGATGAGGAGGTGGTGGAGGAGGTTGTGCTTACGGTGATAGCAACATCATAGGCTTAAGACCCCCTTTAGCAGTTGTTGTTACAGATAACTATGAAGTATTCATCTTTTCATTGGTAATATTAGTAAAACTACGATCATCACCTGGTGTAATAATAATACTCATGCTATTGTTTCCTTTCCTTGTATGCTAGGGAGTCTTATTTATGTGAGGTGCGTCTCTGTCTTTATATCCTATGCTAGCCTAGATTTTCAAAGGAAGTATAATTGGTAAAATTGAGAGAGTACAACTGGTAATAATCATAATATTAATAAAATATCAAACAATTACTGGTTCTGTGCGAAGAATTGTATGAGGAAAGACTTGCTGCTCCTGCTATTATTCCCATATTTGTTTGGGGTTCATATTAGCATTTGTAGTAGTGTTGATATTACTATTACTATTTTCAGTATTCAATCTCCCTTAATTATCCGCGAATAGCTATGATAGCTACAATGTTTATGGCCTTCCACTCATCACCCCACTTGAATTATTGTTGTTGTTATTGTTCATGTTATAATTACTGTTAATTCTATATTTCGATCTTCTCATCCATTGCTAGCTTGGCTACTTACATATCAATAAACTAGTGTTAATAGTATTACTACTATTCTATTGCGCTAACACAGCATTCTGTGTATGACTAACAGCTCCATCATTCTGAAAAATCTACTGATTCAACAAACTATCTTTCTTATTTGACCCTGCACATTATTAGTTTAGACTACTACTGCTGTTGTTACTTTACGTATTGGGGTTATTACTAAAAGATATTGTTCGAGGCGCAGATATATTCGCTGTTGTACTTGCGCCATTGCTATGAGGGTAGTTTAGATTATTACCTGGCTTAGGTGTTGTTGTGATCTTGTATTTATCAGTTGAATTAGGAGGCTATTGTAGTAGTTTTGATGGAGGTGATTATTATTACTATTAAAGTTGCTATCTTATTAATAGCATTTGATTCATATTAGGAGTATGCATATTATTATTCCCTTGATGTGTAGATGCTACTTATCTCTTTCGAATGACTTAAGAACCACCACCGCCATATGGTTTATTGGAAGGTGTAGAGAATTAAATAGTATTATTGCTAGTGTTACCTGTGCTATGATGGTGCAGTTATTAAGGTTGCTAAGGTTATGTAGATTACTCGATGTTTTGCTACTATTCTTTGTATTTTTGCTATTCCATCTCTAATATCTATTACTGCAAGTGCGCTGCTATGCTCACAGTTGCACCTTGACTCTTAGTCGAATGAGATAATCCATGCGCACTTGGTGAAAGAATCAAATAACTTGGTTGTTGCTGCTGTTGTTAAGCTATCAACGTGGATAAAGTTGCTGTAGTTGCTCCAACGAATGAAGATGTATGCCTATGCTAAGCGATCATTGTAGTATTAGTATTATTGTTGTTATCAATGATTCCAAGTGATCCGCTGGTTTAGAATGCTTAAGAAAGTATTGTTCCTGCAGATGCTTAGTTGTTTTATGCATAGAACTAAGCATTCAAAGTCATTTTATTATTGTTAGTGTTGCTATTCGACACCTGTGATGATGATGTATCTAAATGTGGATTCATAGGTTTAAGTTATCTATCCAATGGTGATGTTTTCCTGATTTCATTGAAGGACTATGATTACTATTGCTTTGGTGCAACAAGTGTATTAGATCGAACTAATCGAGTTGTCTTACCTGTTGAAGCAGTGTTATTATTTGAGGTGAAACTATTATTGTTGTTGCTAGGATGCTGCTTATGAACAGCTGATAAGAGATTACTATAGAACTACATGGTATATTGATGAGCTAAGATGGTTATCTCTCTCTTTCTCTCTGTTAATCTTACTCGCAGATATCCCGATAATGGCAAGAAAAAGAACAAGCAAACACACACACGCAGACAGACAATCACGCAGTTTAGAGATTAATATTTGTTTTGATTTAATTCTTGTCTTTTTCGTTGTTTATTTGATTTTGTCTCTTGAATACTATTATCAATGAAAAGATAAAAATTGTATCTGTTTTCTTTAAAAAAATATTAGGAAATTCAACGGAGAGGGGAGGGAGTTGTTAGTTAGTTATTCATTTATCCATATGAGAAGAATGAAGATTCAACTTTCAAGGGGATGCATAAGGGATTTATAAAGTGGATAAAGGAGTATTGATAAGCGCAAGGAGAACATAAAGACACACACACACATATGAATCACAAAAACTACATGATTGTTAACTGATAATTCATCTTTTTCGAAAAAAGAGAATCTCTAGAGTGTAAGCACATGGGGAAATAAGTAATCATACAGATAATTAAAAAATATATATTAATCAAGATGAATAATTGTTATTCCTATGTTTCTCTGGAACCTCTTCACCTCTTATCTCAAGCCTACGCTTTCTAAGGATATTTCTCATTTGAGAGAACCATTTAGTCATAATCCATTGAAACACCTGCAAAAACTCTGAATTATTCCCCTGGTAATTTTCTTATTAGTTCTTCATTGAATATGAATATATTATCCTTTGAAGAATTATAAATAATTACTCGCATTGCTTCTGGATCATAAATTACTTATATTTCATCACCTTAGCTATACGAGAACTATTATCTTTCGCCCATGAACGTTCCAGTACGAACAAGTTCATTGTTTTCATTTTCTACATATTCAAATCCATAGCAATATCCTAATTCACCATTATTAGTTACGAACAATCTATATATTTCGTTTTCTACTTCATGGAGCGTTTCAATACCAACTGCTGAGAAGGACTACGCAGATAGTCTCGCAAAATGGATTCGGAGATACCTATATTCAGATTCTAACTAAGCATCAATGAAGTCAAGGAGTTAGACTGACCAGCATGTTGTGGAATTACCTTGAGTTGGCTTGACTTCGATGACTGTGTGAGTGTTGTTGATGTTAGTCGAAGAAGGTATGGAGAAGATATTCAGCATGTCGAATTCTTATTGAATAGTATGAATGCTAATGTCAAAGGGATCGGAGGAAGATTCGTCAATTAGGAGATCATTTTGGCGAGGGGGTTTGATGGAAGTAGAAGAGTAGGAGGATGATTTCTTAGGGGAAGAGGTGGAAGATGATGGTGGCGTTTGTGTTGTTGTTGCAGATTTCGTCAATGGCTCACTAGAATCTAAAGTTGTCTATGATTGCTAAGCGACTGAAAGAACTAGCATTCCAAGAAGGAAAACAAGAAAACAGTGATATTGGCTATGCATATTCCTTTTTAGCTATTGTAAGAGGAAAACAAATTTGAGCTTTTTCTTAAAAATTTCTTTGGTAGGAATTGGATATTATGATTAAGATAAAGAATATATTTCCATAGATACATACACTTTTAATCTTTATGGGCTTTAAGAGTGTGTGGGGGATTCATTAGTATTTGCCAATCAAATCTACGTAATCATGCATTTGTAGCAAGAAACAATTGATTCACAGGTTTCCACAAAGGTATACTTTTAAAATTATTACAATACTGCTACTTCCCAGCAGGAAAAACAAGCAAACTCACACACACATACACACACACACACACTGACATACATACGCCCACACTTCCCTCCTTCACAATGGACTCCAAAACCTACGCATACCTTGATCGTTATGCTAAATTACAGCCCTATTCAAACTTCCTTCTCTACGCAGCGAACCATCCATTCACGCCATTATCTCTCCGCCGAAAGCGAGTTCTGTCTTTTCTTCTTAAAAAACTTCTCAAATGTTGCTATTCTGCTACATCTGATTGTCCCATCGTCGAGCAAGCACTACAAATTATTAACTACTTACTACTAACCTTCGATGCAGAAACCTAAAAAGTCGAAGGCTAACTTGTCATGCAGTTAGAGGATATCATGCTGCTCATACGCAAAGCCGTCTTGGCATAACAGCAAGATAGCTAATTCTAGTTTTCCTAGCAATCGCGAATCTTCGATTATCACGATGAGAATAACTCCAAAGACGATGAGATTCTAAACTAATTCTGTAATTTCTTGACATAGCTCTCCAAGAAGAAACAGAAATATTCGAATGTGTTTAGTTATTTGTTAAGAGTCATTGGTTTGATGTGCTTAGCTGAGTAGCCTGAAATGGTAGGGAAGTATCTGACATCGCAGTATTCCACAGTAGCTGAACATATGAATAATCCGAAGTTTACTTTGCTACTTAATACATGCAATGCACTGCCAGGTAAGATTATCATTAGAAAGATGTCTATTTTGATGATTGATTGTGGTTGTTAAGGTTAGTTTTAGTTCAAGTAATACAAGGAGAAAGTCTTGAAAGAGAAGAATCTTACAACTGATATGTTGCTCGATCTTGCACAGAAAGCACAAGAGAACAATGAAGTAATTCCCACATAAAAAACAAATGAATCAACTCATTTTATGATATTTCTTTGTTATTTTTGCTTTTTAGTCCCCTGAGGATATCTTAAAGCTCTTAGGCTAATACAAAAGTTCATTTAATGGTGCGGATAGCTTCTTAGTCCGACGTAAATATTTAGAAATCGCATATGAGAATGGTTTCTAGCTCGAGAAAGACGAAGTAATCGAACTTGTCAGCCGTGATCTATTTGATTTAGAATATGTTAAGAAAGTCATTTCGTATTCCGAATTCTTCTTAGATAAACCTAATGATCTCATATTGAATATTATAGTTAAAGTGCTGGAGTTTAGTTATGGTACGTGCTTCATATGGTAGAAGCTACTGAAGTTACTATCGATGAAAAAGAGGAATGGTAATTAAAGTTTAAATAACAATAATAGCACAGTTTTAATGGAAGGAGAAGAGTAAGAAGAAGAAGGTGAGGATATTAAGGAGGATGCTAGTAACAATAGTGATATGGAAGAGAATTAGGAGAGTGTTAGAGGATTATCAGACGAAGAGATTAGTTAGTTAGTGAAGTTACATTATTCAGGGAAGTATTAATAAGTTGATACTAGAGTGATTAAGAAAAGATTGAGAAAGAGTAAGAAAGGAGAGAGATAACAGAATGGGAAGAAGATAACGGAAAATCATAGCATAAGTTAGAGTATTTTTAGTAACAACAATAACAATGATAGCAGTAAGCGATCTGAGATGGATGATGAAGATAAGAGTAAAGAATAGTTGGTGGAGTGTAAGTAGCAAGTGTTGGAGAAGTTATTAGAGTTGCAGAAGGATAATCATGTTTTGCTGAAGTATTAGGAGATGGTTGAATAAGAGAGTGGACAAGAAAAGAAATGAAGATTGAATAGAAAAGGGAAAGGCACAAAAAAATTCAATAAGATTTTAGTGATTTGATCATTTAATAAATTAATTACCAACACAATAGTGTTATTATGTTGTAGCTAATTGGCAGTTTCATTGCATCTTTGACTTGTGTGTTAATGTTGTGAATAGTTTCTCCGACAAAACATCAATTTTATATTTTATCTTCTTGTTCATTATTTCAATGATAATTCTAGTTTCTTCAATGGTTAATGGATACATCTGCTGAGGTAGGGTTTCAAAGGGATACAAAACAAATCGAAAAATGATTATTTTGTACAAAATCCACACATTTTACAGCAGCTAAAATTGGAACTAACTTAATGAAGTAATAATGAGATGCAGATAATGTATTGGTATCTTCGAATAGTACTTTCAGGTTTAATCGAAGACAGAAAGGAAAAGAAAGAGTAATAGATAGATAAATTCTTAGTTACACTATGATTGGGAGTTTTCAGGTTAAAAAATCGATTTCAGAGAAGAAGAGTTGATAGCTTAATAAACCCCAAGTTGGGAGTTGATTCTCAAGCATGTTTTATCTTACCATTGGTGTAACATAATCCTTTATTATTTACCCACAAACTCTCCTTTACAAAAAGCTAAAATGGTCTAAGAGATTTAGAGCATCATCCTGTCTATTCTAAAAGAACAAATCTTCAAAGTTTGTTTTCCTTCAATTATATTTCTTTTTTATTAGGATTATCGCTATTAATTTCTGGAGTTTTAGGCGCAAACATTTAAAGTTTACCTGAAGGAATAACCTCCGTTCCCTCATCCCTACTAATTTCTTCTCATAGAGGAACAAAATCAATAAAATCCATTGATTCCGTGCACAAGTAAAATCTTTATAAAAGTGTCAAAAACATATGCAAAATACATACGAATAATAATATAAAACTAACTCAAAAAGCTATTTTGTTATTAAGAATAATAATTATTTAATTTGATTCATCTTTTCCTTGAATTTCTATCAACACAAATGAGGATCACAATTCAATTAAAAAATCAGAACCTTTATACAATCTTTCCTTGATTCATTTTTTCCATACCTTTCAGCACTCTATCAATATACAATGATCGAATAGCTTAAAGCGGTGTGTCTTCGGAGCTCTTATTCAATGTCAGAGTGTGTTATAATATCAAAAACTAATACTATTTTATGATATTCACTTCCAAGATCTTATTGATATTCTCTTCGTATGATAGCGATAAATCCAAACCATAAAGCAACTAATAAAGCTATCTATCCTACATTTATTCTTGTAGATTCCCATAATTCTCTTGATTTATCTGCAATATCATCGAATTATAGTGTGTATGGGAATATTAATGGCATACAGTGATGTTATTAATAACTTTCTTGGAAATCTAAATTAACTTCTCAGACATTTCTAAGAAAAATTTATAGATATGCTCAGGGACGCCTAGCTACAGCACGATTATTTTGTTAGTCAGCAACTGCAGCAGCACACGCATAATGCGTTTGTTTAGATTATGGAATTTTGTATCTTTCAGCATTTCCTTAGCAGATCGGACTTTCTTGAAATAAACCTTCTAGCTGCTCTTGAAGTTTTCTAAGATTGCATCGATTTCTTGATTCACAAGGGTATTAGTAGAATTAGTAGTCTTAGTTAGTTCTATGGAAGAGATTATGTCTTCTAAATGGAGAGTCATTGGTAGTTGTTCTTAGGGTTCTTATGAAATTTCTGAAGTAGGTTTTGAGTTAATTCCAGAATTATTTGATTATTTTCTCTTTCCATTTAGTTTAGGAGTCAGAAGGTCATCGATGATTTATATGATCTTATGATCTGCTCTGTGCTTTTCTCTGTTGGACAGTTTGGAGTTGCATAAGCTGTCTAGGTTAGCGGTAAAATTATTAGATTTATCAGTGCTTTTAGACTTAAATGATAATATTTCTTCAAGAAATCCTTCTTTTTCATCAGACAAACAGCAGATTTCAAATTAATAAAGATACTCAACCATGTTTGCTCTTGATCTAATCTGCAGATCCTTTTCTCTGAGTTTGTCTGTTGGCTTTGCAGAAGAAGTAACTTTCCGAATCTTGCAGATATTCGAAGGTTCTTGTGAAATAGCTGAAGAAAACGTTGTTCGTTGTCCAAAACCGATCCGTTATGTCGGGCTCTCATCGAAATAAGTGCAAGATGACGAAGGAGGAGGAAGTTAATTATTGTCCTTGGGATTAGGGAGAACACCTGTGTTTATAGTTAATTATTGTGTATTATGAGGGATCTTCATCGAAGAGGAGCTTTCTGCCGCTAATTGTAGCAGAAACTAGAGTTCCTGCAGTTATTGATGTTCAGCTGCTTTCTATTGTATATTCCTTTCGAGAATTAACAGATCTAACTCATTTTTCTTAGAGTTTATGAGCAGTTGATTCTGCAATAGCAACTCCAGTGAATTACTTGGAAGCATAGGCATAAGCAGATTCTCAAATGAACTCAAGAAAGACGAATTGTTCTAGAAATGACTAGTACTGAAGGGATTGATTTCAGAAAGAGTAGTCGTCATATCACCAAGCATCCAAGAGGAAGACAGCTATGAAGTTGAATGAACTTTGTTGTGTTATGTTGTGTTTATATCAATGCTAGGTAGGAATAGATAATATATTTGGAAATCCCCAGATTTTAAATAAGTATGTTCAAGGAAATTAATTATATTGATCTCCCAGGGATCCCTTGCATTCTTCGTATTTATAAAAATCCAAAGGGATACTTAAATAAAATAGGAATCGCAAGGAGCAAAATTAATTGTCTCCCCACATATTATCACATTTCGATTATCAGTTGAAAGAAAAGTGCCTTCGATTTTATAAAAATCATTAATTTTGGAGTTTTAACAACTGAGAGCAGGCTAAAAGGAAGTTGGTTAAGAAGAAGTATTAGATTACTAAATAATCATGTAAAGTTTTTCTATTCTAACAGACATTTTCGTCTTTAAAAAATATATATTTATCTCTCTTTGTGTGTGAATAATAAGATGCCTGATAACAAATCTACCAAATCTTAATGAGCATCTTAAAATTCTACGTTTCTTGTATTCCACTCAATATATTTATGGTTTTGTTACAAAGCTATGTGAAATGCATTATTATTCATATTCTGTAACATTTTTAAGTATTTCCATCCCCCCGAGGATAACTGATTTAGTTTATATTCCTTCTCACATCTTCCTTGTGGTGATTCCTAAGACTTAGATAGATCTAGTGAGTCACATTTCTTGATTTTTCTATTTCAAAAGGATTGTTTATTACTGCTATTCTTGTGTTTCATTTGATCAACGGCTGTGGCTTGTATCAGAGCAGTTATTGCTTTTTCCAATTAGATTTGCAAGTTTCTTGTGTTTCCTTTGTTGATCAATTTAAAAAAAAAACCTTAATAATCTAAAAATAGGATTTCTTTCACCTGCTGTACAGCGATTTTATTACTTTTACTGCTGTAAGTGTTTCTGCTTACTTTCTGGGTGAGCCTTGAAATTAAAAGAAATAAAAATAATCGTAGAGATACGAATTCTATTAATATAATTTTTCCCAAAACTCCTCTTTTATCGATCCGTTCTGTTATTCGTTTCCCAAGAGAAATCTAAGTTAATTAGGTTAGTTATGAAATAGAAAAATTTCCTATTTGGTTTGATTATGTCTGTACTAGATAATATCTCTCGATTACGGTGGGGCGTCCATTTGGTTCTACCTCACAATACCATCCAAACTCACCTGCAAAGAAAAATAGACGATACTTTTCAGAAGTATCTTTATCAGTGTATGATTGTCTTAGAAGTCCATGTATGTACATTGTGATTTCCTTTGATTCGCATGATCTTGTTGGGAATGACTATTTTATATGAATTCACAAGTAATAAATAGTGTATTTTCCTAATTTAGTTGATTATTATTTTTTTGCAATCAAGCAAAAATAATAGATTTATTTAAATGGTAAAAATCATGGATTTTAGTGTTATTTCACTCCATCATATTTTCGTTTCTCTTAATGCTGATTGTATATGAGTTATCCTTTATGGCAGCAGTAGAAGTAATCCCTTTCTTTTTTAATAGCAATCCTAGCATATTTTTCTATTATTTTCTTGTTTTGACTTTTTTGCTCTTGATAACTATTGATGCTTGTTCCTTTTATCATCTTTAAGCGCCAAATGGATATGAAACTTGTTGTCAATCTCATTGATTTTTTGAATTTATCTTTGGTTTATTCAAGCAAGAGAATGATTGATGAATTGCTAATTATGTAGAAATGCTCACAACATCTCAAAATAAACAAAACTATGCACTCCTTTTTTCCATTTGTTTAGGATAAAAATGTCCAAAATATCAAACAAAAATTGTGAAGAACAGCTTTTTTCAAATAGCATTGTTGAGATTTTACTGTGTAGATCTACATGTGAAATATGTTATGATGAAGACAACGTAAATACTTAGGAAATT
>Ga0302271_10001121_pt1 | contig 26204 bp, 21 predicted proteins | sample III_Bog_N1_1_FD_198767 | JGI IMG/M metagenome (GOLD analysis project Ga0302271, IMG submission 198767) | Peat permafrost microbial communities from Stordalen Mire near Abisko, Sweden - III_Bog_N1_1 | ecosystem: Environmental > Terrestrial > Soil > Wetlands > Peat | place: Sweden: Abisko... | reverse complement strand
TCTTTAATTCTTCATTTATATCTTCGCTTCCGATAATGATTCCGTCAGAATACTTAATAGCCAGTTTGGATACGTTCACAAAATCAGGCTTTTTTACCATTTTAAGATTCTCACCATCTATTCCATCGAACCGTAGCTTATCAGCGAATGTTGATCTAAACGGTGTTTTAAAATCATTATTGTAGATAGAATAGATTATTTTATAGTTATGAAAGAGCGGATCATCGTTATAAATACTTCTCAGATATACGGGTACCAGCGCTGACATCCAGCCATGACAGTGAACAATATCCGGCGCCCAACGCAACTTCTTTACAGTCTCAATTACTCCACGTGCAAAAAAGAGCGCGCGTTCGTCGTTATCATCAAATTCCCGTCCTGCTGAATCGCTTATAATATGTTTCCTCTGGAAATAATCATCATTATCAATAAAATAGACCTGCATTCTGGCCGATTGAATTGAAGCTACTTTGATTATAAGCGGATGATCAGTATCATCAATGATAAGGTTCATGCCCGAAAGCCGTATTACCTCATGAAGCTGATTCCTTCTTTCATTGATACAGCCATACCTCGGCATGAAAGTCCGGATTTCTTTACCTCTTTCCTGAATGCCCTGTGGGAGAAATCTTCCGATCTTCGACAATTTCGTTTCACCTAAATACGGAGTGATTTCCTGTGAAATGAATAATACCTTCCTGCTTTCCATTTACCTGCCTGGATATACCATTTCGATTTAAGGTGCAAAGATAGTAAAAATTAATAACAAATTAAATTACCCAATATTCATCGAGAAGTGGATATTTGCAATAACGGGGCATCTTATGCAAAATATTTTACCTAATTGCAGCAATCATTTCCTGGAGGTTCACTCACATTTTGAAACAAACAGAGTATGTTTGCAATAAATTATGTAAAATGAGTGTAATCAATACGATTGCCGGACTTCAGTTCAAACTGAATATGAGCAAACTGAAACCGCTTGGATTTGTACCAACAATGGGCGCACTGCATGAAGGCCATTTGTCTCTGGTAAACGACGCAGTAAAACATTGTCCTGTTGTGGTTGTAAGTATTTTTGTAAACCCTACCCAGTTTAATGATAAAAATGACCTTAAAAACTATCCGAGAACACTTGAAAATGATCTTAACCTTCTCGGAAGAGTTTTGAGGGAAACAGATTTCGTTTTTTGCCCCGATGAAAAGGAAATTTACCCTGAAACCGATTTAAGGCAATTTAAGTTCGGAAATCTTGATAATGTTATGGAAGCTCTTCAACGTCCAGGTCATTTTAACGGGGTAGCTCAGGTTGTCAGCCGATTATTTGATATAGTAAAACCTGATTTTGCATATTTCGGACAAAAGGATTTTCAGCAGCTTGCTGTCATCAGGGAACTAGTACGTCAAACAGGAAACAAGGTACAGATTATTGGGCATCCTATAATTCGTGAAACAGACGGATTGGCAATGAGCAGCCGTAACACGCTTCTGGAGCCGGAAATCAGAAGACAGGCGAATGTCATATACAATACCATAAGAATTGCTTCTTCTATGATAGACAAATATGAAATTCCCGAAATAAGATCTTTCGTACTTGAGAAGATCAATAAAAATCCAGGCTTCTGCGTGGAATATTTTGAAATAGTGGATGATACAGAATTAATTCCAGTAATAAAAAAGGAGGAAATGAAAAAAAATAAACTATATTTCGGTTGCATAGCGGTCAGAGCAGGTAAAATCCGACTTATAGATAATATTGAAATTGGATTGGTCTGAACCAAAACGTTAATTACCTTTGCAGCCAGTTAGGATCAACAAGATATCAAAAATGCTTATAGAAGTATTAAAATCAAAAATTCATCAAGTAACAATTACTGCGGCAAATCTGCATTATATCGGGAGTATTACAATAGATGAAGACCTTATGAATGCCGCAAACCTGATTGAAAACGAGAAAGTCCATGTTCTCGATCTTAATAACGGCGAGCGTCTTGAAACTTATGTAATTAAAGGTGAAAGAGGATCAGGAGATATCTGCCTCAACGGTGCTGCCGCCAGGAAAGTAATTGTTGGGGATACTGTTATTATTATGTCATACGCCTTACTCGATTTTCAGGAAGCTAAATCATTTAAACCAGTGATCATCTTTCCCGATACAAAAACCAATAAACTGATCTGAGTTGAAAAAAGGATTTCTGCAGACTCTTAAATTTCTGGGATTTTTCGCTGTCGGGTGCCTTTTACTGTGGTTTGCATTCCGCAGCGTTAATTTTTCGAAGCTAATGGCAGAGTTAAAAGAAGCAGACTATTCCTGGCTGCTATTATCTGTACTTTTCGGATTCTTTGCTTTTGCAAGCCGGGCACGAAGATGGGTTCTCCTCATAAATCCTCTGGGGTTTAATCCTTCTACGAAAAATGCTTTCTATTCGTTGATGACAGGCTATCTGGCAAATCTGGCCCTGCCAAGAATAGGAGAAATAACACGCTGCGTAGCTCTTGGGAAGAAAGAAAAGATACCGGTAGATCAATTGATTGGGACAGTAGTTATTGAACGAACAGTTGACTTTATTTCCCTGCTGATCATAATGATAATGCTGATATTCACAAGCGGTGAACAGATAGGACTGTTTCTGAAGGAAAGCATATTGCTTCCTATTCAGCAAAAAGTTTTCTCAATTTTTGGTAACACACGGGCACTTTGGGCTGTCCTTTTTGTTCTAGGTATAGTAACATTATTCCTTGTGTTCAGATATAAGAAGAACCTGCGCCAGATCCGCTTTTTCTCCAAGATGTTTGACCTGGCACATGGTATAACACACGGACTTAAAACCATTACCAATCTAAAAAGGAAATGGGAATTCATTTTTCATACCTTTTTTATCTGGATCAATTATGCACTAATGACTTGGGTAGTTGTTTTTGCCCTGCCAAGCACCTCTCACCTTACATTCGGGAATAGTATATTCATCCTCGTTATAGGCGGACTTGCAATGTCGGCACCTGTTCAGAGCGGACTAGGGGCATTTCATTATATAGTTTCACGCGGACTTCTTATTGTCAATGGAATTCCTGTTGAGGATGGTCTGGCCTATGCATTGCTCACGCATGAATCACAACTGATATTTGTGGCTATTGTGGGAGCTATATCATTTTTCATAATATTTAGAAAAGACAAAACATCTAAAGAACCTGATGGCAAAAGCTAAAACAGTTTTCGTTTGTCAGAATTGCGGGGTGGAATCTCCTAAGTGGATTGGAAGATGTCCTTCCTGTAAAGAGTGGAATACGTACCATGAAGAGATAATTGCTCCTGCGTCAGCACGTGAAGTCTCCTTTGCCGGCAGTCAGGAAAAACGGAAACCCGAACTGCTTGATAGTATAAAATCTGATGAACATGATCGTCAGAAAACAGGGATCCCTGAACTCGACAGAATACTCGGCGGTGGAATTGTAGGCGGATCACTGATATTACTGGGTGGTGAACCCGGCGTCGGGAAATCAACGCTTGCACTTCAACTCGCCCTGGCCCTTAAAGGGAAAAACATACTTTATGTTTCAGGGGAGGAAAGCGAGGAACAGATAAGTCTGAGGGCTAAAAGGATGAAGAACTCAAATCCTCAGTGTTACATCCTGAGTGAAACTGACCTGGAAAGTATTCTTGCTCATGCTGAAAATATAAAACCCGGGCTCATAATTATCGACTCAATACAGACAATTAATAATTCCATGCTGGAGTCGTCGGCAGGATCAGTTACCCAGGTTAGAGAATGTGCCGCACAGCTTCTTAAATATTCAAAAATAACAGGTACACCCGTTTTCCTTATCGGCCATATTACTAAAGATGGAACATTGGCCGGCCCGAAAGTCCTTGAACACATTGTTGATGTGGTTCTCTATTTCGAAGGGGACAATAATTTTGTATACCGAATCCTCCGTTCAGTTAAGAACAGATTCGGATCTACAGCTGAACTTGGTATTTTTGAGATGGTCGAGTCGGGGTTAAGAGAAGTTGATAATCCTTCCGAAATGTTTATCAATCAGCATGATGAAGCATTGAGCGGCATTTCAATTGCAGCAACAGTAGATGGTCTCAGACCATTCCTGATCGAAACACAAGCACTTGTTAGCAGCGCAGTCTATGGAACGCCGCAGCGAAGCTCAACGGGTTTCGATATCAGGAGACTCAATATGCTGCTGGCTGTTCTGGAAAAAAGAGCAGGATTCAAACTGGGAATAAAGGATGTTTTCCTGAATATTGCCGGAGGAATAAAGGTGAACGATCCGGCAATCGACCTTGCCATATTAAGTTCCGTTCTTTCCTCAAATCTCGATATTCCTATCGCAAGAGAGGTTTGCTTTTCAGGTGAAGCAGGATTGTCGGGAGAAATCCGACCCGTCTCCCGGATTGAGCAACGGATAAGAGAAGCTTCAAAGATGGGCTTTAATAAAATCTATATCTCGAAATATCACAGGAACATATCGGTCAAGGGACTCGATATCGAGGTGATACATATAGGCAAAATTGAGAACCTCGTAAGGTCACTGTTCAGCTAAGGACAGCTCGTGGCTCACATATTAAACCTTTATGCCTTTAAGCCCTTAAGCCCTTGAGCCCCTTAGTATCTCACCCGCCTCGAATTATCGGTTCGTGAATTACTCCGTTTCAGCTTGTCACAATCGAGTTCCATATTGAAATCAACGGGACGTTCAAATTCATCAGCTTCCATTATCCCGAACTGTGGATCATTGTATATTTTTTTCAGGAATAATCCCATAATCGGAAGGGCCATATTGGCGCCAGATCCTTCTCCCAGGGTCTCAAAATGGATCCCCTGGTCCTCCCAGCCGCTCCATACGCCACCAACAAGATTAGGAGTGACTGCCATAAACCACCCGTTCGAATGATTTTGTGTTGTTCCCGTTTTGCCTCCGATCTGGTTCCCGAGGTTAAAGGGTTCCAACCTTAATTTACTGCCTGTACCAAATCTTACCACACCCTGAAGAAGATTAAGCATAAGGTAAGCCTGGTCCTCACTTAAAACCTCTTCAATCTTTGGAGTAAACTTGGAAATAGTATTTCCATTTTTGTCCTCAATCCGAGTTACATACATCGGCTTTACATAAACACCTTTATTTGCAAATGTCCCGTAAGCTCCTACCATCTCTTCAAGCTTAATATCAGAAGTACCCAAAAATATTGAGGGTACCGGATCAATAAAACTTCTGACTCCCATTTTATGCATCAGATCGGTTACTGCAGTAGGTTTAAACTGCTTCATTAACCATGCCGAAATATAGTTTTCAGAATGTGCCAGACCCCATGACAATGTCACAAGCCTGCCATGATATTCCGGAGGTCCGGTACTCCTGGGAGACCATGGAACAGAATCGCCTGGAATATCAAAAGAATATGGAATATCCTCCACCTCCTGGCAGGGGGAATACCCGTTTTGCATTGCAACAGTATATAGAAATGGTTTAATAGTACTTCCAACCTGTTTCTTCTGCTGAGTTACTGCATCATATTTAAAGTATCTGAAATCGGGTCCACCAACATATGCCTTAACATTTCCATTATGCGGATCTTCAACCATAAATGCCGACCTGACGAAATATTTATAATATCTTATGGCATAATAGTGTCCCTGTCACCTTTCCATGAAAATACTCTCATTTTCACTTTTGTGTTAAAAGCAAGCATAATGGAATCTTCAGAAATCCCCCTCGCCCTCATGATGTAATATCTGTCACTCTGTTTAAGTGAGGCCATAAGCAGATCATCAACATCTTTCTTTTTGAGATCATCGGAGTAAGGTGGATTCTTAAACCATCTTGCCCTCCTTCTGAAATCAGGCTGCACGTCTTTGGAAAGATGTTCTGTTAGTGCCTCTTCAGCATATTTCTGCATCCTGGAGTTGATGGTTGTATAGATTTTCAAACCGTCCCTGTAAACATCATAACTTTTACCGTCGGGCTTTTTATTTTTATTGCACCATCCGTAAAGCGGATTATTATCCCAGTCATACATTGCATCATCGAAAGATTCCTGCCGTATATATTTATCCCTGTCAGGTTTTGGCTTCCTCATTAAATTTGTAAGATATTGCCTCAAGTAGGTTGCCAGACCGGAATTATGATCTTCTATCCTGAAATTGATTTCAATAGGTAATTTCATAATTGAATCAGCCTGAGCATGAGTTAAATAGCCATACTTCTCCATCTGGGAGATTACGGTATTCCGTCTCTGGAGCATCAGCTCAGGATTCCTGATAGGATTATACCTGGTTGACGCTTTCAGCATACCCACCAGTACTGCAGCCTGCTGAATGTTGAGAGAATCAGGAGTGGTATTAAAATAAACTTTTGCAGCTGATTTTATACCAATTGCATTGTAACTGAAGTCGAACTTATTCAGGTACATTGTAAGGATTTCTTCTTTAGTATAACTCCTCTCAAGCTTTATGGCTGTTTGCCATTCTTTGAACTTTGAGACACCCAGCCGCATCTTCTTTACAAATGACGAGTTATGGGCAGTATCTCTCGGATATAGCTGTTTTGCAAGCTGTTGAGTAATTGTACTTCCGCCACCGGTACTTTGACCCATCATCACGGTTTTTAAAGCAGCTCTTCCAAGACCACGGATATCCACCCCGGAATGTCTGTAAAAACGTATATCTTCAGTAGCAACCAGAGCATCGGTCAGGTGACGAGACATATCCTTATATTCGGTCCATGTTCTGTTCTCAATACTGATCTTTCCCAGCATGACACCATCTTCTGAAATAACCTGAGCAGCAAGGTAATACTCGGGGTTTTCCAACTCCTCGAATGAAGGCATCGGACCGAGTTTTCCCCTCGATATCAATATGAATAGCATTATAATAAAAATGACCGGAAAAGTGAAGATCACCCAGAACCAGATCTGGAATTTTTTGTTCTCTGTATTGCCTTTCATTTAATTACCTAGTTTGGCCCAAAAATAGTAAATTATAAAGAATCTTAACGGTTTATTTTGAAGTTTGGTACCTAATTGATTTACTTTGTCGTCTGAAAAAAAGAATAAATATCTGCTGTAATGATCGAAAATCTTGTAATTGTTGAGTCCCCGGCGAAAGCTAAGACTATTGAGAAGTTCCTTGGAAAAGATTTCCGTGTCGTATCAAGTTTCGGACATATAAGAGACCTGTCCAAGAAGAATCTGGGTATAGATATTGAAAATGATTTTGCCCCTGATTATGAAGTTCCTAAAGAAAAGGCAAAAGTCGTGAGCGAGTTGCGAAAGGCTGCCTCCGAATCAAAGAATATCTGGATCGCATCTGACGAGGACCGTGAAGGAGAGGCTATCGCATGGCATCTTGCAAGCGTTTTGAAACTTGACCTGGCAACGACAAAGAGAATAGTGTTTCATGAAATAACCAAAGAGGCAATTTCAAATGCCATAGATACACCTCGTCAGGTTGATATGAACCTGGTTAATTCACAGCAGGCCCGAAGAATCTTAGACAGGCTTGTTGGCTTTGAAATTTCACCTGTTCTCTGGAAAAAAGTGCAGCCTTCACTTTCTGCGGGGAGGGTCCAGTCTGTTGCAGTTCGTCTTATTGTCGAAAGAGAAAGGGAGATAATAGCGTTTGAAACCGAATCAGCGTTCAGGGTTACTGCTATATTCCTGATCGATTCTGCTAAAGATGAAAATGCCATTCTCAGGGCGGAAGCTTCTAAAAGATTTCCCGATGAGAAAGAGGCAATGGAATTCCTTGAGTTATGCAACGCTTCAAAATATTCTATTGGCAGTATAAGTATCAAACCCGGAACTCGTTCCCCTGCTCCTCCGTTTACTACCTCTACGCTTCAGCAGGAAGCTTACAGGAAACTTGGTTTTTCTGTTGCCCAGACCATGGCTGTTGCCCAGAAGCTTTATGAAGCAGGAAAGATAACTTATATGAGAACAGATTCAACAAACCTCTCGAACCTGGCACTCGTTAAAGCAAAGGAGGTAATAACATCATCATTTGGTGAGGAGTATTCAAAGACCAGGCAGTTTAAGACAAAGTCGAAGGGGGCTCAGGAAGCTCATGAAGCAATTCGTCCTGCTTACCTTGAGAACCCCGATACTGCAGGCAGTCAGAATGAAAAACGCCTTTATGAGCTTATCTGGAAAAGAACAGTTGCCTCACAGATGGCCGATGCAAGAATCGAGAAAACATCAATAGCAATTGATATGAATAATTCACCTGTCACTTTCCAGGCCAATGGTGAAGTAATAAAATTCGATGGTTTTCTCAGAGTTTATACTGAATCATCCGACCAGGAAAATACTGATGAAGACAGGTATGTGATCCCTCCGGTTACAAAAGGGATGCCTCTCTCATATGACAATATTACGGCATCGCAAAAATTCACCGCTCCCCCGCCACGGTATACGGAAGCAAGCCTTGTAAAGAAACTTGAGGAACTGGGAATAGGCCGACCTTCAACATATGCCCCCACCATATCTACAATTCAGAACAGGGGTTATGTATCACGTGAAGACAGACCAGGAGAAAAAAGGCAGATTAAAATTATTACGCTTCTCAACGGTAAATTCACCAATTCAACTAAAACTGAAGTCACCGGAAAAGAAAAATCAAAACTATTCCCCCAGGATATAGGTATGATAGTTAACGATTTTCTGATGGAGAATTTCTCAGAAATAGTTGATTTTCATTTTACTGCAGAAGTTGAGGAACAATTTGATGAGATAGCTCTCGGCAACCTTAAGTGGACCGGGATGATAAAAAAGTTCTATTCACCATTTCATAAAACCGTTACCAATACCCTCGAGAAAAAAGAAAGAAAAACCGGGGTAAGGGTTCTTGGTAATCATCCGGAAACCGGGGAACCGGTTACAGTGAGGATGGGTCGTTTTGGTCCTGTTGCCCAGATCGGCGAATCAGGGAAAGAAGACGAAAAACCCAAATATGCCAGTCTTTCAAAGAATCAGCTGCTCGAAACCATTACACTTGATGAGGCATTAAACCTGTTTCGGCTTCCACGTTCCCTCGGGGAGTATGAAGGTGCTGATATGGTTGTAGGTGTAGGGAAATTCGGTCCCTATGTAAGATATAACAGTAAGTTTTATTCTTTAAAGAAAGGGGTCGACGACCCTTATACAGTTACATTTGAGAGGGCAGTTGAATTAATTCTTGAAAAAAATGACAGCGATAAAAAGAAGGTCCTGAAGGATTATGGTGATATAATGCTGCTTAATGGCCGGTACGGACCGTATCTTGTAAAGGATAAACAAAACTTCAGGCTCCCTAAAGGTGCGGATGCAGAAAAGCTTACTAAAGAAGATTGTGTTAAGATTATCGAAAACAGTGATAAAACCAAAAAGAGCGCATAACTTAAACCATGGTAGATCTTAATGATTATTTGAACCCTGTAAGTATTGAGGCTCCTGTCTTTGAGCACATTACAAATCAGGCCGGTTTTCCTCATAATATCACCATTCATACTGATAACACTCCCATTAAGGATATTAGCAGGTACAAAATAGCAATCCTCGGTGTTCCTGAAGGAAGAAATTCTCTAAATGCAGGTTCTCTGAAAGGACCTGACAAGATAAGAGAGCAGCTTTATAGCCTGGCAAAAATTCCCGGAAAGTCAAAAATTATTGATCTTGGGAATATGAAACAAGGAGTTACTTTCAATGATACCATTGCAGGTCTGACTGACGTCCTGGTTTTATTACTCAGTGAGAATATCTTCCCAGTTATTATAGGTGGATCAAGCGCCATAATCACTGCTATAGACAGGGCTGTATCGCAGACAATTTCAAAGTACACTCTGACATGTGTTGACCCGCGTATTGACTTCAGCAATGAAAGAAGAGAACCCGATTCATTCAACTACCTGAATTCTGTCATTAATAACCATAAAAGCACTTTTTCTCATTACATCAATATAGGCTACCAGACTTACCTTAATGATCAACAGATATTAAACAGATTCCTGAAACGCAGATCGGAACTATTAAGGATTGGTGATGTTCGACAGGCAATTTACCTTACAGAGCCACTTTTCAGGGATTCAGACGTTGCCTTAATCGATATTTCAGCAGTAAGGCAATCGGATGCACCCGGTACTTTAAGTCCTTCACCGAATGGATTTTATGGCGAGGAGATATGTCTACTTTCAAGATATGCAGGTATTTCTGACAAACTGAAAGTATTCGGTCTTTTTGACGTTAATCCAGAACTTGATGTCCGTAATCAGACAACAGGACTAGCTGCACAAATAATTTGGTTCTTCCTTGAAGGATTCTCACAGAAACAGTATGAAACACCGGTTTTAAGCCAGGGCAACTCCGGAAGATTCATCAAATATCATGTCAGGGTAACAGACCTTGATGATGATCTGATCTTTGTAAAGAGCAATCTTACAGACAGATGGTGGATTGAAATTCCATCAGATCCGGAGTCTCAGTATGTGGCATGCTCTCATGAAGATTACCTGAAAGCTAACCATAATGAAGTTCCCGACAGATGGGTTCAAGCTGTTGACAGGTTAAAATCCTGAATTCTTTTCGAACAAAATCCTGATACGCTCGTATAACAAGTATTTAGAATCAATAAATAAATACCGGTATATTTGTATACGACTTAGAATTTTATTTATTTTACTCGTTCAATCAATGTGGATTGTATCTGCAATTAAAGAGATGAAAAAACTAAATATCGCATTTCTTTTTTTAATGCTTTCCTCACAGTTGATCTTAGCCCAACAAGATCCTCTGTCGAGTCAGTATATGTTTAATACTCTGACATTCAATCCCGGTTTTGCAGGAACATCGGGAATGATCTGTGCGACAGCCATGAACCGTCAACAATGGGTGGGTTTTAAAGGCGCTCCCGCGACAACACTTTTCAATGTCAGCATGCCTTTTTCCCTCTTTGGAGTAAAAAGCGGCGCAGGGCTTGTAGTTGAAAGCGACAACATTGGTTTTGATAAGAATATCAATCTTACAGGATCGTACTCATATCTAATGGATCTGGGGTCGGGAAAACTTGGAATCGGATTAAGTCTTGGAATGCTGAATACCACTATTAATCCAACATGGGTCATCCCATCGGGTGATGCATTTACCCCGGTTTCCGGTGATCCTTTAATACCTGAAAACAAAGAGAGTTTTGTAGCTTTTGATGCAGGTTTGGGACTCTATTATAAAACTGACAAATATTACGGTTCATTGTCAGTTACACACATTAATCAGCCTAAAATCAAGTTTACAAAAGGCACCCCATATTTCAGCAGGCATTATTATCTGACCGCCGGGTATAATCTGCAGTTACCGAATCCATCCCTTGAATTACTGCCATCTTTTTTCGCTTTCAGTGACGGTAAGGCGATACAGTTTGCAGTAACTTCTTTAGTCAGATACAATAAAAAGATATGGGGAGGCGTTTCATACAGAGCCGGAGATGCCTTGATCGGAATTGTAGGCCTTGAACTTTTTAATGGAATTCGTCTTGGTTATTCGTATGATTTCACACTTTCGGATGTTGGAAAAACGAGTTCCGGGTCGCACGAATTTATGATCAACTATTGCTTTGACCTCGGCCTGGGCAAAAGCCCTATGAAATATAAAAGTATCAGATTTTTATGAATATTGAAAAAAAATAACTTACTTGCAATATAAAACTCAATAGTATTATGAAAAAGGTAACCCTATCTGCTCTAATATTAATACTCCTGTTAACTGGTTGTGGCTCTTCAAATAACGGAGAGTTAACTGGCGTTCAAGGGCGGAAAAAATTCTTTGAACCGGAACCCTTTGAGATGGCCTTTATCCCTGCCGGGAATTTTATGATGGGACCAAGTGATCAGGACGCTGTATGGGCAATGAATAGTATATCCAAATCAGTCACTGTTGATGCTTTCTGGATGGATCAGACTGAAATAACCAACAACAAATATCGCCAGTTTGTATATTACGTTCGCGATTCTATTTTAAGAACAAAACTTGGAAATGCAAGTGTTCCTGACAGACAGTATTTTATGGTTGATAAGGATGGAAACGCAATTGAGCCTAATATAATTAACTGGGATGAAAAAATAGATCCGAGAGAAGAAACCACAAAGGCCACACTGGAAGAGATGTATTACCCTCCTGAAGAAAGATTTAACGGTAAAAAACAAATTGATGTCAGAAAATTGAACTATTCATATTTCTGGGTTGATTATCAGTCAGCTGCAAAATCAAGCTACAAACAGGATTATGCAAATAATACCGGGAAATACGAAGGTAAAGTAACAAATATTGATGGTACAACCACCGATGTCAAAGATCGTTCATCGTTCATCAAACATAATATAATCAACGTCTACCCTGATACACTCTGCTGGATACGTGATTTCACATATTCATTCAATGATCCACAGGCCTCGCTCTATTTCTGGCATCCTTCATTTGATGACTACCCAGTTGTAGGCGTATCATGGACCCAGGCAACTGCCTTCAGCATCTGGAGAACAAACTACATGAATACTGCACTCAGAAAAAACGGAGTAGCTGATGTTCATGCTTACAGGTTGCCTCTGGAAACCGAATGGGAATATGCTGCTCGAGGAGGACTTGATCTTTCAATGTATCCATGGGGCGGACCATATACCAGAAACTATAAGGGTTGTTTCCTTGCTAACTTTAAACCATTGCGTGGTAATTATATCGACGATGGAAACGTTTATGCCGGTAAAGTAGGATCCTATGAGCCTAACGAATACGGATTATATGACATGTCAGGAAACGTAGCTGAATGGACATGCTGTGCATACTCACCTTCTGCTTACATTTTCCAGCACGATCTGCAGCCAAACTATGAATATAACGCCAAACCTCAGGATCCCCCGATCATGAAAAGAAAGGTAATCCGTGGCGGCTCGTGGAAAGATATCGCATATTTCCTTCAGACAAGTGCAAGGGATTATGAATATCAGGACTCCACAAAATCTTACGTTGGATTCCGAAATGTCAGATCTTATATCGGTGTAAACTAAGTAATTAAAATAACCCATAAAATAATCAGGTAAAATGAGCCTAGCAGAATTAGTACAAAGCAGCGGGTGGAAAAATTTCATCGCAAAACTATATGGTTTAGGTGCATCCGTTGTTATCATTGGTGCATTGTTTAAAATTCAACACTGGCCACTGGCAGGAACAATGCTTACAATTGGTCTTCTGACTGAAGCCGTAATCTTTTTCTTTTCAGCATTCGAACCATTACACGAGGAGATTGACTGGTCTCTGGTATATCCTGAGCTTGCAGGAATTCCGGAAGATGAGACACCTGAGATTGCAGCACACGGAGGAAAATATCATGGTGGTGGTGCAGGTGGAGGAATTGGCGGAGGAGTTGGTTCTGTTGCTTTGGCAAAATTCGATGAGATGCTTGAGAAATCAGAGATCTCTCCTGATTTATTCCAGAAACTAGGCGTAGGAATGAAAAAGCTGAGTGAGTCAACAGCAGCAATGAACTCTATGGGAGATGTTTCTGCGGCTTCCACAAAATATATGAATACAATCCATACCGCAAATGATTCCCTGGGAAAACTATCTGATTCATATCAGTCAACAAACAAACTCGTAAATGATTCAAATACCACATATCGCGCAATGGCTGATTCCTTATCAGTAATCGAGGTTGGTGGAAAATCATATCAGCAACAACTTGAATCATTAAATAAAAACCTCTCTGCTCTTAATGCAGTGTATGAACTTCAACGTAAGGGAGCAGATGAACATCTTAGAGAGTCCGATTCACTTTATAAAGGAATTCAGGGTCTTATGAAAGATCTTTCAGAATCAGCCGGAGATACCAAAAAGTACCGTGAACAGATAACAAAGCTCAACGATAACCTCTCGGCATTGAATAATGTCTATGGAAATATGCTTGCAGCTATGAATGTCAAATAACGTGGCTTTTTTATCTAACTAAACTACCTACTAAAATGGCTCACGAAAAGCTATCTCCACGGCAAAAGATGATCGGTATGATGTACCTGGTGCTTACCGCCATGCTTGCACTTAACGTATCAAAGGAGGCTGTTGAAGCATTTAAAAAAGTTGACAAGGGGCTAACCCAGACTATTGCAAATTATACTCTCAAAAACGACGTTATATATAAAGAATTCGACAGAGCAGCTACCGAAAACCCTACTAAAGCCGGAAAATACAAGACATTAGCATATCAGGTGAAAGAGCGTGCTGACGAGGCATACAATTTTATCCAGGGGCTCAAAATCGAAATCATTAAGAAAGCCGAAAAAGACCCCGAGACCCCGGCTGTTAAAGGTAATGAAGTTGTAATTGAAGAAGTTAAAAGAATTGATGATACAAACGTTCCATCTGAAATACTTATTGGTGCCAATGAAAATGGCAAAGCTAATGACCTCAAGGCTCTGCTAAGTGAGTACCGTCAGTTCCTCATTGCTACACTTGATGGAAAAAATCCAACTGCAGAAGATGCTCTTAAGGCCAGTCTTAATACTGATGACGGTAAAAACCCAAATGGGGAAAAAGAACGCTGGGAGAATCTTAATTTCCAGACATTACCATTGGTAGCAGTCATTTGTATCCTCTCTGAGCACCAGGTTAGTGTCAGAAACGGGGAAACCGAAGTTCTGAACTACCTCTACTCACAAATTGATGCATCATCATTCAAGTTTAATAAACTTACACCGATTGTTATACCTACATCAAATTATGTTACACTTGGGAGCAGCTATGAAGCCCAGGTTTTCATATCAGCTACTGATACAACCCAGAAACCGGAAATTACTGTTGGCGGCACAAAACTTCTAATTGATGAAACCGGAAAAGGAATATATAAGGCAGGCGCTTCATCCACAGGACCTAAAAAATGGGGTGGAATTATTGCTCTTAAGGCTCCTGACGGATCTATCAAAGAATATCCATTCGATGCCTCATATGTGGTTGGAGAACCAAACGTTATTGTATCTCCTACTGCAATGAATGTAATGTACTACGGAATTAATAATCCTATTGATGTTTCAGTACCGAGTATCAGTCCGGATAAACTGAAAATACGAGTAGTAAACGGAGCATTCTCAACAGAAAAAGTTAAAAACTCAAAAGGAGAAAACTTCAAAGGAGCCTGGGCTGTAAAACCAAATGCAGTTGGCCAGAACGTTCAGGTTATTGTGACAGCTGATATCAATGGCAAACCTGTAACCTACGCTCCTTATGAATTCAGGGTTAAATCGATACCAAATCCGGTAGCAATATTTGCAAACAAGAGTACAGGTACAGTTCCAAGAGCTACGGCAGCAGCTCAGCAGGGAGTATTTGCAATATTACCTGATTTTGACTTCGATCTTCAATACCAGATTACCGGTTTTACCGTTTTATATTCTGATAAAGGATCGGATTATGAAGAATCAAGTACAAACAGTAACCTGACTCCTAAACAAAAAGACCTTATCAACAGACTTACAAGAGGCAAAAACTTAATTATTAAAGATATTAAAGCGCTTGGACCTGACGGCAGAGTAAAAGAACTTCTGCCGGTAATATTAAAGATTGATTAATATCAAAATAAAAACACATCATGAAGAAGAAAATTCTTTTTGGAATAATAGCCCTATCACTCTCAGGTATAATCAATGCACAGAGTTTCGGTGATATTTACACAAAATCGATCACTGAAGCAAAAAAGATTGAATATCCTTACCTGCGTGAAGCCGATGTTATTTGGGCGAAATATTATTACCGCCTGATAGATCTCCGTGAAAAGATCAACCAACCATTATACTATCCTACAGAAGCTACTCTCGACGGGAGAAAAAACTTTATCAATATCCTTCTTGATGAGATCAAGGCTGGAAGGCTTACTGCTTACGATCCTCTCAATACGGCCGTCAGTACCACTTATAACGATATTGAAGTTAAAATGGGAGGAACAACAAAAACTGAGTCAATCACAATTAATGCTGCCGGAGCTACAAGAGATACCGTAATTAAACAGGACGCTAAACCTGAAGAAGTGAAGCAGCTATTGCTTTATGAAGAATGGTATTTTGATAAAAAACTCTCAAAACTGGATGTAAGAATTATCGCCATTGAACCATATTATATGGCATTTGATGATCAGGCAGGCCGAGTTCTGAAGAAACCTTTGTTCTGGATCAAGTATGACGAAGTAAGAGACGCCCTTGCCAAGCAGGAAGTATATATGACAAATAATGACGCACAGAGAATATCATTCGACGATCTTTTTATGCAGCGCAGATTTGGTGGTGTAATAGCCGGTGAATCAAACGTCTATAACGACAGAAGGATACAGCAATACGAAATTGGAAAAGCCACCTTATTTGAAGCCGAACGTATTAAAACCGAATTATTCAATTTTGAACATGATCTCTGGGAATACTAGGATTGTTTCAATAAAAACTATAACAGGTATACAATTGTAGAGACAGGTCTGAGACCTGTCTCTTTTGTTTGTATATGTATGTGCTTTTGACTTAACGGTTATTGCCTGGCCGAATACAGGCCCAGACAGGTCTGAGACCTGTCTCATCCTTTTGCCAGGCTATTTTTCAATATCTCTACTGATATTTCTCCTTAGTGGCGTTCCTGACATCCTCAAGATATTTTTTGATATTTTGTTCTTCGTCCTTTCTAACTATCAGCAGGACATCTTCCGAATCCACAACAATATAATCCTTGAGACCCTGGATAACCGCAATTTTACCGGGGGCTATATTGAAAATATTTCCTTCATTTGCATATGAAAAAATCTCTCCCCTTACAGATGAATTCCCCTTTTTATCTATTGCTGAATGTTCGTACAAAGAAGTCCATGTTCCAAGATCTGACCAACCAATATCTGTACACATAACATATACATTATCTGCCTTTTCCATAATCCCATAGTCGATCGAAATGCTCCGGCATTCAGCATAGGTTTTCCCAATAAAGCTCTTTTCCTGCTTTGTCCCGTATAGATCTCTTCCTTCATCAAATACTGAATACATATCAGGCATATATTTTTCAAATGCGGCAAGAATTGTCTTCATATTCCATATAAAAATCCCCGAGTTCCAGTAAAAGTCACCACTCTCGAGAAATACCTTTGCCAGGTCAATGTCAGGTTTTTCAGTAAAGGTCTTAACCTTGAGCAGGTTTTTATATCCTTTGGCTGGTTTCTTCCGGTCAGCTTGTATATATCCGTATCCTGTTTCGGGTCTGTCAGGTTTTATGCCTAGTGTTACCAACGCGTCATTTACTTCTGCAAATTCAAAACAGTTATTAATAACATCACAGAACTTATCCTCTTTAACAATCAAGTGGTCGGCAGGAGTAACCGCTATGACAGCTTCCGGATTTTCCTTAAGAATCCTGAAGGTACCATAGGCGAGACATGGTGCAGTATTGCGACGAAAGGGTTCTCCAAGTACCCGTGAAGGATCAATCCCAAGCTGCTCAATTACAAGATCTTTATGGTCTGCATTGGTTACCACAAAAATGTTCTTCTCCGGACAGGTACTTTTAAAACGTCTGTAGGTCTGCTGAAGAAGTGTCTCTCCACTTCCTATAATATCTAGGAACTGTTTTGGTTTATCTCGCCGGCTCAGAGGCCAGAACCTGCTTCCAACACCGCCTGCCATTATTATAACGTACCTGTTATCCATAAGAAATTGTAATTACATCCTTTATGCAAATATATAATTAATTATGCATACAGGTTTCAAAATCCTGTTAACGGAAATACCATAAATATTAGTAATTTTGAGCGTTGTAATGATAAACAAATGCTCAAATTTCTTACACCGGCCGGACAATATTTCTTATTTCTTAAAAAGGTCATTTCAAAGCCTGAAAAAGCCTCTATTTATTACACTCAGACAATGAGAGAATTTGTTTCGCTGGGATTGACTTCTGTTGGGATAGTTGTTATTATTTCTTTTTTTATGGGAGCAGTAATTACCCTCCAGACTGCTTATAACACCGAAAATCCTATCTATCCTAAATATCTTATCGGACTTGGTTGCCGTGATTCAATGATTCTTGAGTTTTCCTCAACTATTGCAGCTCTTATCCTTGCGGGTAAGGTTGGTTCGAATATTGCATCAGAAATTGGAACAATGCGTGTTACCGAACAAATTGATGCACTTGAGATAATGGGAATAAATTCAGCATCATACCTGGTACTTCCAAAGATCATTGCAGTTGTTCTATTTAACCCTGTCTTAACTCTCATGGCAATTGTTGTAGGGATATTTGGCGGAGGAATTGCAGGTACCTTTTCCGGGGTTATGACTCTGGAGAATTTCATTTATGGAATACAATATGATTTTATCCCTTATTATATTGTTTATTCATTGATAAAAACCGTTGTGTTTGCTTTCATAATAACCAGTGTATCAGCATTTCAGGGATACTACGTCGAAGGAGGATCACTTGAAGTGGGCAGAGCCAGTACCAAGGCTGTTGTTTATAGCAGTGTGCTGATCCTGCTCTTCAATGTAATACTTACTCAACTTCTATTGAAATGATAAGAGTTGTAAACCTGAATAAGTCTTTCAACGGTAAAGCAGTACTGGAAAACATTTCGGTAACATTCGAACCCGGTAAGACTAATCTTATTATTGGCAGAAGCGGTTCAGGAAAAACAGTACTTCTTAAATCAATAGTAGGTTTACTTGAGATAGACAGCGGGGAGATTTGGTATGAGAAATCATTATTCAATAAGCTCGATTTTGAAAGTAAAAAAACGATAAGAAGAGAAATGGGTATGCTTTTCCAGGGAAGCGCTCTTTTTGATTCTTTGACAGTAGAACAGAATGTAATGTTTCCTCTAGATATGTTTACTGATCAGACAAAGGAAGAGAAAATTGATAGAGTGAATTTTTGTCTTAACAGAGTGGACATTAACAATTCAAATAAACTATTCCCTGCAGAGTTATCAGGCGGAATGAAGAAGAGAGTTGCAATTGCCAGGGCTATTTCATTAAACCCGAAGTATCTTTTCTGTGATGAACCAAATTCAGGTCTTGATCCGTTAACAGCTATCCTCATTGATGCCCTTATCAAAGAACTTACTGAAGAGTATTCAATGACAACAATTGTCAATACTCACGACATGAACTCTGTAATGGAAATCGGAGAAAAAATTGTATTTATAAGTGAGGGTATAAAGTGCTGGGAGGGAAATAAAAACGACATCCTCAATTCCGATTGTGGAACCCTGAATGATTTTGTATTTGCTAATTCTCTTGCCAAAAAACTTCGGCCGACTAACAGGTAATTCACTGTTTATTCTTTTTAAGCTCCTCGTAATCAATATATTCACCTATCTTCTTTGAAACTTTTTTCTGAGACACGTTATCCTTTTTAAGCTTCTCTCCTTTATTAGCTGAAGACTTTTCTTCTTCGTTAAATTTTACGAAAGACCTTACCAGCAGATAACCAATAATGCATATGAGTAGATAACGAACAAGAATCATACTTAAATTACTATTTATTCAACATTAACCATCGGTTTATCACTTTTTTCCCGAACCCGGTTTCCGAAAACAAGGTTCATCCCCAGCCTGAGATTAAATGTGTTCCAGCTTGCCGGAATTATGACATTTGTGTTATTGTCTCTTAACCTGTTCCACATCACCGGAATCCTGTCGCTTATGAGATAAAACTGGGCGATGCCTGCTCTGAAAGCAATCCCTGCCCCCACATTATTATAACTTCTGTTTTCAGCAGTATAGCTGAAACTTGTTGAAAATGCGTTGCCTAGATTCAAATTTGCCGATAATGTCAGCGCTTCACGCACCTGCTTACCAATAATTTTACTATATGATAACAACCCAACTGATAAATATTTTGTGACATTAAAACTTCCTCCTAATGAAATTCCAAATGGAAGATATGTTGTAAATGGCTCTTTTGTGTTTGTAATTACGAAAGCATTTTTCAAAGAGTCGAGTATTTCATTTCCGACCTGACTGATGGTTTTTGTTCCATTAATGACATCAAGCATATTCAATCCGCTGAATTCAAACTTATTACTGGCTTTTAAGTTAGTAACATCCTTCTTCCACCTTATAAAACCAAGGTCTGTAACAGATGCTGACAGGATTATTCTGTCGGTAAGTTCATAGGATGCTCCGATATCAAGACCGAGACCTGTGTTCTTTTTCCCTGAAAAAAAGTCGCTTAAGCCGGAGGCAGTCTTAAACCTCTTATCATCGACCACCACGCTGTCGATATTATGCTTTGAATCCATATAAACATGCACAGGTCCGCTGATATTAACCATCATATCAGCATCGAGAGAATGCGTATAATCATTGTTAACTGTTATCCCTAATGAATTATTAACGATAGATGCAGAAGCAATTCCTGATAATAATTTAGCCTTGATGCCAATCCTCAGCTTATCACTAAAATTCCTGGAAAAACCTAAACCGTATTCACGGTAATATTTCATGTCTCCTCTTAATGAGGATAAATCTATCTTACTCCCTACAAATCCTTCATTGCCCTTTAACGCCAGTTTCAGAAGATCGCCGGGGATAACCATATTTCCTTCAATCCTTTCATTTACATCTAAAAATATATAGGTATCCCGCCCTACTGAAAAACCTACTCCAAAAAGCTGAATCATTGTTTCAGGCTCGAAGAAATTCTTATCTTTTATTTTAGCCAGAAATTTATCAACGTTGTAATCAGGATGTAGAAATGATATTATTGAATCCTTTGGCTGACCTTTAAGAAACACATCAGAAAAGTTCACAAAATTATTGTTCGCATTTAAATTAATACCGGAAATAACGGGCAAACCTATATAAACTGAGTTGGATGGACGAAGGGCAGGATTAATAAAATGGTTCTGAGGGAGATTCATAAAGTATAACACCTGGCTATTCTGGGCAGAAATGTCCGCAAAGAATGTGACAAGGATCAGAATAAGTGCATATTTAATTTTTCCGGTCATAAGGCTTGCTTGAACTTTATCATTGTAAGTTAATATCAGGTTTAACAACAAGAGCAGCACTGAAGTTGATCCGGTAATCGGAGTAAATCTTTACGTTCTGTGAGCCATTTCCGGTACTGGTAAGAGTAAACCTGAATATGATCTTATCTGCAATGCTGCTTGAACTGAAGAACGCTTTTGTAAACTCAACTGTCGTTGAAGTTTCATTGACACCTGTAACTTTGCCATCACTGTCAACAGGTGCAGCAGCAAGAACAGATGTTGCATCCACGGTGCTTTTTATGGTTCGCGTTTTGGAATCATAAAGGCTCATTTTAACAGCAGCACCAAGAGGAAATCCGTTTTTTGCATTAATAATCACCCTCAATAACTGGAAATCTTCGGGTTTAAAAAGATTACCCGAAGAATTGCCATCATTAATAAAATTTTTAACGGTATCCGTGAACTGAAGATTGTTGATTCTTAATTCTAAAGGCACCTGAAGTTCAATTGACCCCACCATATGGGTGGGAACCGAGGCATTATCATTATCAGGCCCGCTTTTCGATGTAGCCATTAGTGTTACATTACCTGAATAGTTAATCACCTCAGGAGGCAATGACACCAGGAGGGGGAGATTTGAATTATTTTTGTCAATTACAAATGTTGAGTTAACCGACTGCTGAGCAGGCAGAACCGGCTTTGTAAGACCAAATGGCTTAAGGTTAAGAAGGATAATTTTATTACCCCTCCTACCCGATGCAACTAAATTCACTTTTACAGAATCGGGGAAGGAATTTGAATAATTAAATTTTATTACAGGATTTACAAACAGGAAGTCTCCTGAGATATGACTCAGAAAGTCTTTAATATTAAGATCAAAGGAACCCGGATCGATTACGGCTGTTTTCACAATATTCGCCTTTGTAAAATCAGACAGCTTAAGATCAATAATTGAATCCTTTTTAAAGATAATTGTCACAAGTTTGTTCTGATCAAATACTATTGTATCAGTAGCTTTTACAGCATCACTGAATGAGATATCACCCTTAACTGCTGAAATCGCCAGTGTAGGTGAAAGATGAGCCTGCCTGGAAAGCATCTTCATATTGTAAGTGTCTTTTATACAGCCAGGTAATGAGATAACAATTATCAGCTGAATAATCCGGAATGATCTCTTTATCAAATTCTTCTTCATTTAACTTCTGTATCAATCTTATAATTATAAAGAAACCTGTCAGTGCCGCCAACGATCAGATGCCAGCCACTCTTATCCGATAATTTACCGATTGAGAACATAGATGCACCTCTGAGAGGGAATCCATTCATTGTTTTACCACTATACCCTATAAGATAGATCAGGTTCTTATTCACATCAAAAACGCCGATTTTTCTGTCGGAAGCAGTAAAGATAAAATTAATAGGACCTCCAAGGTTATCCGAGCCAAATTCTCTTTTAAAAACCTCAGTCCTGTTATGGTTATAAAGATACAATATACCTTTATCAATAAAAATATATTCAGCATAGCCATCACCATCAACATCAAAAATATCGAATGAATGATTGGGCGAAAATTGCTTAATGTTATACTTCTTAACAGTACCATCAAAATATATTTGTTGTATTGTTCCATCAGGTGAAGAACAGACTACAGACAGATCGGAACCCATATTAAGACGCATAGCAGATCCGGATGCCTTGGTTACCGGTTCGCTAAGGTTTATCCTCTTATTTCCTGTCCGGTCAAGGAAATAGACAGAATTTTCATCCGATGCTACTATATAATCCTTTCCGGATACCTTAAAATAATTTATTTCAGCCTTTACATTCCCTGAAGTTCTGAATGGGATCCATCCTTTTACAACACTGCCAGTTTTGTCATAGGAATATATCAACTTATCCTGCCCAGCTATGAATATTCTGTAATTCAGATTGTTATCATAATCAAACATAGCCATGGAATTAGTTGCAGGTGACCGTAGTTTAACAGGAAATCTTTCAACATAATTTCCATTCCTGTCAAGTATGTGTAAATAATTCCTCCCAGAAAATAACAGTTGATACTTACCGTTGCGGTAATAGTCAATCATATAAACTGTGCTACTAATTCTCTCGTTCAATGGCACTTTCCATAAAACCCTGCCGGCTGCATTTATCAGATATGTATTGTTTTTCATATCCTGAATGAAAATCTCCTTTGCCCCTGTAATATGATTTGTAAAAAAGAAGGGTTTAATGCTTGCAGTAGTATCCAGCAAGGTCTCCCACTCGGTTGTCGATTCCTCTTTTGCCTCTTCTTTGAATTTAATCGACAAACTGTTATATATCATGCCATTACTAGAAGCAAACTGATATCCCGCAGCTTCGATCTTGTTAATGGAACTTCTATTCGATCTGATTGAATTAATAATATCTTCATTCAGGAACCCTGCAAGGTATTCGGTAATATGTGACGGAATACAAAAGAAGAAGTAGCCTGCCCGGCTGGGCAAAGTATTTTCGAAATCACGGTATGTGAGGTCGTTTGCCAGGGTCTTATTAAGTATATTGTCATAAAGCAATTTAGAAATTGTAGCGTAGGAGGTTCCGGATATAAGAAAATTATCGTAAAATGTAAAATAGGTTTCGTGGAACGAAGGAGCAAATTCGGGCAGCATAACCCTGATAAACCCTTTGAATGTTGTTTTATAAACTGGAATCTTAACCTGATCATCAGGTTCAAAGTAGAGAACATTATCCTGTGCACCCTTTACTTCAAGAAACAGCTGTTCAGCCTGAACACGATTTTTTAACTCATAAATCAGTAACGTATTATCAGCGACTGGCTGTCCTTTGATATCAATAATTGCCCTGGTAATTTCGTCTCCGGTGTATGGTTTGATTTTTTCAGCCAGTTCAACTGCTCCCGGAGAGATGAGGCTATCTGAAACATTATGAGGATTCAATGAAGGGAGTATTAGTGTTTCGAATAGCACTGTTGCTGATGGTAGTATTTTATAGGTATGAAAATCACCTGAAGGAAGAGTTTTGTATTTATACAGTATCTCAGATAAATCTGTGCTCTCGGTGTAGCCGCTAAGGACAAGACCTTCCTCGCTAATATAGATATCTCCTCCGGCAGTAGCTGCTAATTTTGCAATTCTTTCTGACAAATCCTTCCTGCCCGGTATCAACATTGGTCTGATGATGTCAGGCAGATTATGAAATACCACAAATAGTTTATCGACATTTTTGCCGGAGGCAAGCAGAACCCTGCTAAATCCGGGAACACTTCTGATATCTCCCGCGCTTAATGCCTGAATTCCGGCTTTTTCGACAAGCTCTTTGGATCTTGTACAAACAACCAGGTTTGAAATGAGGGAAATGTATGCAGTGTCTCTTTTGGTCCCCTCCATAAACGGTATTTCAATGACAGGATTCCCATTTATCTTTGCTTCAGTCAGTTCTTTAATTCCCGATTGGCTTAACATATCTTTAATATGCCTTGTTCTGACGTCACCCGATACCGGCATGGACAACATTGTGATAATATTACCCTTACTATTGTTATGAAATGATATTACAGCGGTCCCTTCAGTAAAAAGTTTTTTAAAACTCTCTTTATTTAATAGGTCAGTCAGATATTTAAGCTGCTGATTAAATCCTGAAAATTCTTTGATTTTCCCTACTTCTCCAAATAATCCCCTTCCTGTAGTCAGAGAATTCATAAAGCTTTTCAGATCTACTGTTTCGATAATTAAGCAGGCGCTGGGGGGGATTGTTTTATAAGGATCTGTAAATAAACTTTTTCGACCCTGCTGGAGAAAATATCCCATTATTGCGAGACCAACAACTAGTAATATAACAGCCCCAATTGCGATCTTTTTTCCCACGGTCAGATTAATAATAGTTAATCCCAAATTTAGCAAATAAATGATTACCTGAGCCGTAGAGAATTATTTAACAATGACAGGTAACTATTCGGATTAACCTGATCAATTTGGCACGTAATTTGAAATATAGTTATTACACAGACAATCTCAATCATATCCCTGAACAATTCAGGGCAGCCAGGTTAAAAGCCTGGCTTTTTATTGTTGCTAGAAAGGCTTGTAGCCAATAATTTCCCTGACCTCCCTCACGGTTTTTGATGCACTTATCCTTGCTTTCTCAGCACCTTCAGAAACCACTTTTGACAGATATTTATTATCACCAAGGATATCATTTATCCTCAGCCGTATAGGGTCCGTAAATTTGATAATATCCTCAGCCAGCTGTTTTTTCATATCTCCGTAACGGATATCACAGGAGGCATATTTTGCCGTAAAGAACTTAATAGTTTCCTGGTCCGAAACTATATTCATTATTGTAAACAGGTTTTTCACCGGTTCTGATGGTTCCTGATCAGGAGCAGTTGGTCCTGCATCGGTAACCGCACTCATTACTTTCTTCTTTATTGCCTGCGGAGTATCGGATAAAAATACGCCATTTCCCTCACTTTTGCCCATTTTGCCTGAACCATCAAGCCCGGGTATTTTTACAAGCTGCTGACCGAAATTATATGCATCAGGTTCAGGGAAATAATTTACCTCGTACATTTGATTAAATCTCCTGGCAAATTTTCGTGTCATTTCAAGATGCTGCTCCTGATCTTTCCCTACAGGTACTTTATTTGCTTTATGTATTATGATATCTGCAGCCATCAATACAGGATATGTTAATAGTGCTGCATTGATATTGTCGGGTTGTTTTCTGATTTTCTCCTTAAATGAAGCAGTCCTTTCAAGCTCACCCACATAAGCATTCATATTCAACAGAAGATATAATTCAGAAACTTCAGGAACATCGCTCTGAATGAACACAGTTGCCGAGTCAGGGTCGATCCCGCACGCAAGGTATTCTGCTAAAACCTGTTTAATATTTCCATGAAGGTCTCCGGGTTTAGGATGTGTTGTAAGCGCATGATAGTCTGCAATAAAGAAATAACAGTTATTCTCCTTCTGCATTTTAAGAAAGTTCTTTATTGCCCCGAAATAATTCCCCAGATGCAGATTCCCTGTTGATCTGATACCGCTAACAACTGTATCCATTTAATTATTCAATTTTTAATTTAGCGCAAAGCTAATAAAAAGGCACAAAGGCTCAAAGGCTCAACGGCGTAAAGGCAAAACAAAAAAATGTGTCAAGGCACACAAACGCAAAGGCAGAACAAAACCAGAATCCCGAAAACAAAAACCGTTGAGCCATTGCGC
>Ga0302271_10001120_pt1 | contig 26212 bp, 16 predicted proteins | sample III_Bog_N1_1_FD_198767 | JGI IMG/M metagenome (GOLD analysis project Ga0302271, IMG submission 198767) | Peat permafrost microbial communities from Stordalen Mire near Abisko, Sweden - III_Bog_N1_1 | ecosystem: Environmental > Terrestrial > Soil > Wetlands > Peat | place: Sweden: Abisko... | reverse complement strand
GGTAAATTACTGAATGAAAGAGAAATAAAAAGAAAGAGATATATTAATTCTTCTGATTTGCTTATTATCTTTTTAATCTTCATATGGTTGAAATTATATTATTTTCTAACCAATTTCATACCTTTTCATTACACAAATTAGATTTGCATCATCTGTACCAATATTAGAATTAACTATGTATCCATTTTTCTACCTTTTTTATCCCAACAGCACAATGAAGTAATCAACTATAAATAATTAATTATTTAATACAAAAGTAAGTCAAACAACAATTTCTCAAATACGAATAGTACAATAGTAGGCTTGCATTGCAAGAGAACCACAAAATCAAAGCAAAGTCATAAATTATTTACAAGCAATAAGGTATTATTAAACCAAGGCAGTTTCACATGTAGACTTTGAAATATAAAAATTATTCAAAGAAACTAATAAGCCAGCAAAGGGAAAAATGTTTAATTTGCTAGATTCTTGATTTAGGTTGAGATGATAAGGATAATATTATTACTTAGTATTTAGGATTTTTTTGTAACTGTTTAAGCTTCTCTTGCAACATAAATGTGCACCTAGAAATAATCTATTAATTCTGTTCAATTGATGAATACATTCCTAGCAGCTTTTTAGGTTTTTTGAAGAGTTGGTCGAGGAGGTTTAGGTACTATTAATATTTCATTGACAATAGGGGAGGTTGGTGCAGAGAGTGAAACACTTAATTACTGCTATTTAACTATTTCAGATGAATCGCTAGGTTTTTCTGCTTTGTGATATCCATTCTATGTGACACCCAAATGACTAAAGCTATCCTAAGTAATTGTGCTATTTAGGTTATTCTTGATTTTACTAGGAATGATCTATTCTTTCTGATTGCTTTCATTGTCATCATCATCACTGCTATGATCGATATGGTGATTGTTAATCTCACTCAAGGAAGAAGGAGTCGATAGATATCTAGGGAACTTGATTAAAGGAGGACGTAACGGTAGAGACTTTGGGGATGTTTCTTTGCTGTTAATACTGTTATTACTGCTGCTAGAGTTGTTCTAACTGGAATAGTTCTAATTATTCTCATAAACATCTTCATGATTAGAATCATCCCAATAATCATGACTCATATGGTTGCTGCTATTATGTTCTTGATTGCCCTGCTGATCTGAACTACCATCATCCTTGTCGCTGAGATTGTCATTTCGATTATACGCAGCAAATGAGCTAAGTGAATATTACTACTTATCAGCTGCTGCTTACGGGTTAAGAGTCTCTGCTGGTGAGTTTTAACCTGATTCATTGTTTGCTTCAGCAAGTGGTGTAAGCTCAATATGATCTCTTGAGTTCCTTTATTTAGGCCGCTGAGAGAACGCCTAAGCAGCTAATTAAGAATTCAGATTCATTAGTAATTACTGTTAAGCTGACTGAGGAAGATAATCCCTTTCGTTAGAACGGCCATTGTTTCCTATAGATCCAGTCGTTGTATTGTTATGTAATAAATCATTAATAGTAGCATTATTGTTGCCATTGCTTGATTATTATTGACTCCTAAACGCAATGCTATTTAAACCATTTAGGGAATCTAATGGAGCGTTATTTCCTGCTAGCTTCGGGAACACTGGCGAATTCGGAGACATTGGCTAAGTTAAATAAGAACTAAACAGCAATGGCTATCTCAATAAATGATCACTCACAGGAGTTTTCTCATAGTGAGTAGTAGTATTATTATTATTGTTAAGATTTCCTTATCTGTGATTTTGATTGCCTTGTAGATTCACACACTTTGGTGTAAGTGATGGATCTAATTCAATGTGATAATTGTGGAAAAACTCTTCAGCTGGATTAGCATAACTTGGAAAGGATGTTCTCCTTGAGTTTAACGATGATGACACGGACACCATCGAAGCCGTAGGAGAACACACAATATTATCGCTAGTTGAGTCATGCACTATCTGTGAGACTTACTATCTCCACAGCCTAATCACTTTGTTCCTCTCGCAGGAAACGATCACAGGTAGAGAGTCATAGTGCATGCTCCCTGAGTGATTACTCTGATAATTCATAAGATTCTGAGGACTTATCACATGAACTTAGCTGATTCTGCCTGCATGTCCTTTGATGACTTGGATGATCTCCCCTAGCTCCCAATTCCAGATGTTCAGCTGGTAGACATTCATCTTGACATTGTTTCCTGAGCAAACTAGTTATCCTCTTTTGAGTCTGCCGATGCTGTTGACAATGTATTTATTTTGCAGTTCCTTTTATTCACTACTGTTATCCATGTCCCAGATTTTTATAGTTCCATCAGAGCTGCCACTAGCGAGATACCCTTCATCGAGTAACTCTAAGCAGTTTATCTTGTCTTTATGCAGAGATACTATGATCTTCAGAGGATCACGAGTATGGCAAGGGTGTTTAGAAGAAGAAGATACTGGTTGGTATTGCTATTAATTCAAAGAAATAACTGATTTCAGTGTGTTTGTGTTCGATAATTTGAATTATTTTTTCAGAAATAAAGCTTTTTTAACCTGTTTTTTCTATTCATCAAGGGTATCTCTCTCCGGTGGGACGCTGCAGTTTAAGCTAATTCCTTCTAGATTCTCTTTCTGGGAAAGGCTTAGAAGCACAGGACTACTTGATGGCTAAGGTTACAAAACCTACTAGTTTTATTATGATTATTACCCTATTATCTACTCATACTTCCAATCCCAAAAAATAATTTTCTTATCACTCCCAGCTGACATCAGCAACGATCCACATTTAGGATATTAGTCCAGCTTTGTTGTTAGCATCGTTGTGACAAAATCAGAATGCCCCTTCAGTAGCAGCTATGGACTCAGAGAATACTCCTCACTCGAATGATTATTATCATTCCCTTTGCATTGAAGCACCCAAGTCTTAATGAGACCATCATAGCTACCAACTGCAAAAACAACTGAATCCCCTGGAACAACATCTAATATCTCAATACACGTTATCGAACACTCATGTGCAGCGGGATATTCACACACTTTGGCATTAATATTCACATCCCAAACTTCGATCCTTGCTGGATCCGCTTTCAACCCTAAAATCAACAACGGGAGACAACTATTCTCCTTTCTAACTTATGCCCCTTGTCCTTGCAACTATCCTTTCACCTCCTCTTCCTTTAACTTCCCCTACACTAACAATTCTTCTTTCTTAACAAACCCATAAACTTCCTGCATCGCTCCAATTTCATACATTTCTTATTCTGCAGCGACAATTTATTATTCTCCAATCACACTCTACTCCTTCTAAAACTCCTATTCAATCTTGTCCATTGCATACAATGTTATCTTCTAATCTGCAAACACTCTCACGTGATTATCCTAAAAATCAATGAACTAAGCACTGTTGAAATTCTCTTATCCAATAAATTCATATTCACTTTCCTCTTCGATAATATGCTTATTCAACCCTTCTCCATCATTCACGAAGTAGTCACCATCATCTCTCCCAACATAATGTCTCTTCTTCGCACCAAACAGCAAACCTTCCACATCTTCAAAAATCCTCCCTTAAAGCACTACATCTTACTCGCAAGGTATCTTTTTGAGAGACTTACTGTCATTCGTTACCTACCCCAACAGACTCTCAGTGTCTCGCAGTAACTTCGACAATGCCTTATGCTACTCTTCAATTTGCGTTTTATCTAGAAATTACTTTTCACTAGCGATTAAGAACTTCACAATTGAATCAATAGGAATAGTCGGTGGAGACTCCCCATTCGGATCATGTTACCTCTTGAGATTCTCTAATATCGTAAATCTGTTTGCGCTCTTGAGTTTTTTATATGTTTACTATTGTTCCTCCAGTGAGTTACTCTTCAATTCATATAACTTATCCATTTTCTCAAATTATTCCGCTGATTTGGCATTCAATATCGAATGCAATTCTTCCATGAACTTATCTATCGATTCCTTTAACATCTACTTCCGCTATGCAACCATCTCTCTAAATGTCTTAAGTTCTTCATTCAATCGCCCTAGATTCATCCCACATTTTCTGGACACCTTATTATTTCTACTATCTTCAACTTTCCTTCCAAACATCCCATCGAACCAATCATTCAATGGTCGAATATATTATCCTGCTGCTTATTATCCATGTACTTTCTTATGCGTTTTATTGCATTTCTTGCAAAGCAGGAAATGCTCGCAATTCGGATAAGTGCAAACATAACATAGATCTTCTTTGTTATGCGTAGCTACTTTGCATTTATACCCAGGAAGCTCAGCTACTTGCTACTTTTCAGCGAGTTCCTTTTGTATTTGCATCGAGTGTAATTCTAAAGGAGATAATTCAACTTCAGCATCCAATGGTACCAGAATACCACTCATTCCTTTGATTATTCGTTATTAACTCTAAAATATATCTACGATCCAAGGAATTATTTGAATTTACAGAATGTCTGGCTTCTTGTTAAGCAAAACTAACTGCGCCACTTTGTATTAACTTTCTAAAAAACAATAACTGCTTTAGATGGATCGAGTAGTTCGAATGAATTGCTCTTGCAGACGAAAATAACCAAGTTTAGATGAGGTTATTTTAGCAAATATGAATTCACTCTTTAAGAATCTAGTTTCTTAGTTTTCTTTGGCTGTTTGATGACTCCAGTTAAAGGTCACTTATTCACTACTCCCTCCCCCCTCCTCTAGAAGGACTCTAATTATATAAAAAATTGATGATTTAATTAACTCAGAGATAATGAGAAGAAGCGAAATCAATCAATTATATTAACCTAATATTTATGGTTCTGACTTCTGCCACAAAGCAACGTTAATTCATTTGTTATTTGTTAGTCTCTCTAATAAATAAAACACAAAGAATACACATATTAAAACTAATAACTCTTTCTTCTTTTAATTAATCTTAACTTTCTCTTTCTTTATCTCACTCTGTCACACTTTCACTACTTGCGTTAGATGATCAGTCTGACACACGCACACACTCACATGTGTTATTAATTTACCCTTTAATGCTAGGCCAAATTGAGATTTATTACTTTTCATTAAAGTCAATTCAAACCAGCTTGAATATTCCAGAATCAATGCAAACCAAAATTAAGGTAGAAATAATAATATTTTCACAAATTCATTTCAAAATCAAAATTGAAAACAACCCTCTTTTGATCACTCTAATTCTCAGGAAATGCGCCTCATTCTTCGCATTCTCAAGCATCACGATGAATAAATCATCCCAGGATGTTTCTTAACTACTCATGCTAAAGAGAAAACCTTTACTTACAGTTTCAATGCACCTGCGAATGTCCACAAAGATTGGCCATATTTTCGACATCACTAATCAGAACAAGGATTTAGAGTATTCATGACTCGAGTATCTTTAAGTAGACTCTCTGGGTTATTCGCTTTAATCGGCTAGCAAAGTGGTCGTGCAGGACTAAATAGATTTTCATTCTTCGGATCAAATCCACTAATGAGATTCTATCCTCATTTGAATACCTGTTTAGGATTGAAATTCCTAAGAATGAGTGCAGCTAGCTTTGAGAAAAATAGCTTCGACTATGTTGGGATGCTAGAGCCAGCATAGATCAAGAAGTTCTTCAGTTAGAAGATAGCTCAAAACGACTGGCAAGATGAAATCAAAAGAATATTCCCAAGGAATGAATTACATGCCGCAAGAGATCTTATCACATATGAAAACAATAAAACAATTAGTATTCCATATTATGAAGACTCCGCTTTGAGAATTTACGCGATTAATGTCTCAGGGGATAATTCGAATGAGCAGAAGTACGTGTACCATGTGAAAGAAGCAGAGGATGTTAAGACTTCAATTGACAAAAAGCTATTCGAGAGAGATATCCCCTCGAAGTTTAGAAAGTAAATTATCGCGCATGGATAAATCGAAATCGATGGGAAAATCATTAAACTTTCAGATTATTAAGCATCTGAACCTACTTCAAATTTCCTCGTATTCGACATAGAATCTGAAGAGGAATTAGTTAACTTCATGAACTCCAAATATTATTAGAGTTACAACTCAGCAAATGCTGGGACAAATTCAGCAGAGAATGGTGGTTCTACTGCAGGGAATGACATTGAATCACAGCTGTTCGCTAAAGTATTACTGATTGTTCATTTATCTCCAAAGTCAGTGTTAGAATCACCAACTTACATTCAGTTTATCAAATAAACCTCCCAAAACAATAAAATCAAGCACTTAATCACCGCCAGTGGATACTACGATCAGTCATTGCAGTAGTAGACTACAGCAAGATTGTATTCATTTTTGAATTACAACAGTTAGATCTGCTAATTATTCCCATCAATAATTCCTGTTTACAACCCTAAATTCTTCATTCCTTGGTAGAAAACAGCCAACAACACACCAATCTAAGAAGCACCGTTTTATCTAAAATCACATGTCTGTCTTGCATAGCATGTTGAATAGATTCATATTAAAAACGCTGAGATCGTATCAATGGAATTAACACCAATCACTTTAACAATGCATCCTTCAACTGTTTAATAACTTCAACAAAATGCATTTATAGCTAAACTAAGAGAACAACTACTCAAAAACATAGAAGCCTGCTAAAAACAATCACAAAAATAGCAGTTACCTTCCCGTTAATCATCATCTTCCTAATTCTACCCAATGTTGATTCCTCTTGGGACGAGTAGTTCAATTTCTGCCCCATAACGCAATGAAAGTTCTTATTTAATAAAAACGAATGATAACTCTTCTATTCTGTTAGATTGTGGTCCAAGTACGATGTATCAATTGCAGAAGCAATTCGGTAGTGGATTGAAGAAGGAAATATAATCGATTAAGATAGTGTTTATATCACATCTTCACTCTGATCATCATTTTGGATTAGCTGATTTCCTGCAGCAAAGATACGATATTATTAGCAGTGAGAAAGAGAACAATATGCAGCAGTCTCCATTGTTGGTGGTTGTACCTACAGTGCTGATTCCATACTTGGAATCCTTGAAAAACCTATCCCAAAATGATTTGAATGTTGAATTCATTCCTCATAAAAACGTGTCTGCTTTCTAGGATAGAATCCATGATTCTTTTAACAACTCTAATGCATTAGTCGCTAAGAACCTACCTAAACTCATGAACTATTTCTCAGAAGACTCCGTTGATACGGATGATAATCTCATTGAGTTGTCGCTCGACAGTAAAGAACAATCTGAAGAGCTGCTAAAATGTTAGTAATCATAGGAAGTTTCTAAAGTAAATCATCAAAGGATGTTCAACTAAGCATTGAATTTCTGCGATATTTCGAGAGCTATCATATTCCCTATTTACCATTGCTTGAACTCCCGTAGCATCTGCATTGAGTTAAAAGATAAAAGGAAAATCGTCTACAGTGGAGATGGAAGACCTCCATTGAAGTACACATCAATTTTATCGAATGCTGATTATCTGATACACGAATGCACATTCACGTCAGAGTTTTAACTCTAAGCGAATCTCAAGAACCACTCGTATTTCGATGAAGTAGTGAGATTAGCTGCTTCCCTGAATGTGAAATGCTTGATATTAAGTCATTTCTCAACAAGTGGAACTGCTTAGCTGCTAGCATAAAAGATCGATTAGTTTAATTATTCATTTGGGTATAAGTAAGATTAGCAGCTGCAAGAGTACATTAACAAGAATACGATATTTGCAGCGGATAATATGGTTATTGAGAAGAGCAACATGCATATTCTACCTTCGATTTCAAGAGTGATTCTTAAAATGCAAGCGTATTGAAAAGGAAAAAATGAAGAGAAAGAAAGAGAGAAAGTCAAAATGGATCAAGAAGACAGTCTTTCTTGTAAATGTGTATTTTTGTTACTATTTTCTCATTTTTTTAATAAAAGATGACTGGTTTGTTTGTAATGTGTGAATTTTCAATGGTGTTAAAAAATATCATAAAAAATTATTAAATCGCATCTGAATTCTCTCTTTTCTCTAACTCCCACCACCACACACAAACATAAAGATATTTCTTAATTTTAATTAGCGATTTAGAAGGATAAAACACTGCAAGACACATAAATTTATTTATGAAAATGTACTAAAAGGACTATTGTTTATTTGTTTCTCGAAGGGGAGAAAGTTAAGAGTGTTGTCTCATTTTATCCAAGCTGAATCTTCTTTATATGTGTGATGATTGAATTTAATGTATTCCTCAGAGAGACTTAACCTAACCTTAGAATTAAGTGATAGCTCCCTTTCTCTCAGCAGCTGCAGGGTCGTTTCTAGGAGGACCACGAGGACCACCACGATTACCACCAAAGCCACCAGCGCTGTTTCCACCGAAACCAGGTTTGTTGAAACCTTCACGTTTGCCTCTAGAAGCAGCTACGTCAACTTTAATTGGTCTGCCTTCGAGGTTCTCACCTGCTTTCTTGAGGGCATTCTCGACACCACTCCTGTCAGTGAATTCAACGTGTCCGAAACCTCTGCTCTGAAATAATAAGAAACAAAGATGGTAAATATAAGAGAATTAATAGCGGGAGTTGTATGCAAGATTAGATGACATTTATGTGTTTGTTTACCTTTCCTTCAGCTTATGCAATACGGGCATCAAGGACATTTCCGCAAGAAGCGAAGAATTTACGGAGAGTATCAGCTTCACATGCGAAAGAGAGATTTCCAACGAAGATAGTCTTGGATTCCTCATCGACAGGAAGGTGAGCTGGTCTTTCACCCTTGGGTTTGGTCTTCTCGATTAAGACTTGTCTTCCGAGTAATTCAATACCAGATCCAGCGACTGCTTTATTGCATCCTTCTTCAGTTTCGAAGGTGATGAATGCAATACCTTTAGAGCGTCCATCTTCGTTCTTGAGGAGATTAACTCTGCTGACGGTGCCGAATTTCTCTTCAAGGAAGTTGCCAATATCGTTTTCATCAGCGTTGAAGCTCAATCCCTTGAGGATGACTTCGTTGGAGAGATTGTTAGGGTTGGATGCAGCGGGTCTAGGAGCAGGGGTATCTTGCTAAATAGGCTTTTCGATTTCCATCTTTTCAACTTTTTTCACCTAAGCAGCGGGCTTCTCTTCTTCGGATTCTTCAGAGGAGCTTTCTTTCTTGGCGACAACTTTCTTAGCAGCCTTAGCGGGGACAACTGCTGCTTTCTTAGCGGGCTTCTCTTCCTCAGAGGACTCTTCTTCGGAGGAAGATTCCTTCTTAGCGGCTTTCTTGGCAGCAACTGGGGCGGTCTTAGCGGGAGCAACTGCTTTCTTAGGAGCAGGCTTTTCTTCCTCAGATGAGTCATCATCAGAGGAGGATTCCTTCTTAGCGGCTTTCTTGGCAGCAACTGGGGCGGTCTTAGCGGGAGCAACTGCTTTCTTGGGAGCAGGCTTCTCTTCCTCAGATGAGTCATCATCAGAGGAGGATTCTTTCTTAGCGGCCTTCTTGGCAGCAACTGGGGCAGTCTTAGCGGGGACAACAGCTGCTTTCTTAGGGGCAGGTTTCTCTTCTTCAGATGAGTCATCATCAGAGGAGGATTCCTTCTTAGCGGCTTTCTTGGCAGCAACTGGGGCGGTCTTAGCGGGAGCAACTGCTTTCTTGGGAGCAGGTTTCTCTTCCTCAGAAGAATCATCATCAGATGAAGATTCCTTCTTAGCAGCTTTCTTGGCAGGAGCAGCTGGTGCTTTAGCAGCAACAACTGGTTTCTTAGCAACTGGCTTTTCATCTTCAGATGAATCCTCATCAGAAGATGATTCAGCGACTTATTTCTTAGATTAAGCCTTCTTCTCAACAACCTTTTCTTGGACTTTCTTCTCCTTCTTGGTGACAACTTTCTTAGGTGCTTCTTCTTCGCTGGAGTCATCTGAGTCATCAGAGGATGGTTCAACGACCTTCTTCTTTTGCTCTTCAGCTTTAATTTTCTTAGCCTATTTCCATTTTAAAATCATCAAACATTTACAACTTCATTAACCTAATCAAACCAAAAGCTACTTACGACTTCCTTAGGCATTTTCTTGATTGTTGGATTTCAAATAGTTTCTTCTTATTCTTTTTTTTGTTATTTACTTATTTTAGCTTTATTAATTCAGATCCTCACACTCTCCTCCCTTTAATAACCCTACTAGGTGATTATTTAGCCCAAACGAATATATTCAACCCTCTGCTTTATTTGATTTATACCACAAAAAGGATAGTTGAAATTTTAACTAATAACATATTCTTCTGTTTCCATATCCGTAGAGTCTTAAATCAAAGAGCACTTCGAGCAATTTCTCAAAAAGAGAGAACACAACAAATAACTGTTCATAATTCACTCTCACTTTGCAATTTTCATTTATTTTCAATTATTTGAACGTTCTCTCTCTTATGAATTCGCTAACTACAACTCCTCACAGTTCTGAGCTAATCAACTACATCTCCTGTCCTTTTCTCCATTAACAATAACAACGAAACAACCTCAAAGATTCTTTCAAATTTGTCAAACACAAAGTTTGTACAATTTCGAAGAGTATAATATTTTTTTTAAAATTCAGTAAAATTGGATACATTTTTAGCTATTACTTCCAATAAAATTAATTTCTTTTCTTCACTTAAAAATCTTCAACATGGTTTTTCGAACTAAAACTTATTATTTCTGTTATTCAAACAATTTATTTAGTTTATTAAATCAAAATTACTAGAAAGAATAAAGAGATTATTACAAATACTATTAATACATTCCTTCCCAAGCTGACAGCTGCATCAAAGAAAGTCCTTAAAATAGGAATAATTATTGTTATTGTTATTTTTTCTTGGTTCTTATCTCTGTCTAGATGTCTGTAAGTGGGTAGGTAGGAATAGAACATAAACCTTAAGTGAAAAACTCCCAAAAGACAATCAAAAAAACGAAAGCCATATCATTTAATTTTGTTAGCTTTGTACTTTGGACTAACAAAGAGAAGCTCTTTTTCTCTTTCTAGCGGAATAATTAAATTATTGTAGTTAAGGGAATTAATCATTCTTCTTAGGAGTGAAGGAAGGTATTTGTCTTTGCGTGTGTTACAATATATCCAATATCCTATATCCATGGGCTGTGTGGGCTCTAAAAAGCAGAAAAGCACTGAGGAATATGAAAAAGTACTCTAACGCATCTCCGAAAAAGAAAAGAAACTTGGATAACTAGTCTTGCAACAGAAATAGATCGCATCTTCTCATGGCGATGGAGCAGCTACCATAGCATCACCTACACATTAAGCATCAGCGTAGTAGATGCAAGATAAGAATATTAATAATAACAATAACACCAATGTGCTGCCTTAGAACATCTTCGATGAGGATCAGAGTAAGGGTGGAATCGAAGAGGAATACAAGCAAGCCATAGAAGGGAGATTTGAGAAGTTTGAAAAGACTCTCGAGAGGATTAATAATGATAAATCAGAGAAATAACAGTAAATACATGTGGGGGCAAATGGTGCTAATGGCATGACAACTTCAGAAGATTTCCCACCTAGTAGCAAGCACCTGATCTAGAATTCACCGATGCGTGCTGGGCTTTCAAACTCGCCTCACACTAGAGGACTTGGGTTTCAACAGTAGTAAGATATACCAACGACTTCACCTAATGATAAAGTACTTAGAATTACTGAAGATAACGATGATGAAATGAATTCTCCTTCGAATATCAAGCCATCTTCTAGATAAAGCATTCATCATAATCAAAGGAAAGTTAGTAGTAATAACAACAACAACAATTAAGACGTTAGAAGTTCCTCTACACCTCACAATCAAGGTAAGAATTATATATTAACAATAAGCTTTACGTTATTTCTACTAAAGTTATTTTCAAGATTATTTTAACTTACTACGCCTCTTTGAATAATTCTTGAACAAGGAGGACAATTAAGTGGTCGTAGCAGTCATGGAAATAATAATTTTAACAAAGAAGAACAGGAAGTTTAGCATTGGGTAGACTTACTTCAAGCCTTCGATGATGTGAGTATTCGATAAATGTAGCCAATCTAAGAAAATGAGCTGAGTGCGGACTAGATTCAAATAGAAATAGAAAGCCCACCGAAATCAGCTAAAATCAGAAAAAATCATAAACCAATACAAGCAAGTGGTATTGGAATGCTTAGTAGTAGTAATAATTTCAATCCATATCCTAATGGCTCATTACCTGGAGGTCCGGACTTAGTCTTGACTATCGACTATTAAAACGCCCATAATGCTAATAATAATAATAATATCTTCAATGTTGATCATGCATCTAAAGTTATTGATAAACATCAGTAGTCATCTGATGCAATATTTAATAAAATGTTAGCCAACCCAGATATTAAGAAGATTAATGATGCTGTATCGAATGCTATTCTCAAAAGCTGAAAAAGAATAGTAGTAAACAGAAGAATTAATTGTTTTTTATTAAGCAGGTTTTCTCTAATGAATTGTTTTGTCCTTCACTTTAACTTTAAAAATATCTCCTAGTCCATTGTTATCATTGCCATCATGTGGTGATAATTTAAGCTAAGGAGAACATACCGAACTGTAGTAAATAATATGTATGCCGATCCTTGATTTCTTGTTCTTTTTTTATCATAATTATTACTAAATTTAGCATATTTTCTCAAACAAACGTATGTGTGTTATTTTATATGTAGCTTAGTTAGTTCTTCCTTGGGTTTGAATAACATTTTCTCACATTCTTTTCCAAACTCTCAAATGAAATACTTAAAACCAATGATCTTAAGTTAAGAGCTAATGGAACTAAAATATTTAAATAAAAAATAAGAAACAATAATGGGGCCATTTCAGAAAACTTAAATAACCTTTTCAAAGGACAACTACTGGCAGAACTAACCTATGAAACTCTTCTTTGGGGGGTAGGTGACTATTATTCAATAATGTTACAATCAGTCTTACTTATTCTTCTTTTTGTTGTGTTGCTAGCTGATGGGTGTACTTAGTTTCATTCTGAATATTTTTATTTATTTTTCTCAAATACAGGAAGATTGGTTTGTGATTGTGAATTCTTGGCTTGTTTTTTTCTCTAAAATAACGAGAGAGAGAGAGAATCAAACAAACTGATAGATAGAGACAATATATTAAGTAAGAACTAACCGAAGAGAGAGAGACATATTTATTAAAAATGGACTTGAACTTTATCTTCTTTCCTGCACCGCCTTGCAGATACAATACACAGACACACAAAGTAACATAAGCATAACAGAATGGCTACCAAGCTAGAACAATATTGGTTTGAAATAATAGGGAGAACTAATATGGATACCCAAGCTGCAATATGATGAAGCAGAATTATCAACATACAAGACATAACTGCAATAAGTTTCTTCTCCATTATCATTGTCATCATCAAACAAGGCAGCAGGAACAACTACAACATCTTTATCTAATTAACCAAAAAACGTCGCTGCTTCGTTGAGTTCTTCTTCTAAGACAGGCACTACTACTACTACTACTACTAAAGCACACTAAACCAACCACCGCAATGCTAAGACATCCGAAGATTCCTTGCCATCACAAGAAGAAGAAGATGCTAATTACAAAAACTATTCCAATGGTAAGTAGCATTCATAAGCATCTTCTTCAGCATCGTCATCTCTATATAAAAATGGTATCTTCCCTTATTTTGGAAACGTGCTGAAGACTCGCGCTGAATAAAGCCAAGGAAATGCATGCAAAAAAGATGAAGATTAAAGTGAGAGTATGCTACAAAACAACAATAGCAGAATGGAAACGAGCATGCTACTAAGCACTAGCTACAGTAACTTAAAGAACAACAATAACACTAACAACAACGGCAGTCATCTTCTCTTAGAATTCAGCTCTACATATACCAATTACAATAATAATAATTCACATAGACTATCTTAAAGCAAGAAAAAAATAGGAGATAATCTAGAGTGTAAAACTGGGAAATACATGAGATTCTCTGAGTTGAAAAGGCAATAGCAATAGCAGCAGCACCAAACAATCAAAATGCAATAATAACCATCATCATCAACAGTACATGCAATATTATCAGCAGTGCCATCTTCTACGTCTTTTCAAAGTTGTACTTCTTTGATGATCGACGGAATCGATGAAGTTGATCACAGAAACAACAACAACAGCTAAGCTATCAAAGAAATAAAAAAACCAAGTCCATAGATTATTACTAATTACATGACTAAGCAATTCGTACATAATATATTTGATTTCAACAGAATTAACAACAATAACAACATTAATAATAGATAGAACAACATGCATCATTCTAATAATGCTAAAGTAGTTTAAAATATTACTCCATCATGTCTAGGAGGTGCTGCAGCGATGACAATCAAGCATACTAACTTAAATGACAACAAAAACTAAAATTATTGCTAGAATATCGATGAGAAAAATAAAAATATTAATAAAATGATGAATAATAATTATTTAACTAAACATGCAGGATGTTCCATTGAAACTTCTAATTATTAATCTGCTCCATAGCCAGGGACAACTCCTTTGAGATAGCAGTCAGCAAATATACAAAAACAGCCATAGTCATAGTAATCCTACAAGTAACAGTAACATCTATCATAATAGCAGAAATTCACTGAAACCATTACCAATATACCTGCTTCCACTAAAACCTAATAATTCTAGATTCCTACTACTAATTTTTCTTCTTCTTAAGCTTTTTAACATACTGAGCCAGTGTTCCCAAATAAATTCCTTTCAAGACCAGCATCTCCAGCAGCTCATAGATCGAATCAATAAGAATAACAAATACCTCAACAGCATGGTTAATAACTACTTGGCTCGAATGAATCTTCAAGGAAGAGTATTCGAAAGCATTCGATGCCTTCAAACATCTCCAATAATCCCCATTAATAACAAATCAAATCTTAATAATAGCAATACTCCGGTGAGTACATCCCTTGTCTCTATCTAAAAAGCAAAGCGCCTTCTAATTATATTGGCATTTACTTCCATGGTAACGGAGAAGATATCTCCCTCTCATATGAGCTCACCAATCACATACGAACGACACTCAAGGTATTAAAAATTTCAAATAGAAAAACCACATTTTAATCTAACCATTTTATATGCTTTTTTCACTACAATTAGATAAACATCCTCGCTGTTGAATACAAAGGCTATGGTATGTACAAAGGAAACACTAGCGACAACTCTATCCTCGAAGATGCTAGATACATCTACATCTTCCTGACTTAAGTACTGAAATACCCAAGCTCTCACATTTTAGTATTCGGGAGATCCATCGGGACAGGTCCAGCTACGTGGTTAGCAGCCAATCACAAAGTCAAGTGTTTAGTTCTAGTTTCTCCGTTTTCATCGATCAGAGCTCTTGTCAAGCACCTTGCAGGATCGATTGCTTAACATCTCGTCAAAGAGCGATTCGTGAACTCAGAGAATATACAAAAAGTATCATGCGCAACGTTCATCGTCCATGGACAAGCTGACCCACTCATACCTTACACATAAAGCCAGCTACTTCATGGTAACAAATGAAAGAGCATTGCATTTATTATTCGTTTTTGAAATTGTTGGTATTTGTTTATTCTCTAGATCAATGTGGGGGTCCGTGTTATCTTGTGATCCCTAGGAATATGACACACACGCAGTTGGATTTTTCTGCTGATTTAACAACCCCTTTGAATCAGTTCTTTATGAAGAATGGGATCAACATAAATGAAGAAAACCATAGTCTCTAGAAGATCGATCACATTGTCTTACCTGAGTTTCTTTAGGAGACTCCTCCTTCGATTAAACGTAATGAAGGTGTAGTAGGATTGAGTAAATAATGAGACTTTATTATTGTGAGTCTGAAAAAGCAATAATTATATTTTAGTAATATTTGTGTTTCAATGCAAATAAATGTAAGAATTACATGCATTTTGAAATAGACTTAAACAATAATGATTTTTTAACAATTTTTACTAATCATTCGCATCTAAAAGGCTAATCTCATGCAGCTTTGGATAGTTATCTTTCAGAAGTTTGAGCTACTAGATCCATTTTAAATCCCCCCCCCCCGCTCTCTATTTCATTCTTGTGGTGATTGATTAATTTAAACAATTTCCTAGATTCAACCAGGATAATCTAGGAACAGTTCTATTAATTAGAAATCCTCATCGATTCATCGATTCGTGTCCATCTGTAGGCAGCCTGATAAATACCCTAAAAGGTTCTACTGAGTATTTGGCTTTTTATATTGACTCGTGTATTTGCGAACGAAGCAAAACTAATAAAGAATAAAATACTAAACTTTATCCACTAAAAACTCAATCATCACACTCTACACAACCTCCTATTATTTGTGTTACATTTCCGCAATGACGCTTATTTTAAAAGTGAGTGTACTCGTCTTTGCTCTTCTGCTTTGTGTTGCCCATTCAACAGAATCTTCTTCATACAACCAAAAAATCTCAACAAACCAACTAAGCTATCTCTTAGCAGTTTCTTTAGAACTCAAGGAAACTATTGAATCTTCAATTCATGTCCCCGTCAAATCAGTGTTCCAAGTCATACTTGAAATGCAAAAAACAGCCAATAAAACTGTCATTTTACAGGATTTCAATAATCAAACTTAAGAATCGACTGAACTTAGCTATCATATGTGTTAGCTGCGCTTCCTTGAGTTGGCAGATATAGTTCAACTTGTTTATATGAAGACTTAAAAGTAACTTCTCAATGGAGGAAACCAAGATCTGCCTTATATCGTCAGAGAATTCACCAGAATAAAAGAGTATTTGAGCATTCTAAGTTAATTCTGCTAGTCTGTGGAGATACGTAATCCACTACACAGTGAACTCCTCGATATCTCGCAAGAAAACACCAGAGAATAAGATGACGATGAGCAAGAGCACTAGAGTTATAACTAAGAAGAGTGCATTCAGCGTTCATCTAACGTAATTTCGGAAATTGAAATTCTCTTGAAGAAATCGTTGAAAAGCTAAACTTCCGACCGTGAGCTATTCTAAAACATTATTACTGCATATGAGTTAGCCCAGACAGTGTTTTATCCATGTGGTCTAACCATCATCAGACTCCCAATTCTTAGCTTTGATTTGATCAGCGTAACTCCTTGCTTTGAGGGATTAACTAATTTACTGAGATTGGTATTAGCTGCAGGGAGAAATATTCATAATCTTCACTTATTCTCTTTTGCATTTAACATGAAACAAGTTAAGATTGTGCTTGAAAGTATCAATTAGTTCTGTTAGTATTTCATAGAGCTGTCTCAAGATAATATCCATGACTATTGCTGTAGCAAAATAGAATACCTTCAACGAAGGACTTAAGAACTAGTCGATAATCGCTAACAATAGGTAGATAAGACTGCTGATGATCAAGTTATTTTGCTGGAAATGGATGTCTTTACTATGGTGCGATAACTCTGGTAATTACGAAAATCCTGCGAAAGATATCAAGAAGATCATCCTATTGTGATAGATTTCGATTTAGGGAATATGTTTTGTCTTAGGGATATCGATTCTCTTGCAGTATCAGTGAAATAAGTAGATACCTGCAGCAGTTATAAAGGGGATAATCATGCAAAATAGAAGTTGAGATTCTTCGCTGATTAAGTTGTTTCTTCTTTGGAGTAATGTGCTCAAAAGCAGTGAAGGACTAACTTTGATTCGGATACACTGAGAAGAACAGTCTTGCTGACGATGAGAAGCTGTGATGTTTGTTGAGAAACAGAGTGAACGTTCACTTCTTTCATTGTATGTTTCATGTTGAGTTGTATGTTCTGTATCTCCATTCCCACGTTTATCTCTCTCTCTCTTTCTCTTCCTGATATTTTTGATGACTCCCAATTAAAATATTTCAGGTGAATATGTAGTTTAACACAAGAATTCAAATGAAAACAAGAGACACACATACTTAAACAAAAGGAATTTGTGATGGCTATTTCGACATTATCATTACTTTTTTTGTTAATATCATCCATCCTCTCTTAAAATTTAATAAGCCATATGAGCATTTCTATTCAGATATCTCAAAGATAATCGATTCTGCCTCGTATAAAACTGGATGCTCAATAACTATCTTAGCTTTGAAGAGCTTACAGAAGAGGAGGCTTTACAAAAATAGAATCCATAAATAAAACACTTCAAAAAATGCTAAACCAAACCAAAGCAATTAATCAATCAAGCCTACTAGGAAGGAGTAACACTTAATTTACAACTACTTAAAAAGTAACATCCCAAAGAACCTTTATTATCTTAACAAAGATAACAGTCTGTATTATTATAAGTTCCTTAATTCCCTTGGTATTTCTTCCTAAGGATGTCAGGAAAGACATGATCTTCATTTTTACTAGATAACTCAAGAAACAGATTATCAAGGCCATTCTATTACAAAAACCTAGAAAGAATTTAAAACTTTTAAAATATCTTTTCTTTTATTATTATCTTCATGTAATATCCTTGTGAGTCCTTTATTGATACTTTATCAACTTTAAGCGGATTACAAAGTGTGAAGTATGCATTCTGATAAACTCCCATATTAGAGATAGATTCACTCACTTCCTTTTATTACTCCCTTAAATAGAACTAATCCATTTAATTAAGGTATCTAATCACCACAGTGACTCAGATCATTTTGTAAAGGACTTATTCAAGAACTAAGAATTTCTTTGATTCTTAATGGCTGTAACTTTCTAACGCACAGCAGTTAAAAAGGGTAATAAATATTAATAATACCTTTAGATATTTTCAAATGTCTTAGCACAATTTCAAATAGTTTTGTCTTGTATTGCCGAGATAAATTCACTTGATTAGAACCCTAAAAACTCAAGCTAACTCAACAATCACAAACAACAATAATTTTTTTTTTAACTTTTCTCTTTTTCTTAGAGTCTTGCATACTTCTAATTAATTAATAATGGTTCTACTTCATAGAACACCACGAGAAGATCTATCTGTAAGCTAGTTAGCTAGAAATCATACAGTTGTTGGTTTTTATTTAAATCCTAGTGGTAGATAACTCCAATTGGAATTAGCTAATAACAACAACAATAATTCAAAAGATCAAATATATTTGTAAATCCTTTACATACCTTCCGCAGAACATCCATCATTCCATTATGGTTTTATTCAACAAACCTATGACTCTTCTAGCTATTGTGACTGTCTTTAGCTTGCTCGTTCACACGAGTCTTTAACAACAAAAAACTGATGACAAAGTTGATCCATCATCGTTAGAATATATTGAATAAACTCAGAGACTCTAAGAAACCTTGCAGAAGTACATGAAAACCCTTCAGATGTAGTACACAACTGGCAATGCATTTGAATATGCTATTGAATTACTCAAAGACATTGGTGAGGAAGCAGTCATTTTACCTTAGTTTGATGTAGAAGATAACCTTCCAGAATAAAACTGGGAAGATCTTACCAGGGAAGATTGTTCTTCTAGGTTTATCGATGTAGCAGATCAACTAGGTGGCTTGTTTCATGCTATCAAAGATAACCAACCTGAGAAGATACATGATAACATAAGACATCTCAGAACCGTTCAAGGGGTTATTAGGAATCTCTCAGACGAATGTCATCTTTCTGAAACAACCCCTTTCTTTAGTGATGTCTTCGTAGCTGCGTAAGAAACCATTGATAATCCTGTAGGTTTCAATTTAGATTTCTGCTATGCATACTCGAGTAAAATCTAATTCGCTATTGATCTTCTCATCAGCCAATCCCTGAATAACCAGCATGCTCTTACAACTGAAGTGCAGTTATTTTCAAAAATTGCCTTAATATATGGATTCATAAATAACGTATTCACTGATTGTAGCTTTTTTGCGTTGAAATTTCAGACTCTCTCAGACAATATTCTCCCACCTTGTTCTGAGAAAATTACTCAGCTACTTGGTTGGTAGCTCCGAGCAAGTAATCACTTATCTCAACACAAGTACTTCTCGTTTGCTCAGGACATGAGAAAAGGAATAGAGCTTCTCACAGTCCGAGAAGGAGAAGAAGAATACTCAATTTGTGGGTAATTTTCTTCCTAGCAAGATAAAAAAAGTCCATATTGTCCATCTGACATCAAAGCGCTTATGAATACCACAAAACTGTTTGCAAAGGAGTACTAACATAACTCAGATTCCATCAATATGAGGGTTTAGATCTTGACGTTAATAAGAATCCTTTAAAGAATCCGAAAAGATTGCCCTTATTACGATAGGAATTATAGAACTACTGAGATGGCTAGTCTCGACATAAGAAGTCCTATTTCTTAAAAAGAAATGAATAGTCTTTCGATGTACGCTGATATTCTAGTTGTAGATGTGATTGAAGAGACTCATGAAATTGCACAGGTTTTGTTCTATGCATTTGAAGATAGATTAGAAGCAATTCTCAAGAAAGATAAAGTAGCATGAGAGAGAAAGAGAGAGAATTATTGGAAGGTTTGCTGTTTGAATATTTTAAATAAAATATTGTTTTCGCATTCTATTTAAACTTACAATACATACAATAAATAAATTCAATATGTTTCATTTATTCCTCTTTGATACCAACATATGAGGACAATTCTATAATGTTCTAGTGTGATAAGTCAAAGCTTGTGAGACAATCAAAGAACATTCACTCTCTTATTGTATTTCTTAAGAATAGTTCTCAGTTCTCAAAGTTGATAGGCGACTTAGAGAGTTAATTAATTAATTTGAGTAATAAAGAGAAAGAAAGACAATAAATAAATATCAGTTGTTTCAGCTGAGAGAGAGAGTTAATATATTAGTAGCAATAGCAATACTTGTAGAGTTAACAATACGACTTCTTCAATGAACACTTACAGGAACAAGCAAACTGCAAAGGATACCAAGAGTTATTAGAACTACCAAGCAAAGAATGGCAAAGCAGACTAAATAGCCTAAGAGCCTTTAGGATTTTCACCAGTGAATAGCATCCATAATTCTTCATTCTTCATCAAAAAACATGAATTCTAATCGTTTCCTAAGATCATCAGAGTCAATACATAAGTGAACAAGTCTAATCAAGACTTAGGTGCTTCGTTTACCAAGCAAAGCAGAAACAAATAGATCAGAAATAGTAAATATTATATTTATGCTTTCCAAATGGTGTATGCATTTGCTAGAAGGCAGAGAAAACTCACTATTTTTATTATTTTATTTCTACATACATTCTACCATCTACCAAGCAGTTCCATATTTTAGTCAATTTACCTGATTCATTTAATGAATATCTTTGTTTTCCACGCTTTTCTGCTTAGTCTACACACCAAGTTAGAAGGATAAGCTCAATGAATCTGTTAGGAAGCTATATTCATAGACTTCTCGTCAGCATACACGTTCATCCAACATAAGCTCCAATTAAACGCATATTCATTCTAGATAACCCTCAGCGAAAGCGCAAGTCAAAGCGATCAACAACACCTTCAATAATAAGTCCAAAACAGATCAAACTTAGTCAACTTTTCAAGAGTAAAAACTACATGAATATAAGAACCTATCTAAAGACAGTTTAATATTGAATTTCTACTTCAACAACTCCTTTTTTATTTCATTTCTAAAGTACAACAGCAGTGGAGGCATCATCGACTTCTCCAGGATTGAGGAACCTGTCGAAACTAGTGAATTATAGTCTCTACAAGAACCATCCACAATCTGTAAATGCAACATATTTTAACTATTTTAGCGATACCTGCAATTCACCATATTTCTTTTTTCTCTTCTTCAACCATACAGAACAGACAGGTTTTCTTCGATGCTAATCGTCGCCCTTCTTTTACAGGTGCTACTAGGAACTCAATGTAATAATTAGCACACAAGAAAGCATCTACCCATAATTAAGCATATCTTAACAGATCATCAAATGAGTAATCTCCTCAATAACGTCCTTTCAACTAACCACCATATGCTCAATCACCGTAGCTAGTGTAAATCAGCGGAAATCATATGAATCTATAATATAAGAAGAATAGTCCTTTCTAGTGTAAGATTTAACCAAGGAACTATTCTTAGAAAGTCATTCCAACAGGAGTTGAATAATAGCAGCCATAACATAGAATAACAACCAAAGTAAGGATTGTATTTGCATACATAGCTTAAAATAGTTATTTTCTTTTCTCTTGTAGCCATTTTTGTATCGCAACGAGAGGGTCTAGGTGAAAGACAGTAAAATATTCAGAGAGAAGGACATGCCAAGATATGCGTTTTTAAAGAAAGAGGAAAAGCCATATTTTCATGAAGACAAGCTAAAGCAAGAAGCGAAATGAGAATAGTGATGAGAAAAATAACAATAAAAAATAGTCAAGGATAGCTGAAAGTAAAGGAAAAAAGAGAAAGAGAGATTAATTGTAGTTAACAGGATTCCTAAGATTATATTTATCAGCAATATCATGGATTATTATTAAGAAAAGCTGTTCAAATTGTTTTATTTATATATTGGCATTCCTTTTATTTCCCATTTTTGAAAGGATTTTTAAGAACTAATATGTACAAATATTAGGAGAAAGGAGATTTCAGAATAAAATTGGTTGATAATTTTATGGCTTTTCTAGTTGGAACGTTAAAGCTATTGAATAGTTGTGCAGTTAAGATAAGGAATTATTATGGCTTTTACAATTATTTCTTAATAAATATTAAAAAAAATAGTAAATATGGGTAAAGAATTAGACATTCAATTTCATTTCTTAAATTAAGATGTAATAATAAAAAGTGGGGCCTAAAAAAATGTCGTTTTTTAAAAAAAATTTAATAAAAAATGCGACATTTTTTTTAGTCACCCTATTTTTGAATATCTTAGTGAGTTTTATTAAGAATCAACAATTGACTCATTTATTATTATTAATAGGCAACCCAATCTTCTCATATTTATTAGTTAATCAAATACGCATCCAAACAAATAGGGTTTTCATTTCCTTGAAGTATGTTGATTTCAAATGTTTAAATGATTTTTATTCTGCATATTCTGCAAGAGATGCTTTCTTTATTGAATCTTCTAATTTGCTGTCTAATACTAAGATACTTGATCTTGTAATTAAAGAGATATTAATTAACTATTATTAGTATTATTTAGTAGAAAAAATTCTTTTATAAAACAAGGAGAGAAATTGAATTGAATTAATACAAATTAGGATATGATACTATCATTTTGTTGGGGATTGCAGATATTTCTTTTGCTCTTAATATATAATTGAAATTGTATTCTTATTAATGATATTTGATCTTTCCGCGGGGAAGTGCAAGCAAATTCTAACAAAGAGAATTAATAAATTGATAAAACTTTGAGAAAACTCAATATCTAGAAAAGACAATAGATACAAGAAAATGGAAGTAATAATTCCAAGTAACTAGAAACCAAGCACCCCTTTGTTAGAACAACATGCGAAAAATGAAAAGTTTATTTAGTAAAAATGTTCTAGACATCCACTTAATAATGCTGATCTTCTTCATCTCAAAGCCAATGTCAAAAACGCAAGAATTTGCTTAACTTGTGTTTAATAGGATAAGATTCCTTTCAATAATTACCTGCAGATTAAGGAAGTCCTTTCAGCATCATGGGACAGTGATTTACTCACTTATCCTGTCTTTAATAACCCTCAATACTAGCTCCGTTAAGCGTTATCATCAAATTCTGGCATCTTGAATTCAGATAAAACATAAATGGATTCTTTCTTCGCTGAACTCATGACCTAGATCTAAGATTAGATTGAAAAAAATAAACAAACTTAGAAACTAAAAATAATCTAGTTTGAAGATATCCAGCAACGTTATCTTGCCTGCTGGTAGCAAATAGTTGACATTGATAACCTAAAGCGGATTCTCTAATCAGATAATAATGAAGCCCAATTAGTTGAATTTGTTAATAATCACATGGAGAATTCGGAGAAAAACACTCTAAAAATAAAATAGATCTATGAAGAATTCTAAGCTATGAAAACTTAATTTTCAACTGAGCAACCCAACTAAACTCGAACCCATATTAGTTATCTTCTCTAAGAGATAAACTTTTTTGATAAATCTCCTCCCAAACCAAATAACGAAGTAAAAGAAATACTTTTTTAATGATAAAATTTTGATTATCAACCTGTAAGATATTAATCCTTTTCTTATTTCAAATTGTTAGAGTAACTAATTAAGAAATGAGCTTCTGAAGAAATAAAAAGAGGTGGATCAACTCCAGTTGTAACTGAATGGTTGTAAAAATTAGATCAAGGAAGATCAGAAAACTTTACAAGAGCAGAGGCCGATTATTGGGGAATTGAAAGCCTTAAAAAGAAATCTGTTAAAGCAAATTGCTGCGAAATAAGTCAATGTAGTAAAATTTATAAATCTTATGATTTCTATGACTTAATTAACTTTTTTAGAAGGAAAAAAGCTGCTTCAATTTCTGCTGGGGTAAACAGAACAGTCAAAAGATTTTTTCTCAACCTTTGGACAATCAACAGCTTATTGTAAATAAATTAACAGTTCAAAATAATTATCATCCAGGCTTGAATTTCTTAAGTGTTTAGGGATGATACTTTTGGGATAGATATTAAAAAACAGTTTTATCATTAAGATAACTAATTAGCAAGCAGGGTTTTAAAAAAGAAATATCAGCTTAAATACAAAGGAAAATACAGTCATTTCACATTGCTAAAATTAAATTAAATAAATAACTGTTTAAATCAAAATTCTGAAGCATCTTGAATGATTTTATACAATAAATAAGAAAAAACCCAGCTGTTGATATTGCAAGGATCATAAAAAATAAAAATATACAATTCTGAAACTATATTATGTCTTTAATATTGTTTATTTTCTATGAAAATCATCTAACCTTCAAACTTCCATATTAGATGGCATTTAGTTGTTCTCTAAATCAAGCAATTGTATTGATTTCTTAAATAATCACTGTTTCGTTATATATTTTGCATTTTCAAAACTACTCAAAAAAACAGAAGCAAACCAAAACAATCATTGCTTATTCACACTGTAAACTAAAGGATAAGATAAGTTCTTTGAATTTGGTTTGCTTCCTGATTCCTCTAAAGATGCTACAGTGGACATTGATGAATGAATTTTGAATTTATTCTCCGAATAATTGGGATAGAGTGAGAGTATTAAGGAGCCAAATGGAATGATATCTTACTCCGAGTGGATAGAAGGTGGCGGTGATCTCAAAACTTACCTGAAGGGAAAGGTCATATAAAGTAAGGCCAATTCTCTAGAAAGAAGAACCCTTGAAATGAGAATCAATATCAAAAGATAGATCCTCAGAGTCGGCTCATTTCCTGACTATGACTCAGTTATTCAGATCGACGACCCAAAACTGATTAAACCTGCCACTCCTTACAGGTTCTATCTCTAGGGGTTACACAGCCAAACTAAGATGACAATAACAAATTTGGAGATTGTTAGCCAATTCGATAATTTTATGTGAGTCAATGAATCTACTCTGGCACATGGTATTATTTCATAACAATCTGTGATAGTTTATGTTACACATTGAGTAATCTATTCTCTCCTATTTAAATCCTATTTGATTCGTTTATTTCATTATGGGAAGGACCAAAAGAAAGTAGAATTATCAAAAGAACGATTTATATTATTTTAACTTTAATTGAATAGTTTGATCAAGCGCAATGCGATTGCAGTACCAACTGTTGTGTGAACTGTGAAAGAGTTGTAATACTGTGCTTCATTAAGAACTTAATTAGTTTGTCTATCAGACAGCAACAAATTCAAGTTAATTAATCTCGAGATGATAATTTTTAGTTCTCTTGTTCTCACTATTTGAAGATCCTTGTAATATGTAGAAATGTTGAAGATAAGTATTTAATTGAGATGCATACACAATATCTTTAAGTATAGACGAATTAACTGTCTTTAGCATTGATCATCAGCGAGTAGATTCCTTCTCAGGAGTATTATGAGTACTTCTATTAATATATACATAAGCCACAACAGTATCATTAGCAGACAATGATCAACATAATGAATGATAATGCTACTGAAGAATAATATAAATGAAGCTGCAACTACACAAAAAAGTATTAAGTAATCAAATGATAACAGTAATATCCTTGATCATTGAATTATCTTTAGATTACAAAGACGTAATAATTTATGCGAGTATTATTCTCAGGATTAAGAGTGAGTGTATCTCGACTACAAGCAATAACAATCTCAAATGATTTTCATCTGTGAACCCACTGGTGGGAGGAAAATTAGAAAAGATAAAGAGAGATAATATGTATTTTTGATTTTTGTTTGTAAGCGGAACACTTTTAATAAGTACAATGGTTAAGATTCAATGATCTTAACTTT